>ERZ1643247.939-NODE-939-length-30508-cov-11.667652_pt1 | contig 30508 bp, 31 predicted proteins | sample MGYA00579264_ERZ1643247 | MGnify/ENA primary metagenome ERZ1643247 (study PRJEB29033, sample SAMEA4952262) | chicken gut metagenome | biome: Broiler Chicken; feature: Gastrointestinal Tract; material: Caecum | place: Ireland | collected 2018 | study: Broiler... | reverse complement strand
GCGGCGGTATCAAAGCGGCTGAAAAAGCTCCACGAACAGCTGAGGGGCTCTGTCATTTGACAGGGCCTTCACTTTTTTGTAAAAGAAAACCACCGGCAGTGCCGGTGGTTTTCTTTTACAAAAAAGTGCCGCATTCCGCTGGAATGCGGCACTTTTATGGTTGCGGGGGAAGGATTTGAACCTTCGACCTCCGGGTTATGAAGATATGAATGGGGAAAACCTAGGAATTGCAAGGCCCGCAAGGTGGTTTTTGTCCTCCTTGCGGGCCTGTTTTCCCTTAAGTTTTCCCTTATGAACCGAAATTTGCCTTTATAAACGCCTCCATGCGGGCCGCGCTGTCCCTGCCCATGCGCTCGGTGAAGTGGCCGTACCTGTCCAGGGTGAAGGACGCGCTGGCGTGGCCCAGGTTGTTCTGGATGGTTTTGATATCGTCCCCGGCGCGGATGGAGCTGACGGTATACGTGTGCCGGAGGTCGTGGAAGCGCGTCCCGGCCAGACCGGCGGCCTTGGCGGCCTGCCGGAACTCCTTCCCGATACGGGACTGGTCGAGCGGGCCGCCGGTGTCGTTGGTGAAAATCAGGCCGTGGGGGTTGTCCCACAGAGGCCCGGCCAGAAGCTGCCGCTCCGCCTGCCGCCGCCGGTGCTCCTTCAGGAGCCGGAGGACGGGAGCGGCTGGGGTGATTGTCCTGGCTTTCCCGTTCTTGGGGGAAACAAAAAGGCTTTCGTGCCTGTTCACGTATCTGTTGAGCTGCTTGTTGATCTGCATGGTGCCCTTCTTGAAGTCGATGCTGTCCCAGGTGAGGCCGAGCAGCTCCGATTGCCGGAGGCCGGTAAACAGGGCCAGCTTTACCATGAGTTCCAGGCGGGTGCCCTGCACCTGTTGGAGAAGGGCGGCGGCCTGCTGGTCGTCGAGCGGGTGGATCTCCTTCTGCTCCGCGCGAGGGAGCTCGCACCCAGCCGCCGGATCACGGGAGATATATCCCAGCTCCACCGCCTTTTTGAGGGCCTGGTGAAGCACCTTGTAAGCCAGGCGCACGGAAACCGGGGACAAGTCAATCCCGTTGATGAACTTCTGAACCATGTGGGGGCGGAGCTCGGACAGGGTGACAGCGCCCAGGGCGGGCCGGATGTGGTTCTTGATGCTGTCCTTGTATGTGCGGGCGGTGGAGGGCTTCACGCCGCCGAGATATTCCGCCGCCCAGGTGTCCAGCCACGTGCCCACGGTCATTTTGGTGGGCGCGGTATAGGAGGTGCCATGGTCGACGGCGGTTGTGGCCTCCTTGAGCCGCTGGGCCACCTCTCGCTGGGTCTTTCCGGTGATACTCCGCTGGATCTGCTTGCCGGTGCCGGGGTCACGGCCCGCCGTGAAGCGGGCTTCCCAATAGGTATATTGCTTTCCGTTGCGGGTTACGGTCTTTTTTCGGATAGTGCCGGACCCGGCGGCTGCTTTCCGTGCCATAAGCTGCTCCTTTCCCTGCTTGCGCCCCGGCCCGGTTTATGATATCATGAAAGGGCGCAAGAGTGCCTTACTTGATGGTTGGTGTTTTTGCGGTATGCCCTCTCCGGTGTTGGTCGCGCCGGGGAGGGTTCTTTTTTTGTGTCCGAGTCGGACACATAGGCGGCGGAACCGGGCCGCCGCTCAGTCCCGGAACAGCTTGGACAGCTCGATGAAGCACCCTTCCAGCACGTTGACCTTTGCCACGTCCTGGGCAGTGTAGACCTCGGCCAGCCGGTAGCGGCCCCCGTCCAGTACGCTGACCTGCACCGTCCTGTTCTCCGGGGCGATGATCCAATACTCACGCACCCCAGTGCGCTGGTACAGGTTATACTTCACCAGCCGGTCGTGGCGCTGGGTAGAGGGAGAAAGGACTTCCGCCACCATATCCGGCGCGCCTTTGCACCCCATATCGTCCAGCTTGCCGGGGTCGCACACGATGGAGATATCAGGCTCCACCATTGTGTCCACGTCCTCCGGCCTGTCCCCCGCCTGCTCGAACAGGCGGACGGCAAAGGGGGCCGGGTAGGCCCGGCACTTCTTCCCTTCCAGGTAGTTCCCGAGCTGGCGGGTGAGCTCCGCCACGATTTCCTGGTGGACACGGGAGGGCGGGGCCATGAGCACCGGGGCCCCTTCCACCAGCTCGGCCCGCTCCTGCTCGGGCCAGGACAGCACGTCGGCCCAGGTGTAGCGTTCTTCTTTGGGTAATGGCATAGTTGCACCTCCTGACGAATTCCATATAAGAGTTCCTATCAATGCTAAAAATTTCATCACAGCAGCAATTCGGACTTGAACTGAATAAGCCAATAATTTAACCGAAGCATATTTGAGTCGAAATTAGAAAAGATTATTTATTGCCGTTTGGAATGTTTTCTCTGTTTGAATGGTCTAACAAATCCGAAGATGAAAGCAACCGTTTCTGTTCGTCCGCTAGTCGATTTTCATCTCGGGTTGCAGCCATTTTTGAGAGATTAGAGGCGCTAAAAGTGATATATGAAATAATATTGTCGCGGAACTGGTTGTACTCACTCAAGGTAATTTGTCCCGAGCCGTCCTTGCTGTAAATGTATATCCTGGAGTGGGGCGTCGGATTCGGCGTAATTTGAACACCCAAACAATCCAGGAATTTTTTGAAAGCCGTATCAAGAGAAGTCAAAAGCGAAGGGGTGGTATCATCCGGGTCATCCCTCCATCCGCAGATCCATTCCGCCGAAGTTTTCAGGGCAGATGATAAGGGGCCTAATTTTTGTAGAGGAATACTGCGGATCCCGCCTGTTTCATATCGTTGTAATGTTGACTTGCTAATGCCCGCTATTTCAGACACGTCTTTTAGGCTCAGTCCTAATTCTATACGGCGAGACTTTATGCGAGAAGAAATATCGTTTAGAGACTTTGAGCTAGACACGTGCATCACCTCGATATGTTATTAGTTGGTGCCTTTATAATAACCCATCCGTCCCAAATAATCAACAGAAAATTAAAGAAAGTTGCAGATTTGGGTTGACAGGATTATTGCAGTGTGGTAGCATTACTATTGTCCCAAATATGCAACGATATGGAAGGAGGATAGATAGTGAACGCAAACAAGTTAAGGGCTAAAATCAAAGAGAACGGATTAACGCAAGAAAAAGTTGCGAAAATCATCGGGATTTCTCCAAATTCATTAAGTAGAAAGTTAAGTGGGAAAAAGATTTTAGGCTTGGCGAAGTAATTTCGCTATGTCGAGCACTCCGGATTGAGAATGTCGAGGAAATTTTTTTGCGATAAATTTCCCAAATATGCAACGATACAGAATATATCCAAGTCGAACACAAAAGCCCCGCTGCCATGGCGGAGCATGGGGAGGAGGTGAGCAAATTGGATGATCTAACCGAGATCAAAGAAAAACTGGCAGCCATTGAATCGCTACTTCAACGGCTACCAGAGATTCAGACGGCGGTATTCCTCAAAATGAAAGAGGAGTACGAGGCCGCAAAGCTGGAAGGCAAGAAAAGTTCTGATTTGTGGGTCATTGCTCCGCCCAATGAGCGGTGAAGCCAATTTTTCGCCTTGGTTTTTCCGGATTCTTGGAAACAGATGTAATAAGGAAATTTAACTGGCTGATGTGCTGGATCAGAGTTGACATTTTCCCGTTTACATATCCACGGAACACCATGAGCACGGATTCTTCATATCCGATTTCGGTGACTTCCATAATGACGGATTGCCCGAAGTTAGTAAGAAGAAGTGCAACATCATGGTCTTTATCAAGGCTGGACTGAAAATCCAGCACATACTTTTTGATTATTTCAAACTGTGTGTCTGAATAGCTTCTGGAAGCCGGAAGCGGCCTTGTGAGAGCAGAATAATCCAGTGAGCCGAAATTCATAGTTTCACCCCCTTTCTTCCGCCAGTATATCACAGGCCGGAACGGAGGTAAACGGTGAGCGAGGATGGGAAGCGCGGGAAGGAGGTGTAGGCATGGAGTTATCGAAAACGCCGATGTTCGCCCGGCTGTCAAAGCTGTGGGGGGTGTTTGGCGGATTGCTTATTGGGGACGCACCAAAAGCGACAGGCCCAACGTGTGAGCCCTACCACCCCGGCGTGCGGTTGGTGGTGTACCCGGTGATCGTCCGCGAAGCGCGGCGGCGGGGGATCGGTATGGCGGCCATTGCGGCCTGTATCGGGATCAGCGTGGAAGCTCTGCACGACAAGCTGTGCGGAAGGTCACCGCTTTTCCTGCATGAGGTATGCGCCGTCCGTGCGGAGTTCTTCCCGGATATCGAGTTGGAGACGCTGGTCTGGCGCAATGGGGTGTAATGAACCGTGCCCCCCTTACAATGCCGGATGTGTCCAAGTTGGACACAAAAAGCCCCGCCGGAGCTGGCGGGGCCGCGTAGGAAGGAGGTAAGGCTTTGCTGATTTACATATGGAAAGGCGGGAAGGTGGTCGGGGGACTTCTGACCGAACACCCCGCCGAGCTGGCAGAGATGTGCCGGGATCTGGACAACCCGAAGAACGAATTTGAATACCGGCTGCCGGACGATTCCCTGGTTGCCTATTGGGTGGACGAAGAAACCGGGCGCATATACGGCAAGCCCGGCCCGGCGGATGAAAAGACCGTGCTGGACAAGCTGGCGCGGATTGCGCCGGGCGCAACCCTGCGGGCCGCCGGCATCGCGGCGGAAGAGCCGCCCCCGGCCCGGCCAGGGGCGCGGTGCTGGTAACCGGAGCGCGGAAGGAGGTGCAAGGGCCGTGCCTGGGATGCTGATGCTTCCGGGGAGCCTGCCCGTCAAGGAATACCGGGGAAAGCTGGTGGCGGACAGCCGGGACGTGGCTAAAGTGCTGGGAAAGCGGCACAAGGATGTGCTGCGCATGATTTCCACCATGTGCAGACACTTGAACGGGCGCAAAATTGCGCCGGTCGATTTCTTTCTGAGAGCATCCTATGAGGATGCAAAAGGTGAGCGGCGGCCGTGCTACTACCTGTCGGAAATGGGCTGCGAAATGGTGGCCCACAAACAGACGGGTGAGGCCGGCACAGAGTTTACCGCCAAATATGTCAAAGCGTTCCATGAGATGAAGGACTTTATAGCAGAGCGGAACTCGACAATCTGGAAGGACACCCGCGCGCTGGGGAAGGAGATCCGGCGCAGGGAGATTGAGGCGATCCGCCGTTTTGTGGATTACGCCAAGGCCCACGGGAGCCAGGGGGCAGAGTGGTATTATACCAACATTTCCCGTCTGGCCGACCGGGCCGCCGGGATTGAGCGCCGGGAGGCGGCCAGAACCGTACAGCTTGCCGCCCTGCTGGTGGTTGAATCGGTCATAGAAAACCAAATAACCGAGGGCATGGAAGCCGGTCGGGGATATCGGGAAATCTATCAGGGCATACAGGACAGGTTGTCGGAGCTGGGGATCGCGGCCCGCCCGCTGTCTGCCGGAGCGCGGAAGGGGGAAAAGAACCATGAATAAGTCTGGGCGTGAGCTGCCGAAGGAGGTCTACAGCGTCCAGGAGGCGGCGGAGGTGCTGGGTGTGGGCGTGAATACCGTCTACAATCTGGCCCACACACGGGATTTCCCGTCGTTCAAGCTGGGGAAAAGAATCGTCATACCCAGGCAACACTTTTTGCGCTGGATGGACAGGATGGTGGAGGGGGTGCCGTCGTGCGATACATAAACCGGGAGCGGGCCGCTGCCGTCCTTGTGCTGCTGGCGTGTACGCTGGCCGAGTGCATCCCCCTGATGCTGGCGCTGGTGGCTCTGTCGGCCCTGATTCTGTTCCTGCCAAACTGTCAAGCGATTGCGAAATTCAGAAGGAGGTTATCAGGATGTATTACAAGACTTGCCCGAACTACGGCGCACACCTCGATCCGGACGAACTCTGCGACTGTCTGGAAAAAGAAGAGGGCCGCCCGGTGAAGGAAGCACCGAACGGCCACGGAGAAAAAGACATGGGATATGTCTCTGTACCTATTTTACCGGAGAATCTGGAGCTTGTCAATGAGAGGCAGGCGGATCTTCACAGGCCCGCTTGACGGATTGCAGGCGTATCTGGATGAAGGAGGCGTAGATACGTGAGAGTGGTATACAAGAGCAGCGCCCGGGCGGCTGAAACCGTGAGGTATCCGATTGATGCGGATCGCTTTCTGGAAGGGGTGGAAAGGAGGACAGAGATTCGCCTAACTGGATCTGCGGAGCTGGGTATCCGCGAAATCGTGGCCGCTGTCAATCAGGCGTATGGGGCAGGCCGCCGAGGGCTATCGGGATACCCCATAGATCAGAGAGCCGAGGCCGAGCGGATACGGCAGCAAGAAGGGCCCGACGTTGACCTGGATATCCTGGCATGGGAAATCAGATGGATAAATGGAGCATACAGGCAGGGCCGCCGGGATGCCGGGGGCATATAGGGCCAGACTGTGGAGATGCTGGACACTTTACCCGGCCAGACAGGAGGTATTCCAGAACGAGCTGGAAGCTGGAAAATGAAGCGCAGAGCCAGAGCCGCAAGGGCCAGAGCCGGAAAACTGGTCGCTGACAAACCGCCGGGGACGCGAACCCCGGCGGTTTATTTATAAAACATCTTTGAGAAGGAGCGAAAGACATGAACAGAAAAATGCACGAAGTGGAAGTACCGGAGGCCAAGAAGGCGGGCCAGCAAGGCGGGGAGGCCGCTGTGGCAGAGATTGACCAGGATGCCGCCGTGGGCGTGGCCCTGGCGGAGTTCGGGGCGGCGTGCGAGGCCGTCACGGCCAAGCGGCGCAGGGTCTATGAACGGTATCGGGAGCTCGACGAAAAAATGAAGGGCCCCGGTCTGGATCGGATCACCATGCCGGAGGCCGACCCCTTCGACCTGGACGCACTGAAAAAGGCCGCCATGGAGACCGGGAGCCCCCAGGAGGCCAAAGAATGGATTGCCGCTGTCCGGGCGATTGCAGGCTCCGCATACCGGGATAACTTCGCCATTCACGAGCACCACCGGGTAGGCCTGTGCGACTTCATGCGCCGGCTGTGCAAGTACGACTACCAGCCGGTGAACGGCAAGTTCGAGCTGCCCGATCTGCCTGGCATGGGCAACGAGCTGTCCGACTACGCGCTGGAGAACTGCGAGAAGGTCGTCCTGGAATAACAGTCCGAAACAATTGAGAGGAGGGATTTCCATGGCTATCAATCTGATTAAGGAACCGGCCCCGCCGAAGGGCAAGCTGAAGCTGCCGGACCTGTATGCTACCGCCGTGGGGCAGGTCATCGGCGCCGGCGTAGTCACCCTCATCGTGCCCGCCATGGGTATGACGGGCAACTCCGCCTGGCTAGCCTATCTGGTGGCCGTTCTGGTGGGCTTCCTGTATGTGCTGCCCTGTGTCTTCGCCTGCTCCGCCCTGCGGTTCGGCGGCGGCACTTATTCCGTATCTTGTGACCTGCTGGGGCCAAGGCTGGGCGGCGTCTTCGCCTTCTCCTACCTGGCCGGTCCCCTGTACATGTCCATGTTCGCCCTGTCAGCGGTTACCTACATCGGCGACGTGTTCCCCGTCCTGAGCAGCCCCGTTGGCCGGATTGCCAGCGCCCTGATCATAGCCACCTTGTTTTTCATCTTCAACATCCGGGGTATGAACGTCATGGCCGCCGTGCAGAAGATCATGGTGTGGATCCTCATTGCGGCCCTGGCCATGTACATTATCTTCGGCCTAGTGCATATGCAGTATCCCATCTTTGACTTCAATGACCCCAACTTCATGCCCCAGGGCATGCTGAAATTTGACGGCACCATGCTCACCGGTGGCTTTTTGACTGCGGTATTCCTGTTCTATTCCTCCACCACGGGATACGGTATGAACCTGGGCTATGGCCGGGACGCGGCCAACGCCAGGCGGGATGTCCCCAAGTCCATGCTGCTCACCTTCCCCACCATCCTGGTGCTTTATGTGGGCGTGGCCATTGCCACCGCTGGCAGCACCTCTTTGGAGGACTTTGCCGGCTCCAGTTCCCTGGTGTATTCCGCCCGGCGGATTATGCCCCCCATCCTGGCCTACCTGTTCATCATCGGCGGCCCTGTCATGGCGGTACTGTCCTCCTTTAACTCTTCCTTTGCCTATCATTCCCTGACCATCGGCCAGAGCTGCCGGGACGGTTGGTTCCCAAAGAAGTTCGGTGAGCGGAATAAGTATGGCACATATACCTATATCCTGATCTTTATCTACCTGCTCTCCGTGCTGCCCATCATCTTTGGCATCGACATCACTCAGCTGGTGAATCTGTTGCAGCTGGTCACTTTCTTGACTACGATCCTGCCCCAGATCGCTTTCCTGAATCTCCCGAAGAAATATCCGGAAGCATGGAAAAATGCTAAGCTCCGTGTTCCGCTCGGGATCTATTACCTCAGCTGTTGGGCATCCATCATCGTTTCTACAGTGGTGTTCATCAAATCCTGTCTGAGCATGAATATCCTGGTGGTGGTCGTCTCCCTGGTGTTCATCGCGGCCTGCGTAATCCTGGGCCTTTGGCGCACCAATGGCGGGCACGTCACCATCCGCACCTCTGTCTGGGACAGCGACGGCGACGAGTAATCCGTGCCCTGCACACAGCAAAAAGAGCTCTGCCCTTCCGGACAGAGCTCTTTTCTTGTCTTCCTCAGTGCGCTTACGGCTCCTCCTGGACAAAGACACCGTAGTCCAGCATCCGACCGCAGATGGCCTTGACCTGCTTCCAGTTCTTGTCTGAAATGGCTTGGTAAAGGTGAAAATGGATGTTGACTCCCTCGTCGGAGACAGACAACCGCTCTGTTGCCACCACATTTTCACGCATGACGATCTGAGAAATGATATTTTCGCGGATAACCCGCTGAAAAATGTTGAATGTATCCAGCAGCAGGGCGTTGTGGCTGCACGCGCACAGCTGCCGGTGGAAGTTCAGATCCGCCGCAACCACATGGTCCAGCCGCTCCATCGCCCGCTTGTCCGCAGAGAGCGGGTCAGCCGTGGTCTCCTCCGCATATTGCCGCAGAAGCTCCAAATCCTCCGGTGTGGCGCTGGCGATGGCGCACCGGGCCGCCTCCATTTCCAGCATCTTGCGGAAGGCAGCCACCTCCTCCCTGGAGTACTTGGGGAAGGCGGCGCGGGGGATTTCGCTGAACATATCGGACAGCTGCACCTCCTTGACGAAGCTGCCCTCCCCCACCCGGGTCTCAATCAGACCGATGGTCTGCAGCTTCTGCAGGGCCATGCGCACTGTCAGGCGGTTGACCGAGTAGCTCTCCGCCAGCTCCGCCTCCGATGGGAGCTTATCCCCCACCTTCAGCACCCCGGAGTCGATGAGCTCCTGCAGGCTGTCGCTGACTTGGTCCACCATGGAGATGCGCTTGATCTTCTTAAACTTTTGTTTGCCATCCATAAAATTCTCCCATCCAGGCAGTCAGCCGAATGTAATATTGCCGTTACAAAGGCACAAGCTGGGCCTAGTTAGTTCCTGCCTGAAAACAGATATACTTCAATTTAAGTATACCATAAACGAAAAAGTTCTTCAATAAATACGGATATATGTATGTGCGGGTCTGGCTGATAGGAAATGATCCCTATCAAAAGCTGCGCTGCAATAAAACAAAGGAGGGGCCTGCCCCCTATGGTGAAATTCAGAAGAAAAAACTTGGAGCTGTGCTGTTCCCGGAGCAACTTATCTGGAGGCTGGAGGTTACCAGCAGATATTTCACCATGATCACTGGGCAGCGATAATATTTACAGGGTTATGTGATTTTTGGTTGAGATACATGTGGATCATCGGGGGGAAAGACATGATACAGCACAGCCAGGCAGAGCGCCTGGAGTATGAGACGCTGCATGCAGTCTGCAAAATCAATGACGTACTTCTCCTTGAGCTTGTTAATGCGGTAGATGACATTGTTGCGGTGCATGTGGAGAAGCCGGGCGGTAGTCGTGGAGTTGCACTCGTGAGAGAGATAGACCAGCAACAGGTTCAGGTTATTATTATGGCCCTCACGCTCGTCCTCCAACAGTCGGAGGAAGGATCTTGGGCAGTAGAGTTCGAAGGGATACTGGGTAAAAAAGGAACTGAGTATATGGTAGAGTGTGACATCAGAATATCGGATGCCGGCAGGGTTGGGAGAGGGCACACCGATGAGAGAGGCGGACTCGGTGAGATCGGCGGCATGGCGCTGGGCATAGCTGGCCTGGAAGCAGGCGGAGCTGAGATTCTGGATTGATGTGAATGGATTGCTGAGACCATAGGTAGCCTCCAGCATGCCCAACCGGTCGCAGAGCATAGTGCACAGCTTGTCCAGCGACTCATCCGAGGATAGGATAGGGGTCCTGGTGGCGCCGATGAGGGCATAGGGCGTGTTGTGGTAGAGGAAAAAATAAATTCTGGGATGGAGTAGCCGCAGCTTCTCCATGATGAAGTTCATATTGGTATGCTGGCTGCCGAAATCAATGGAAAATACACAGAACAGGTCATACTGCCGCAGTCCCAGGCTCTCTATGGAGGTGTTCGCGTCGATGTCAGCGGGGTCGTCGATGATACGCCCAAACAGGCAGTCATAGGAGGAGATGCTCCCACCGGACGAATGAACCAATGTGCTGGCAGTGGGGCCGATACGCTTCATCAGGTGAGCGACAATGTCAGGGATACCGTTACCGGTGCGGTTAATACAAGCCATGCAGAAGCGCAGCAGGGGTATTCCGTCCACACAATAATTGGCCAGCAGCTCAGTGGAGTTGTCCGGCTGGTTGATGATGTTAACCGAGTTATGGGGGAGATAGGAGTCCCGCAGATGCTGAGGGAGGGAGAGCAGCTCCTCAAAAAAACGGTTGGGTGCCCGCCCCATCTCGACCGTCTCATGAAAGAAGGGGTTGATATCCGGCGGCACTTGCCCTAACGAGGCCAGTACATTGTATTGATTATCCAGGAAAAAGCAAGGATTCTTTAGAACTTGAGTGCTGGCGTTCAAAATATCCTGGAGGGTACCTCCGTTGAGCAGCAGATCGGACAAGGCTTGATCCCATCGAGAGAAATCGTCGAATAGACCTTGAATGGCGCTATAAATCTCGGGGAACTGTCCGCTGTCGGCGATAATGCAGTAGGCAGCGCCAGGATTTGGCGTGGCATCTGGGCCGACCAGGCAAAAATCCACGTTGTCAGGCCGGCCAGCCAGTTCTGTCTCTGAGGGGGTGATATAAAGGAATTCCGGCTGGCAGTTGCAACCGGCAAAGAAGAGACGCACGCCACCATATTTGTGACGGATGGGGCTTATCCGATGAGCGGTCCATCCCATGTCGCGAAAGAAGTCGGTCAAAATATTGGCAGTTAATTTCATGGGCAACTGATCCTTTGACATAAATGATGCAAGATCATCAAAATGCACAATGTGCACAATGGACTTTATTACATTATAGCGCAAAACTGGCCGCAGCGCCAATGCTATTTTTAACAAAGTTTGTTAAAGTGTAAACAACTTAGAAGAAACAGGTGGAAAGGAACTGAGCGTACAAAAGAGGAGGAATCTGAGATGAAGCTGCTGGGGATCAGTGCAGGCCGCCCGATGAGCAACTGTGAGCTTCTGCTGAAGCACGCGCTTCAGGGGGCTGAGGAGGCAGGCTGTGAGGTGGAACTGCTGCGCCTGCAGGACTACCGGATTGAACCGTGCAACGGCTGTACTCGATGTATCAACCGGAAATTATCCGGCCTGCAGTCAGGCTGTTCCATTCCCGACGATGCGGATGACTATGCCACCTATGCCAGGGCGGTAATGGAGGCCGACGGCTTTGTACTGGCCGCCCCGTGCTACAACCTGACGGTGGCCGGCCGTATGTTGGATGCCCTTAACCGGAAGCACTGCTTTATGAGCCAGCTCAAGGAGCGATGCAAAGAGCGTCCCAAGTACGCCGCCACCATTGGAGTGGGCGGTACGGATTGGACCAACTTTCTGATGCCCGTCTTGAATTTTGCCGCTACTGAGCACTGCGGCGGCAAGATGAATCTAGTAGACCAGATGCTGGTGGAGTTTGAGCCGGCGGTGGCATCTGTGGCGCTGGCTGGAGAGACCGTGGAGCGGGCCAGACAGCTGGGACACAGCCTGGCCAAGGTGGTACTAGGCCAGTCGGAGAAGATCTACCTGGGCGATGCCGAAGAGGTCTGCCCCATCTGCCATGGCAGTCACCTGCAGCTGCGCGGCGGGAAAGTAATCTGCCCAACCTGCGACATCACCGGCCATGTCAGCGAAGAGGATGGCAAGCTCCGGGTGACCTGGGAGCAGGGCTTTGAGCAGAGCAGGTGGTCAGAGTACGGCGACAATCTGCATCTGGACGGCATCCGCGCGGGCCACCGCCGCGCCATGGAACACAGGGAAGAGATCCGGCTGGCCTGTGATGCGCTGCAGGACTATCTGCAGCCGATCCAGCCGGCTAGGCCGGAACAATAAAAATAGGAGGGTTTGAGCGTATGAAGAAGATGGAAGCTGATGTCGCAGTCGTAGCTGCGGGGCTCTCCGGCTTGGCTGCCGGTATAGCAGCAGCTGAAGAAGGCATGAAGGTGGTTATGCTGGAGAAATCCAAGGTAACCGGCGGCGCGGCCAGCATGGGCATGGGCCCTCTGGCCATCGGAACCCGCCACCAGGCCGCTGTCGGCTATAACCTAACACCGGATGAGGCTTTCCTGAAGCATATGCACTGGTCTCACTGGATGGTGGATGCACGCCTGGTGTATGACTACTACCGGAAGAGTGCCAGCACGATCGAGTGGCTGGAGGGTATGGGTGTGGAGTTCGTCTACCGGAACACCACCTTGTATACACCCACCAGAATGCGGGCTTTTGCTGAACCGGAGCGTACCTGTCATGCGGTGAAGCCGGCGGACGGTGGGCGCCTTGGCCCCCGTGTGGCGGCCAGAATGACCAAGGCCATGACAGAGCGGGCTAATCAGTTGGGTATTCAGATTCTGCTGGAGACCCCGGGCAAGAAGTTGCTTACCGAGGAAGGCCGTGTGGTAGGCGTCCAGGGTACCTGCCCGGATGGCGAGGAGCTGGAGGTCAGGGCAGGAGCCGTCATCATTGCCACCGGAGGTTTTGGAGACAATCCGGAAATGATCAAGGAGTTCACCGGTCTGACCTGGGGCAAGGATCTCTTCTCCTTCCGGATCCCCGGCAATGTGGGTGACGGCATCAAGATGGCCTGGGAGGCCGGCGCCGCCCGCAGTGACATTCGTATGGATCTGATGTACCAAATTCCGGACAACCTGAACCACTTCAACCTGGAGGGTGCGTTCCGCCAGCCCGTGCTGTGGGTCAATAAGCTGGGTGAGCGATTTATGCCAGAGGACTGCATTGCCAATACCTGTACCACCGGCAACGCCATTGTCCGCCAGCCCGGCCATACCTGCTTCACCATCATGGATACGGCAACGCTAAAGCACTACAAGAAGCATGGCATCGACATCTTCGGAATCCAGGGCTTGGACGTCTTCGACCACTTTGATCAGGAGGCAGAGGAAGCCATTGAGATGGGGTATCCCTACTTTGTCAAGGCTGACAGTATTGAAGAGCTGTGTGAGAAGACCGGCATCGACTACGACGGTTTGCAGGCCACCCTGGAGCAGTACAATGCCGACTGTGATGCCGGCTACGACAGCATCTTCTGCAAGGACCGCAAGTTTATGCGTCCGGTGCGCAAGGCCCCGTTTTACTCGCTCCAATCCTTCCCCGGCGCCTATGGCTCCTTCGGCGGCATCAAGGTCAATTACAAGCTGGAGGCGGTCAATGAAGATGGCTATCCGGTAAAGGGCCTCTACGCGGTTGGTACCGACGCCTGTGACATCTACGGCGATACCTATCCGTTTATCCTTGGGGGCAACACGATGGCCTTCTGCCTGAATTCCGGCCGCATGGCTGCGGAGCACGCGGCGGAATACGTACGCGGGAATCGCTGACCGATCACACGCTGCAGGCGTATACGGCGGTTTCAAATCTGTGAAAGAAAGAGAGGTAAACTCAATGCAAGCACAAGAGACGTTACAGAGCGCACCTGCCAAACGGTATTGCTCCCCCATCGCCATGATGGTCGTCATGACCATCGCCACGGCGGCCACCTCCTTCTGCATGATGAAGTTCCCGCCCATCATGACCTACGTGATGGCCAACTACGAGGTCCGGCAGGATCTGATGGGACTGCTGATGTCCTCCACAAACATCGTGGGTTTCATCTTTGCGGTGGCCATCGGATATGCCAACCGAAACTACAAGCCCAAATGGACGGGCTTCCTGGGGTTTGCAGTCATGGCGCTGGCCAACATCATGGCCATGAACACCCACAACTTTGCCGTCCTGATTATCTCCAGAGTCATTGAGGGCACTGGCATGGGTATTCTGTCCAACCTGACCATCGCCCTGGTCGTCACCTACTTTAAAGGGGCCCGCGCTACCGCCACCGCTATCGTCAATGCCGGCATGACCGCCGGTGAAGTCATCCACTATAACGTTGCCCCCCGCTTGGCGGAGAGCGCCGGCGGCAGCCTGAGAGACGTTTACCTGTACATCATTGCGACCTTTGTGGTCATGGCGGTTGTCATGCTGGTCTTTTTGTGGCGTGAGCCCAGCATCGCAAACGGCTCGCGGGAGGCGGTGCCCAAGTCCGCCCCAACGGAGGCAGACAAGGCCCGTAAGGCCGAAGTACTGCGCAACAAGTCCCTCTGGCTGGTTGCCATCGCCATGTTCATCTTCAATTTCGTCATGATCAGCTTCAGCCAGTACGCCATCGACTTTATGGGGACCAAGGGCATCGACAATGTCACGGCCTCCACCCTGACCAGCGTGGCCAGCAGTATCCGCACCGTGATGATGATCGTGGTGGGTATCCTGGCTGACCGCATCTCCTCCAAGCGGAAGCCTGCCATGGCCGGCTTTGTGGGTATCGCGATCATGTATCTGCTGCTGGCTATCCTGCCCGGCAACATGATCATGGTCTACATTGTGCTCAGCGCCGTGGTTCCTTCCCCTGTTACCGTTTCCACCTATTCCTGCTATCCCGATATCTTCGGCGATGCCTCCTATACCCCGGTTGCACATGGCGTGGTGCAGACCATGGCGCGTCTGTCCATGCTGGTAGGAAGCACCATTATGGGCTTCCTGATCACAAACCTAGGTTACCTGGCCACTATTTATATTTTGATACCGCTGGCCTTGGCCGCGGCATGCTGCTGGTTCTTTGCCAAGAGAGTAAAGTAAGGAGGGATCTTTATGGCAAAGCTTGTTCCTGTTACGGAAGAGGATAAGAAAAAAAGCTACTATAAGTACTACCTGGAAGAGATGGCCCCTGTGGCCCCTGAAGTCTATGAGCAGGCTGCCGCAGCCCGGCTGGCCCCCTCTGAGGTGCTCTCCGTCTTCGAGGTCAACCGGCTCTTTGAGCCGGAAAAACTGCCGGGACAGCGTGGCTACTGCGCTCTGCCTGACGGCTCAGCTTACCTGGCTAATAAGATGTCCATGCCCGGTGTCACTCCGGAGATGTTCGACTGGTGGTTCGCATGGCACGGCCTGGACAGCCTGCGCTACAAAATCTGGGACCGGGAGGACCATATGTACTGCCAGACCCGCAATCCTGAGCAGGCGAGAGATCCCAAGCTATCCTATAAAGAGAAGTACTGGAATACCAGACACGACGTCATCGAGGCTTTTGGTCCGGAACCCAAGGAGGTTGTGATTCCCTTTATTCCCCCCCAGGACATGGGTTTTGACCCCGAAAAGCTCAAGGACTTCAAGGGAACTATCGTAGCCATGGCCGCCGAGGACAACCGTACGGTCGCCTGCCATTTCGTACAGCCGGTGGAGGGCGGTATAGAGCTATACTCCCGCTTCTGGTTCGGTTGGCACCTGAAGGATGGACGTCCGGCGCGCTTTGATGACAAGGTCATGCCTGAGCAGCTGCCGAAGGCGCTGCTGTTGCACAATATCAAGGAATTTACCAACCTGGCGCGTCTCTTGCCCAGAATTTTCCCTGAGGAACGAGACAATTTTTGATTGAGCAAATTGTAAGGAGGGACACTCTGTGGACTGCCTGAAGGAGGCCATGGGCCAAAAAGAGGGTATGATCGCGTTCCGGCGGGAACTGCATCAGTATCCCGAGCTGAGTATGCAGGAATTTGAGACAACAGACCGAATTGAGCGTGAGCTAAATAAACTGGGACTGAAGTGTACCCGCTTCAAGCCCACCGGACTGATGGCAGACATCAAGGGAGCTGGGCCCGGCAAGACCGTGGCATTGCGGGCAGATATTGATGCGCTGCCAATGACGGAGGAGACCGGCCTGCCCTTTGCCTCCAAACACGAGGGCGTGATGCACGCCTGCGGGCACGATGTGCATGCGGCTATGCTCTTGGGCGCGGCCCGGGTGCTGGTAAACCACACCGATGAGTTTAAGGGTACCATCCGCCTTCTCTTCCAGCCGGCGGAGGAGACCGGCATTGGTGCCCAAACAATCATTGACCAGGGGGCGGCTGAAGGAGTGGACTATTTCTTCGGGCTGCACGTCAAGGAGTTCACGGAGTGCGGGACCATCGGCGGCCGTTCCGGTCCCCAGATGGGCGGCGCGGAGGAATTCAGGATCCGCGTGGTGGGAAACGCCCACCATGCCGGCATGCCCCACCTGGGCGGTGGTGTGGACGCCACCGTGGTGGCCTGCGAGATTGTGCTGGCACTCCAGACTGTTGTGTCCCGGCGCATTGATCCGCTGGAAGGCGCAGTAATCTCGGTGGGCACCTTCCGCTCCGGTGTGCGCAACAACGTTATCTCCGGCGAGGCGGTGCTGGAGGGAAGCATGCGTTATCAGTCCGAGACGGTACGCACTCTGATCAAAGAGCAGATGCACAACCTTTCCGAGGGCATAGCAAAGGCTCATGGTGCAACGGCAGAGGTGAGCTTCGGCCAGAACATCCCGCCGGTGATTAACGACGACTATGTAGCACGGGTGGCATTCCGTGCGGCAGAGAAAGTGACCGGCGATCCGAAGAAGGTTGTTCACCTGCGGGGTACCATGGGTGCCGAGGATTTTGGCTCCTACTCCAAGTGCGGCAAGAGCTGCTTCCTGACAGTGGGTGTGGACGGACACTATCCCGGACACAGCCCCAAGCTGGAAATCAATGAGGATGCTATGCCCTATGGCTCCGCCATGCTGATGCAGACCGCATTGGATCTGCTGAACAGTGAGGAGCCGGCATGAGTAAAACGATTCTGATTGATGGAGCACTGGCCCGTTCTCAAGTTTCGGTGACCGAGCTCATTGCAGTTATGCGGGAGGTAATGGTACAGGCCAGCAACGGTGAGATTGTCAATATGCCCCGGACAGGCGTGCGTAGGGAGAACGGCAATATTTTCTCTGTGATGCCTGCGGTGATGGGACCGGCCGGCGTGGGCGGCGGGAAGATGATCATCTTCCCCGGCCCGGCCGCCGGAAAGGCCGGCACCTGCCAGGGGATCATCCCCTTGTTCGATCTGGAGACGGGCCGCCTGCTGGCTATTGTGGACGGCCTCTCCCTGACGGTTTCCCGGACGGCGGCGCTCAGCGCCGCCGCCACGGACACTCTGGCACGAAAGGATGCAGAGGTTCTGGCGATTTTGGGAACAGGCCATCAGGGGATTGCCCACGCTCTGGCCATCTGCACGGTCCGCAATATCCGGCGCATCCAACTCTGGAGCATTCCGGCGGAATCTGCCCTGGCCGCCAAGGAGGAGCTGGAGAAAAGCGTCTCCGCAGAGGTGGTCTGCATGCCTGCCGCTTCGGCGGCTGCGGCAGGTGCGGATATCATCTGCACCACCTCTGCCGCACGGGAGCCCATCCTTTACGGAGCGGATCTGGCCGAGGGGGTTCATGTCAATGCGGTTGGCTGTTGTGCACCGATATTCCGGGAGATCGACACAACAGTACTGACACGTTCCACCGTGTTTGTGGATACAATGGACACTGCCATGAGCTCGGCAGGTGATCTACTGCTGCCCATTCAGGCGGGCGAGTATAGCAAGGAGCAGATCGCCGGTGAACTGGGCCAGGTGTTTGCCGGACAGATCCCTGGCAGAACCAGGCAGGAGCAGATTACGCTCTTTGAGACCTGCGGCGTCTCCGCACAGGATGTGGCAGCTGCATGGACTGTTTACCAGAAAGTACGAGACAAGGGCCTTGGAATAGAGGTGGAATTCTGAAGCCGTGAAGCTGTTGATTGACCATAAAATCGTGGAAACCCAAGTTGGGAAAACCATCCTGGAGGCCGCTCTGGACAGCGGTATCTACATCCCACATCTGTGCAAACACCCGGATCTCGAGGCCGCCGGAGGCTGCCGCCTGTGCGTAGTGGAAATTGAGGGGCAGGAGGGTGCAGTCCCGGCGTGCGAGACACTGGCGGAAGATGGGATGGTAGTTTCTACACGGACTGAACGGATCGACGAGATCCGTCGGACTTCCATGGAGCTGATGCTGGCCAGCCACCCATCGGAGTGCACAGACTGTCCCAAGTATGGCAACTGTGAGCTCCAGTCCCTGTATCAATATTTCAATGCCTCCGCCGAAAAGTGGCGTATGAAGTCCCGGCCCGCAGCCGAGGATGCCCGCAACCCATTGATCCGCCACCTGTTTATCCGCTGCATCCGCTGTGGGCGCTGTGTGCGGGCGTGTGGAAGCCTCCGGGGCGTCAAGGTGCTGGACTACCGAAAGAACAAGCTGGACGTGCGTATCGGGACTCAGGGCGGCGTTACCCTTGCAGAGGCGGACTGCCGCTTCTGCGGGGCCTGTGCCGAGGTATGTCCCACAGGCGCAATTGTGGACGCGGTAGGGGCATTGGATCCGAACCTGCCCCGGGCAAAGGCGTTGGTACCCTGCCGCACTGCCTGTCCCGGCGGTGTGGACATACCCGCCTTTCTGCGCTATATCCGCCAGGAGAATTGGGCAGATGCGGCCGCAGTCATCCGGGAGAGTGTGCCATTCCCCGTGGCTCTAGGCAGCGTGTGTGCCCATCCCTGTGAAAGCAAGTGCCGCCGCGGGGATGTTAACGAGCCCATCTCTATTTGCAGGCTCAAGCGGATTGCGGCGGAACTGGCAGGCGACAGCTGGAAGCCCCGCCGCCGGAAGGAGCCAGCTACCGGCCACCGGGTAGCTATACTGGGGGCTGGCCCTGCCGGTCTGACCGCCGCCTATTACCTGACCATGAAGGGCCACGAGGTGACAGTCTTTGAGGCCAACCCGGTGGCGGGCGGCCAAATGCGCGTGGGTATTCCGGAGTACCGTCTGCCTGCTGGACTCCTGGAGCCGGAGATTCAGACCATTCTGGAGGGCGGTGTCAAGCTGTATACGGGCAGGCGAATCAAAGAGCCTGCGGCCCTGCTGAAGGAAGGATATCGCGCGGTCCTGGTAGCCGTAGGAACCCATCGAGGGAGCAAGCTCCCTCTTCCAGGCAATGAGCTGCCCGGCGTCCTGGTCAACACGGATTTTCTGCGCGGGGCCCGTCTGGGGCCCGCACCCGCAGTGGGATCCAGGGTGGTGGTCCTTGGCGGCGGCAACGTGGCCCTGGATTGCGCCCGTACAGCCTTCCGCCTGGGGGCGGAGCGGGTGGCGGTAGCCTGCCTGGAGAGCCGCGATGCCATGACGGCGTCCCCCGAGGAACTGGAGGAGGCCATCCAAGAGGGTGTGGAGCTCCATAACCAGGTCACTTTCCTCTCCATCGAAGGGGAAACCCGTGTTACCGGCGTACAGGTGCAGGAGGTGGCTGGTTTCCACTTCGATGACAATCGCCGGGCTGTCATTGAGCCACGCGAGGGTACAGAGCACATACTGGAGGCAGACACCGTGATCTTCGCAGTTGGCCAGACACCGGAGGACACCCGGGAGATGGGGCTGCCCCTGGTCAAAGGCTCTTACCTGGTGGCCGACGAAAATGGAGCCACGCCGGTGGAGGGGATTTTCGCAGCTGGCGATGTGGTTACCGGCACTAAAACGGTGATCGAGGCCATTGCCGCCGGTCGAAAGACTGCGGCCGCTATAGATTGCTGGCTGGGTGGCGACGGAGATGTCACCGAGCAGCTATGCAGCCACGAAAGACCATCCTCCTATATCGGCCGCATCGACGGCTTTGCCAATGCGTGCCGGGCCAACCCGCAGCTGCGGGACGGCAGGTCGCGCAGATGTGACTTCCGACCCGTGGAGGCCGAGTTGCCGGAGGATACGGCCGTGTGTGAGGCCGGCCGGTGCCTGCAGTGCGATCTGCGTCTCCAGCTGGGAAGGAACAAGTTCTGGAACGAGTATCAGGGAAAAAGCGAGGAAGATGCAGTATGAGCAAGCCGGCAGGGAGGATCCGTGTCATTAAAGACGCGAGGAAGACACCGGAGGGCGGCACCACTGCCCCCTATGAGCTGCCTGAGTTCGGCGGCGAACGAACTGTATTGGTCAGCGGCGGCAGTCGGAGAGATCAGGAGTACATACTGCCGGCGGAGCTGTTGATGGGGGAGCTGCTGGATCGCTGTGGTTTGGCGGAGGATCGTGTTAAGGCCATCTGCCTGGGATGGCCCTCCGGACATATTCTGCCCACATCTGACCGCACAGCCAAGGTCAAACTGGAGTGCGAGACCCTCTATGCAGTAAGCACGGATGAGTGTATCGTGGACGTACTGGTCCGCCTGGCACAGGAACTGCGCGACTGCTCCTGCGGCCGCTGCGTGTTCGGGCGTGAGGGAACCTATCAGATGCACCTGACCCTGTCCGATATCGCCGGCAAGAAGGCCCGCAGCACGGATCTGGAGCAGCTGGCCTTCCTGTGTGGGCTCATGCGGACCCAGACGAACTGCAGCATGGGCCAGACAGCGGCCAATGCTGTGCTGGATGCCCTGGAAGGCTTCCGGCAGGAGATCGAGGCCCACATCACCGAGCGGGTCTGCCCGCACCACGTTTGCCGGGAGTTTGTGAGCTATTACATTGACCCGGCAGTGTGCTCCGGCTGTACCGAATGCGTGGATGCCTGCGACGAGGATGCCATCATTGGCAAGCGGGGAATGATCCATATTTTAGAGCAGGATGACTGCGAAAAGTGTGGAGCCTGTGCAGAGGCCTGCCCAGTCGGCGCGGTGCGTATCACCGGCGGCGCGGTGCCCCGTGTGCCCAGCCGCCCGATTCCGTGCGGCACCTGGAAGTAGAGAACGTTCCCCGGGAGAAAGGATTGCTGGGGGTGGGAAGGAGAAGTGGAACATGTCTGAAGAAAAAACCATTCCGGGCAGAAGACAGAAACAGGCAGGCTATTATTGTATTGTGGCCCTTTCAGTGGCACTGATGTTCCTGGGGAAGTGGATTCCTCCGTTCGCACCGGAGATCACGCCGGTCGGCATGGGTGTGCTGGGTGTATTCCTGGGGGTGGTCATTCTGTGGTCCACCGTGGGCGGCTCTATCTGGCCCAGTATCTTGGGAATCATCGCCTTAGGCTGCACAGGATACACGAATGTGACTGGGGCCGTAAGCACGTCTCTGGGCAGCTTTATGGTGTTTAATATGATTTGCGTCACCGCTATGGTGGCTGCACTGACCACCACAGGCGCAGATGTGAAGATGGCAAATTGGCTTATCAGCCGAAAGGCCTGGGAGGGGAAGCCTTATCTGTTCACCTTGGCGTTTCTCTTCTCTTTCTTCCTGATCTCCGCCCTAACCATGGCATTTGCCATGATATTTGTATGCTGGACCATCCTGCGGAAGACAGCAGATCAGGTAGGCGTATCCATGCGCCACCCATACTTTGTCCTCATGACAATCTATTCCGTAATCGCCACCAGCCTGGGCGAGTTCGTCATCCCCTTCAAGGGGTGGCAGTATGCGCTGTGCAACGCCTTTCTGGCCAATGCCGGGGTAGAGGTAAACTTCGGTATCTATATCGTGACCACCTTGCTCATGGGTGTGATCATGATCCTGCTCCTGGTGAGTGCTATGCGGTTTCTCTTCCGTGTGGACCTCACCCCCCTCCAGAACTATCATGCGCCGGAGACAGCGGCAGGCTCCCACAAACTGACCGGAGGGCAAAAGGCTACCATGGCGGTGCTGATCATCAGTATGATCCTGTCCATCGGCACCAACTATCTGCAGGGGGACAGCCTTCCTGCCCGTATAGTCACGGCCCTAGGTCTGCCAGGCATCTTCGGTATCGCTGTGGTGTTTCTGTGCGTGATTAAGAACCGTGAGGGCAAACCTATCCTGGATTTCGGCAAAGTGATGAGCGGCATGGTATGGGGCCCTATTCTGCTGGTGGGCGTGGCGACCTGTCTCTCCTCCGCTCTGACCGCTGCGGACTGCGGCTTTATGGCCTTCTTCAGCCGGGTTCTGGGACCGGTAATGGATGGCAAGCCGGTGGCTTTCGTCTATGCATTTATCATTATCATTGCTTGCGTGCTGACCAATATCGCCTCCAACATGGGTATCGGGATGATGATGATCCCCATCGCTGTACCCATCTGTGCTGCGGCCGGGTGCAACATGAACGTGGCGGCCATCGTATGTATTTACTCAGCTTGCTATGGATTCATCCTGCCTGGTGCAGCTGCAGTCAGCCCGCTGATGTACAGCAATCCGGATCTCACTAAGCGGGAAATCCTGAGCTATACCACCTTTACTGTAGTACTTTATATAGTGATCGGTTGTATCATCTTCCCAATCCTCGACATGCTGCTCAGATAAGTAGGTCCTGATTACGCATCTCCTGGTGGGCAGGCAAGCAGAGCACCTAGCTTGTCGCAAGCGGCAGCCCGGCGCATTTGCGGGCGCAGCCCGCACCCACGCCAAAATGGGAGACAGACTCCCACAGAACGGCCCCTGGTGCGGCCGTGTCGCCCCTGTGTGCCGGTTTCGGCGCAGGGAATGGAGGGGTCCCCTACTGGGGGTATTTGGACGGTGTTGGGCCGTGTGTGGGGCGGCAGCTGTCTGGGACAGTCATGACGCGGTAATCCTGGAAATCCAGAACATTCAATTTCAATAGAAGGACGCCTCCAGGGAGTCCCGTTTGGGGCCCTTTGGAGGCGTTCGATTTTCGTACTAGGATAAAGGGAGGTGGTCGCAAGCGCCCACCTCCCGGCCACAAAGCCCCGCGGTGCGGGGCTTTTTCAAAGGCTGGATACCGCCGCTATTTTTGCCTGCCCAAGGGTTTAGCGCGGTGGTCTTAGAAGAAAACCAAAGCTTATCAACCGGTTCCGGCCTTTTTGAGCGACGCTGTGGCCTGAAGGATGCAAAATTTGCGTCGCAAAACAAAGAAAAAAGCCCTTTCCGAAGTACAACTGCGATGGTGTTGACAATGAGAAGCTTTTCCATAAAGGCCAGCTCGCAAATGTGAATTGTTTGATAACTCTGCGCCGTTGACCTGGCTATTTTGTGCCTTTTGCGGTATGTTGTGTTGCTGAGAAGGAGGCGAAAGCCATGAGAAAAGTACTGGAGGATTTGTACCACGGCGAAATCCACCTCCACGACCGGGAGATCGATATGGACTCCGAGCTGGGGAAGGCCATGGGCCGTGCGGAGCGGTGTGAGGAAAAGCTCGCCGCTCTGTTGGAGGGGGAGGCCAAGGCGCTGTTGCTGCGGCTGATTGACGCGGACAACGAGATCAGCAGCACCCTGGCCCTGGAGAACTTCGTCCAGGGCTTCCGGCTGGGAATGAAGCTGGCCGTGGCGGGCCTGGAGGAGGTGGATGGAGAGTGAGCAAGCGGCGAGCCAATGGGGAGGGGAACCTCCGCAAGCGGAAAGATGGCCGATGGGAAGGGCGATATACCGCCGGCCGGGATCCGGAGACGGGCAGGGCCATTTACAAGAACGTCCTGGGCAAGACCCAGGCGGAGGCCAAGGCCAAGCTGAAACAGGCAATCGAGGAAGCGAAGGGCTTGGATGCGGCCAAGGGTGGCCGGTACTCCGTAGGCCAGTGGATGGAGGTGTGGTTTGAGCACTACGCCAAGGTGAAGGTACGGCCATCCTCTCACCAGACCTACCGTGGGTACATCGACAACCACATCAAGCCCAATATCGGCGAAATCCCGCTGGAAAAGCTCACTTCTCTGGAATTACAGAAGTTCTACAAGAAGCTGTTGGAGAAGGGCAGAGTAGACCGGCTGGAATCCAGGCACCAGTCCAAAGGACTCAGCGCCAAGACGGTGCGGAACATCCATCAGATCATCTCCTCTGCAATGAACTTGGCCAGAGAGCAGAAACTGATAGCCGACAATCCTGCGGAGGGCTGCGCCCTGCCCAGGCTGGAGCACCGGGAGATGCAGACCCTGTCGGTGGAGCAGCTCCAGTCCTTCCTGAGAGAGGCCAAGGACAGCGGTGTGTTTGAGCTCTACTACCTGGAGCTGGCCACCGGATTGAGACGAGGCGAACTTCTCGGCCTGAAATGGGAGGACATTGATTTGGAGCGGGGCGACCTCCGGGTTCGGCGGCAGATCGCCCGGATCAACGGAGAGGTGGTGGAGGCACCCCTGAAAACGAAGAACGCCTACCGCACCCTGCCGCTGGCGGCGGATACGATAGACGTTCTGAAAGCCCAGAGGAAGAAAGCAGGAGACAGCCCATGGGTATTCCCCAGTCCCACCGGAGGGCCGATCTCCCCGGACAGCGTGCTGCACATGCTCCACCGGGTGCTGAAGCGGGCGGGGCTGCCTCGGGTGAGGTTCCATGATCTTCGTCACACCTTTGCCACACTGGCCCTGCAGAACGGGGTGGACGTGAAAACGGTGTCCGGGATGCTGGGGCACTTCAGCGCCGGCTTCACCCTGGACACCTACGCCACGTGACCACGGTCTCCCAGCGGCAGGCGGCCAAAACGATGGGAAGTCTGCTCTCCAGCAGCCTCCAAACTTGATTGAGCCAGACTGTCGTGTCCAGTCTCCAGGGAACAACTTAAAATCCCGTATGGGTCACGGTTTGGGTCAAATAAAAACGGCAAAAATAATTAGCACGGAAAAGTGATGAAAACAAGAGAAAACCCGTCAGAATCCACGGATTCTGACGGGTTTATGGTTGCGGGGGGAGGATTTGAACCTCCGACCTCCGGGTTATGAGCTGCTGCTGGCGGTTCTAGCCGTTGATTTCAGACCCTTTCCGGCCCCTTTTGTTCCAGAATTCTTCCAAATTCCGGAGGTCATATGGTTTCCGCTCCGCCGGGATTTTTCATGTTCTGGGTCAAGTTTTGGGTCAAGGTAGTAGCCCGGCCGCAGAATTTGTAGCAGGTATAGGAAAAAGAAGCTGCCAACTGCGCCAGAGAAAGCCTATGAGATAAAAGAAGAAGGTTGAGAACTCAACGGTGAAAATGGACGCTCAGGTCACACTTATCTGCTCGGATGTGGGTACGAGTAAACTCCACCGGCTGTTCGTCCCCGGGGCCGGCGGGGGCCCCATCGGCCCGCTCGGGGCTGCCATAGCGCACGCACTGGAGGGTGAGTACCCCCCGCCTGGGATCCACGTCCAGCAGCCTGGCATCGGGAGAATCCAGCCGGGTGATACCCAAACTCTGCTCCCCGCGTAATAGGTGTATGCCATAAAATTCGTACACCTCATGGAGTGGAAATACGTTCAGATCCACATCGGCTAAATTGGGGACAAGCCACTGTGGGATGTAGGCCTCTTCCAAAGACAGGGGCTCCCCATCCAGCAGGCTCAGGCGCTTGACATAATAAAGCGGTTCTTCTGCCAGACAGTTCAGCCAGCTGGCATAGAGAGGGCCGGCAGTACGGCTGGCTTTGACCAGAAGCCGCTGCTCAAAGTGCTTGGCCGATGCCTTCAGCGTTTGTTCAAAGCCGCCCACAGTCTCCAGATCCTGCTCCAGCTTTTCTCCCACCACAAAAATCCCTTTGCCCTGGACACTCTTGAGCAGCCCTTCTCCGATCAGGGCGGAGATGGCCGAGCGAACCGAAAGACGGTGGATGCCGTATTTCTCAGCCAAAGTGCCTACTGAGGGGATGGCGGTGCCGGGGGGATATTCGCCGTTTTCGATCTTGCTGCGGATGAGCTCGCGAAGTTGGAGATACAGGGGGGACTGGGGGCCCACAGCTTCGTCATGCCTCATATTCAGTTATCGCCCCTTCCAATTTACGCTCCATAACCGTGGTGATACGCAGGCGGTCCGGCCGGGCTGCTGCCCGGCAGTACTCCATCATCTGTCCGCCCTGGTCGTAGGTAGTACTGACAATCCAGAATAGGGGAGACTCCGGTTCCACCCCCATCAGTGCAGCTTCCTCATCCGTGGCATAAGTGATGCCGATTTTTTCATCGCCCTCCCGGGGAATCACGCCATAGTCCTCCTCTAGTATAGCGAAGAGGGACTGGTGCTCCAGATCCTTCTTTTCCAGGCCGGGAACACGCCCTGCGGGGATATAGGATGTCTCAATCATCACCGGCTCCCCATCCACCGAGCGCAGGCGCACGATTTTATAAAGCGGATAGCCCAACATTTGGCCAAATCGCTTTGCCAGATGCTTGTCGCACTCTGCCTGCTCCAGCCGCAGCAGGCGGGTGGTCACGGTACGCCCCTGTCCCGCGGCTGACTGACTCATGGACAGCAGGCCTTGGAGGCTGCGGGTGTATTTGGCCGGAGCCACGAAGGTGCCTGCCCCGATCCGGGAGCGGAGGGTTCCATCCTCTTCCATCAGGGACAGAGCGTTGCGGAGGGTGGAGCGGCTCAGCCCCCAGCGCTGGCTCAGTGCCCGCTCAGAGGGCAGACGATCCCCCGGCGCCAGGCCGTACTCCACCAGGAAGCCCTCCAGCAGTTCCCGCGCCCGGGCACCCGGCCTGAGCTTATATTCCTCCATTCATCATCGCTCCTCCTCCGGCCCCGGGCCGGAAAATCTGTCAAAAGCATACCACATTTCCAAAGATCTGACAATGGCGCATCCAGGCAGGTGAAGGTGATTTCAGTCCAATTCTGCTCCGGCCTGCAGGAAAAAGTCCGGCGTTTCTTCAGTTTTTTCCAACTGCAAAAGCTGTGGAGTACAAAGAATATTTAAAATCACAAATTGGTATGCTTTTATTTTTTGCTTATCTGTAAAAAGAGATTGCCATCCCTGGGAAGATATGCTATGATGCAGGCAAAGAGAGAGGCGGAGGAAAACCACCCGGTTTCCGCCTGGATTTTTGCGGCTTTTAACCAAAAATGAGGTGAGATCGGGCATGGCAGAGAGTATTGTATCCCTGATCAACGTGGAGAAACGGTTTGGGAGCAACCTAGTGGTACGAAAAATGAATATGGAGATCCAGGAGGGGGAGTTCCTCACCCTGCTGGGGCCCTCCGGCTGCGGCAAGACCACCACCCTGCGGATGATCGCCGGGTTTGAGGATGCCACCTCCGGCATCATCAAGGTGCAGGGGGAACGGGTGGAGAGCAAGGAGCCCTATCAGCGGGACGTGAACACCGTGTTCCAGAATTACTCCCTGTTCCCCCACATGACAGTGTTTGACAACGTGGCCTACGGTTTGACCATCAAAAAGGTTCCCAAGGACGAGATCCAGCGCCGTGTGACCGAGATGCTCGCCCTGGTGCAGCTGGCTGGCTTTGAAAAGCGCAAGCCGGACGCCCTGTCCGGCGGGCAGAAGCAGCGGGTGGCCATCGCACGGGCCCTGATCAACAACCCCAAAGTGCTGCTGCTGGATGAGCCGCTGGGCGCCCTGGATCTCAAGCTGCGCAAGCAGATGCAGATTGAGCTCAAGCGCCTTCAGAAAAAGCTGGGCATCACCTTCGTCTATGTCACCCATGACCAGGAGGAGGCCCTCACCATGTCCGACCGCATTGCCGTCATGAATGGCGGTGTGATCGAACAGCTGGACGTGCCCATGGAGATCTATGACCACCCGAAGACCCGCTTTGTAGCCGGATTCATCGGGGAGTCCAACATTTTCGACGGCACGGTGAAGGCGGTGGAGGGGGACCTGCTGCGGGTGGAAACCCCGTCCGGAATGCTCACCACCCGCGGCAAGGGGTTCCAGGTTGGCGAGGAGATGCATGTATCTGTCCGTCCGGAGCACCTGGAGTACGGCCTGGCGCCGGCGGAGGGCTTCGATCTGCCGGCTATCCTGAAGGACTTCACCTATATGGGCACGGTAGTCAAGACCGCCTTGGATCTGAGAGACGGCATGGAGGTCAAATTCTCCCGCTTTGAACAGGACTATGGTCTGCGCGAGGGGGATCAGCTCTTCCTCCGCTGGGACCCGGAAAAATCGGTGGCCATCAAGAAGTCAGCTACATAGGGAGGCGCGGAAATGAGCCGTCAAAGACTGAAAAATGGCGCCAGCGAACTCCAGGCCATCAACCGGCGGCGGGATATTCACCGCAAAACCATCCCCGCCCTGGCGCAGGCCGGACCGGTATCCGTATGGATGGTGCTCTTTGTCACGATTCCCATGCTCTACATCATCTATGTCAGCTTCATGTCCCGGGGTGTCTTCGGCGATGTGGTGTACGAGTTCTCTCTGGAAAGCTATCAGACCCTGCTGGACAGCACCTACTTCAAGGTCATTGTCAAGTCTCTGCAGGTGGCACTGTTCACCACCGTGGCCTGCCTGCTGCTGGGCTACCCCTTCGCCTATTACATCGCCCGTAAGCCGCCGGAGGTGGCCTCCAGGCTGATCATGCTCATCATGATCCCCTTCTGGACCAACTCCCTGATGCGGCTGAACAGCTGGCTGCTCCTCTTCCAGACCAGCGGCCCGGTGAACACCTTCCTCCAGTGGGCGGGTATCACCAGCGAACCCATCACATTCATCTACACCGACCCGCTGGTGATGCTGGGACTGGTGACCAACATGCTGCCCTTCGCGGTGCTTCCTCTGTACAGCACGATTGAGAAATTGCAGAACTCCCTGCTGGAGGCGTCCTCCGACCTGGGGGCCAATCCCCGGCAGACCTTCTTCCGCATCACCCTGCCCCTCACCTTCCCCGGTATCTTCTCGGCCGTGATCCTGGTATTCATCCCCTCCCTGGGCATCTATACCGTATCCGACATGCTGGGCGGCGGCAAGGTTCTCTACATCGGCAACATTATCAAAAACCAATTTGGCGCCATCCGCAACTGGCCTCTGGGCGCGGCCCTGTCTGTGCTGCTGCTGGTGATCACCGGGCTTCTGATCTTCGTCTACACCCGCTTCGCCAAGCTGGAAGACATGGAGGTGGTGTGACATGGCAGCCCTGTCCAAGACTCAGCGGCGCAAGCGCCGCCTCGGCATTGTGGGTGATGTGTACGCCATCCTCATCTACACCGTGCTCTACATCCCCGTGGCGGTGATGATGGTATTCTCCTTCAATGATCAGAAATACAACTTCTACTGGAACGGCTTCACCACAGAGTGGTATGGCAAACTGCTGGAGAACGACGCCCTCATCGGCAGCCTGTGGTACTCCCTGATCATCGCAGTGCTGGCCACGGTGATCTCGGTGGTCATCGGCACCCTGGGCGCCTTGGGCCTGAAGCGGTACGAGTTCAAGGGCAAGCGCTTCATCAACAGCATGCTCTATGTGCCCATCATCGTGCCCGAGATCGTGCTGGCCGTGGCCCTGCTCATCATCTTCATGAACATCGGCCTGTCCCTTGGGCTGGGATCCATCCTGGTGGGCCACTGTACCTTCTGCATCCCCTACGCGGTGGTCACCATTAAGGGACGCATCAGCGGCGACGGCTACGAGCTGGAGGAGGCCTCCATGGATCTGGGGGCTAACCGCATCCAGACCTTCCTGCGGGTCACCCTGCCCAGCATGGTGCCCGGCATCATGTCCGCCGCCTTCCTGTCTTTCACCCTGTCCATCGACGATGTGGTCATGAGCAACATGCTCTCCGGCGCCCGCAACTCCACCCTGCCGGTATTGATCCTGTCCATGAACCGCACCGGCGTCACTCCCGATGTCAACGCCCTGACCACCATCATGATCCTGGTGATTGTGGCCGCCATGCTGCTGAGCAACGGCGTCAAGGCCCTGCTCCGCAGGAGGGAGAAGGCGGCCGCCCGGTAACGGCCCACCCCGCCGCGGGAGGACGCGGCGGATACGGCATAGAAGCAGTCTCAACCAAACATCACAAGGAGGCAGACAAATGAAACGGTTTCTTGCACTGATCCTGGCCCTGACCATGGCTCTGGCCCTGGCCGCCTGCGGCGGCGGCAACGAGCCCGCCGCCGAGACCCCTTCCGGGGAGACCCCCGCCGCCGAGACCCCTGCCGGCGAGGAGACCGCCAGCACCGAGCTGAACATCTACATGTGGCAGCAGTACATCTCCGACCAGGTGGTCTCCGATTTTGAGGAGGCCAACAACTGCACCGTCAACATCTCCTACATGAGCGACAACGCCGACGCCGTTACCCGGCTCACCTCCGGCGGCGGCGACCAGTACGACCTGATCATGACTTGCGACGCCTACATGGAGTCCCTGATCGCCGGCGGCTACGTGGAGGAGCTGGACCTGTCCCGCATCCCGAACTCTTCCAACATCAACCCCGCCTATTGGTCCTCCCCTAACCACAGCATCCCCTACCTGGGCAACTACATCTATGTGGTGTACAACACCGA
>ERZ1643247.938-NODE-938-length-30512-cov-5.258134_pt1 | contig 30512 bp, 34 predicted proteins | sample MGYA00579264_ERZ1643247 | MGnify/ENA primary metagenome ERZ1643247 (study PRJEB29033, sample SAMEA4952262) | chicken gut metagenome | biome: Broiler Chicken; feature: Gastrointestinal Tract; material: Caecum | place: Ireland | collected 2018 | study: Broiler... | reverse complement strand
CGGAGACGACCGTTTCTATAACAATATCTTCGTCCAGAAATGGCCGGCAGAACCATTCCTGATCATCCGGGACAGCGAGGAAGGCTGCGACGAAGAAAACCGCGAAGTGGGCACCCATGTACTGGACGAATATCCGACCTACGAAGAATGGATCCGGCATTTCGACATGGATACGGACACCCCGGATATGAAAAAACTGGAACCGTTCCATTTCCACCATCTTCCGGTCTGGTCAGACGGCAACGCCTACTTTGGCGGCGCAAAAGCATGGAAGAACGAGCAAAATTATCTGCTCAACGCAGACCATGACATAAAAGTGGAGCTGATCTCCCGGGACGGTGCTCCACACCTGTCCACCAATCTTTACGATTACCTAAACGACTTTTCCGCGGAAATGATCCACAGCGACACTTTGGGGCTTGCCTTTGAGCCGGAACAGCGCTTTGAGAATCCGGACGGCACCGCCATCACCTTTGACCGGGATTATTTTGGCGGCCACCGGGGCCTTACGATTCTTCCTGGCCCGTTCGCCAGCCCGGAAGACGCCAAGAAGCCGTTGTGGTAGGGTTGGTTATTTTGGATCTGCCTTCTAAAGCTTAAATAAAACAAACCGCTGACAAAAAGTGACTATCACATAAATAGGAAGATAATTTCATATCATATGCTTTCCCTTTTTGTGGACTACACTTTTACAGCGGTCTGTTTATCAGAATTGCCTAATTAACTTTTTTGTGTTTTTCTATCATCGCTTTCTCAAAAGCTATTTTTTCCTGCTCCCTTTTCAGATAATCTGCATACTTGGCAAGACGACCATAAGAACTACGATGTCTTGTTGAAAAATTGAATATTTCTAACATATCAATCAATTTCATCGTATCTTTTCTCCTTATATCATGTTTTCCCTCTTTTTCCTTAAAACATGTACCTGATACAATATCAAAATATATACACATATCTTAAGCAGCATATTTACTGTCGTATTCATCGAGGCGAATTCCGAGGAATACCGTGAAATACTCCAGGTTGTATAGATAATATTCAGGATGCCCCATATTGAAACCACATCGATACATATATGCCAGAACCGCTGTCTTTTTTTACAACAGAAAAATCGATACGCTGCAATTGCTCCCAGGAGAGATGGGAATGTGATGATTATCTCCATCACAATACTTCTCCATCCGGTATATCCTATGCCTGCGGTTATATGCTGGGCATTGGTCAGGCACAGAGTTAAAAAATATACAGACAGGATACCCCCTGTTTTTGCAGGCGTCAGAACATCTTTCATCTCCATGATAAATCCATAGCCAAAAATGACGGTCTGCGTCAGCAATGCCGCAAGTCCCAGCAATAACAGCTGTAATGTGGCAAGATTTCCCGCATTTACGGCAAATGGAAAACGCAATATCACATCTGCCGCCGTAATCAGGAAAGAAAACGCAATAAATCCATAAAGAATAAGAAGAATTTTCTTCATTCCGGGATTTTCAATGACAGGACGCTTCTCTGCTACTCTCTGCAGCTCATCACCGGACAGTAACTCATCCAAAGATACCCCCAAAAATGAGGCTAATTTTTTCGCTGTCAACAAATCAGGATATCTGCTGCCACATTCCCATCGGGATACTGTCTGCCTTGTCACATAAAGATGATTTGCCAGCGTCTGCTGGGTCATTCCCTTCTCCTCTCTGGTCCGTTTTACTTTTTCACCAAATTCAACCATAAAACAAATTCTCCTTTCGGTTTCTTTGGCTCCATTATCTCTGTCCCGTCATAAAAAGACAAGCGACACCCGGGGGTTCCTGTGTCACCGATATGGTAACATCTTGTTTTGGCCTTTTGTTCTTACAGAAATCTCCCGGTCACGCTCTCCGGCGTATTCTTTATCTCTTCCGGCGTTCCGGCGGCAACGATTCGCCCACCTTCCGTTCCGCCGCCCGGTCCCATGTCGATGATATAGTCGGCACTTCGGATCACATCCAGATCATGTGCAATGACAATGACTGTGGCGCCGTGCTCCATCAACGTCCGGAAAACGTGAAGCAGGGTCTGAACATCCAGGGGATGGAGCCCAATGGTCGGCTCGTCAAACACAAAGACAGAGGCCGTCTGTAATTTTCCCATCTCGCTGGCAAGCTTCAGACGCTGGGCTTCGCCGCCGGACAAGCCCGGCGTCTCTTCTCCCAGGGTGAGGTATCCCAGTCCCAGTTCTTTTAGGACCTCTAATCTCTGACAGACCGTTTTCATCTCTTTGCAGGCGGCAAGCGCCGTATTCACGTCCATAGACATCAGTTCCGGGAGAGAAAAAGACGTTTCTTTCATCTGTATGGACACAGCCATGGCTTTATCTGTCTGCCGGGATTCTGCCGCATTTTTCTTCTTCCGGCGAACCGCAGATTCTTCCACACGATATTTTATCTTATAGGCTTCCTTTGCGTAGCGGGACCCCCGGCATTCCGGACAAGGGATATCCACGTCAGGCAGAAACTGTACATCCAGGCTGATAACGCCTGTACCGTCGCACATCGGGCAGCGCAGCTTTCCCGTATTGTAGGAAAAATCGCCTGCTTTGTAGCCGGCCTGTTTCGCTTCCGGCAGCTTTGCAAATGTCTTGCGCAGCAGGTCGTGGACGTTGGCATAGGTCGCCACCGTGGAACGGACATTGATACCGATGGGCGCCGCGTCAATAAGTTTGACTTGCTCCACGCCCACAGCTTCGATACTTCGCACATGCTCCGGCAATTTTTCTTTTCGGTTCATCGCTTCCAGGGCCGGAACCAGACTTTCCAGAATCAGCGTCGTCTTTCCGGAACCGGATACACCCGTGACCACGGTCAGCTTGCCTTTTGGAATGGACACATTCAGGGGTTTTACCGTATGGATGGCATCGGTGGAAAGATTGATACACCCCGCATCAAATAGCTCTGTGCCGACCTGGTCCGCTGGAGAACCGGTGATGTATCCTTCTTTTAAAAACTGCCCGATCTTTGACTGTACATTTTCTGTGAGAGCGGCCGGGCTGCCTTCCGCTATGACTTGCCCGCCGTCGGCTCCTGCTCCCGGCCCCATCTCGATAATCCAATCGGCCTCCGACAGAATCTGCGTGTCATGATCCACCAGAATAATGGAGTTGCCGTCGGCAATGAGATCGTGCATCACTCCGGTAAGTCCCACGATGTTGGCCGGATGCAGACCGATGGACGGTTCGTCAAGAACATACAGGACGCCCGTCGTCCGGTTGCGGACAGCACGGGCCAGCTGCATCCGCTGACGTTCTCCCGTGGATAAGGTGGAGGCGGCACGGTCCAGGGTCAGATAACCAAGCCCCAGATCCAGCAGCCGTCTGGCCGCCGTATCAAAAGACTCGCAGATGCTTTCTGCCATGGGCCGCATTTCCTCCGGCAGGGAAGCCGGCACTCCTCTTACCCATTCCGCCACCTCCGACAGCGTCATCTGACAGACTTCGTCCAGGGACAGTCTGCGAAGTTTTGGCGCACGGGCTCTCTCCGACAGCCTCGTCCCATGGCAGTCCGGGCATGGCGCCTGTTTCAAAAACTTCTCCACCCGCTTCATGCCCTTCTCATCTTTTACCTTTGCCAATGCATTTTCTACCGTGTACACAGCATTAAAATAGGTAAAATCCAGCTCCGTTCCCTGCTCTGCATTTTTCGGAACATAGAAAATGTGTTTCTTTTCGGCCGGGCCATTGTATACAATATTCTTCTCTTCCTCTGTCAGCTCCCGGAAAGGTACGTCCGTGCGGACGCCCATGGCCCGGCAGACGTCTGTCATAAGAGACCACATGAGCGTTTTCCATGGCGCTACGGCGCCCTCGTCAATGGTGAGTGACTCATCAGGCACTAATGTCGACCTGTCCACGGTCCACACGGTTCCTGTTCCGTCACATTTCGGGCAGGCTCCCTGGCTGTTGAACGCCAGTTCTTCTGCGGACGGCGCGTAAAAGGAAACTCCGCACACCGGGCAGGTCAGCGTTTTCTCCGCCGCCACCGCCAGAGTCGGCTCGTGATAGTGCCCGTTAGGACAACGGTGGCTGGCCAGCCTGGAAAACATCAGCCGCAGGCTGTTCAACAATTCTGTTCCCGTGCCAAATGTACTGCGGATACCGGGAATGCCCGGCCGCTGGTGAAGCGCCAATGCCGCCGGCACATGGAGCACTTCGTCCACCTGCGCTTTCGCCGCCTGGGTCATTCGCCGTCTCGTGTAGGTGGACAGAGCGTCCAGATATCGTCTGGAACCCTCGGCGTAGAGCACGCCCAGGGCCAGTGAAGACTTTCCTGAGCCGGACACACCGGCAATGCCCACGATTTTATGCAGTGGAACATCCACATCAATATTTTTAAGATTATGTACTTTAGCTCCGCGAATGATTATCTTATCAATCATAATATTCTCCCTGTTATTTCTTAAAATAACGTTTGTTTTCCGAATCCGTATCAAAAATCTGAAACAGTCCCGACAAAAAAGAATACAATGCGTCATTGGTCATCATATTGATCTTCTCATCTTTTAAAAGCTCCTGCATGGGCTCCATGGGACTGCACTCGCCACAGATATCTACACCGATCACATTTTGGTGTTCAAACACCTGAAGAAGCAGCTTCTCAAGAATTCTCAGAGACATGCTGCCCTGATTCCAGTTGGTCCGCGCGCCGTTTCTGTCCAGAACATCCTTATCAATGGAAATGTACACAGGAAGCTTCATCTGAATCTCAGACAGCTTTTGATTCACCATGTGTTCATCAATTTCCTCCATGCTGATACACACCAGCTTCCCTTTGAATTTCGGCGGAATCTCCTCCATGCTTTTTTGTTCCGGCCCCACAAGGATCAGCTGTCTCAGACTGGCGTGACTGCGCAGCAGCTCCGCCGCCCAGTTTCCACAGCTTAACATCCCCGGAAACAGCGATGGCTGCATATCACTGTGATGATCATAAAGAACAAGCGAAAACGGAAAAGAAATCTTTTCCGCAAAAAACTTCGTCGCATAATGATAATTTCCGTTATCCAGAAAATGAATCCCATGGGGACTGCAGGCAGCCAGACGCCGGCGAATCTCATTCTCCGCCTCTTTGGTACAATACATATTCGTACCTTCAATATCACTTAAATCAATCCGTTTAAGCCCCCTGCCCTGTTCTTCAATATCTTCCGGATAAATGTGAGAAAAATCAAGAATAGTATTCTGTGCAATCTTCAAACTTCAGTCCCTCCTTTATCCTTCATCTTTCCTTCTTTTATCTTACTATTTTCCCCGCCGGCAGACAAGGCGGAAATTTACTTCCAAAGCGACCGTCGGGTGTCCGCCCGTGCAGGCACGGCTGTCGCCCTCAGAACCTGTCGCGCAAAAAATATCCGGCATCCAAACCGGACGCCGGATAACCTTGTATGCACTGTCAATCAAAAAGCTTTTGCAAAAAAGATTTTGTTTGTCTCATCGTTCCAAGTTTTATGTAACGATTATTTGCACATATAACTGTTTTTTCAGGGTTCTTTGACAGATATAGCAGAGAAAAATAGTCATCACCGGTGATTATCACTGAATAAACATCATCTTCCTGCATGATCGGAGAAAATTTTCCTTGACTGCTGTATCCCGCAAATTGCGCTTCTTTCTTTATCAAATCAAATAAGATGTCCTTTTTCTCCTCATCTAATTCCAGTGAACGGCCATTGTCAGCATAATATTTCACCGTCACAACAGCTCTTTCGTTATCAGGAAAATGTAAAGCGTTCTTCCATAAAAGTTTCCCATACGAGTAATTCAGAACATATAGCACAAAAAGAATAATGACTATTATAAAAAATATTTTTTTCTTTTTCATAGCGATTCACCCGGACCTTTCGATGAAGCCATTATGGCCACTCCACAACAGCATACTTCATCTCGCCGTTTTCTTCCCATTTGATTTCTATTTTTCCGGAATCTGGCCTATCACTCAAATCCAGAAACGAATAAGAACCTTTCGCCGGAAGAGAAGGCGCAATAAGATTAAAAAATATCAAATCAAAATTTTCATAATCGCCGGTATGGTCATCCCAAAAACCTTCATTCTCACACTCCATATATTCTTCATCTGACCAGCCATCAATGGTTCTCTTCACATAAATTTTTTCCGGAGCTTTTACTCCGTAGAAGTAAAGCCATCCATCCCAAAAGTGATGTGGATTATCCGGCAAAGCTTGATGACACATGACTTTCCATTGTCCGTTGGCACTCCATGCCCCGACATAATGGGTTGCCAGAAGAATCCTTGTAAGTACTATAAAAATTAGCAGGTACAGACAGCCTTTCCTGTGTTTTTTTATCCAAAGCTTCAGACGCATCCTGCTTCCCCCTTCCGTACATTTTATTGCTCTCTGCGCCTTTTGTACCAATATATTGTAATACATTATACCATTGTGTAGTACAGGACACAATCTTTTTTTATCAGAATTCTTTTATGATATTTGCGTGATATGTGAAAAATCATCTCAATAATTCAGAGATAAGCCATTGATAAACTCTTTGTCAGACTGGCGCATAATCAACTCTGTCTGTCCGTTATCCAAATTATAAGAATACACGCCTCGCACGTCATTTATATATCCGAGAAAATACAAGACATGATTCCACAATGCCATATCTCCCGTGATACATACAGGTATATCTAGTTCTTTACTCTCCTGTGTTGCCAAATTCACCTCATAGCATTTATTTTTCTTTTTATTACTCGTACCACTGGGGGCAGAACAAATGTACAGCGTATCGCCATCACTGGCAACGCCCCATACATATCTGTCTGTATGGTACACATCACGAATTTCATTTGTCTGCATGTCCAGAATGGCAATGTTGGATCCGGCGCTGTCTTCTTTCTCCGTCTCATCGGATTTCCGTTCTGCTTCATCAGAATAATAGGAAAAAATCACAGAATCTTTTTCCGGAATGGCGCTGACCGTCCATGTCACCCGGTCATCCTTCTCATCATAGAATACTCTGCTTAACTGTGTAAAATCTTCTCCGAATACAAACGGCTCCATACAGAAGTTGTCCAGCAGTCTTGCCACGGCAAAATATTTATTACCACACTGCATCATATAATTAATCAGACAAAATTCAGTTGTCTTTTTTTCGCTGTTCTCCTCACTCTCATAAGAATAAATCTGGTCTCCCTTTTCGCTCAGCGCCGTATAATAAACCTTGTCAGCACGATCAGAGTACATGGTTAAAGGATACGCCGAAGTATATGGAACGCTTCCTTTTTCTTCCAGAGTTTTCTCTGTCAGATCATATACCAGGCAACGACTTTTCATAGAGGTCTGCTCTGCATCTTCATAATAAGATTGTGTGATGGAAAGATAAGGACTTGTCGCTTCTTTCTTTATGTATTCTGTCGTCTCAGTCATCCCCTCTTTCTCAGACTGACATGCAACCATACAACATAACACATACAGTGCCAATATAAATACTGCAAAATTCTTTTTCATTTTGGTATAAGTTCTCCCTTAAAAAGTATATTTATATTTTCCTGCTTTTTTTATTTTACTATAATTTGTTTTGTTTACCCCCAGCCTTTTTACACCAGTTTTCCAAATATCTATAACAGCGTTTGGTAAATCACCATTATCATTCTTATAAAATGTTGCTGTAATGTTTTTTAATTTATTTGTTACTTCAATTTTTGTATTAGATTTTGGATTATCAATAGCACCCTTTGTTGCACAATCCCCTTCTTTTAAATAATTCTCATGATCTCCTTTTATACTCCAAAAAACTGTAAAATCCCCTTTTCCAACTACTTTATTTGATGTAATTTTTATCACATTTTGTGTGTATCCTACTTGCTCAGTAGTTTTTTCTTCTACCTGTCCATAAGGATATGTTCCCGGTGACAGTCGCGTTCCCAACTTCAATGCTTTAGCAGCAAATAATGAAACTCCCGTCTTTTCATCCGGATGTTTGGCAAAAGTTTCCGCAACTTCTTTATATGAAGTACCATTAAAAACAAATATCTTATTAATTTCTCCCCAATTATCATATTCTACTCTCATTCCCTTTTGAGGATTTGGCAATACTTCTTCATAAATCGGTTCATCATCTGTTACTTTTTTTAATTGGCTTATACTTTTACTAAATTGTGCAAAGGGTAACGTTACCTTTTCTTCGTTTTTTACAATATCTCTATTCCTTTTCATCATAACATTTTCTGTACCCAAGTTATTCCATTGTCCATCTCCTTCATATTCAATAACCGAATTTGCCGGCATCCTTTCTGGGATAAAGTGGGAAGTTATTGTGTCTGCAGCTTGCACTGATATTTTTTCTCCCAAGCAAAGACAAAATCCTACTATAATTATTACAAAATATTTTTTCAACATAATAATACCTCCCAATGTATTTTACAACTTAAACGCAAAATATTTTTATATCTCTTTATTAAAATTCCATTATGGCCACTCTACAACAGCATACTTCATCTCTCCATCTTCTTCCCATTTGATTTCTATTTTGCCGGAATCCGGTCTATCGCTCAAATCCAGAAACGAATAGGAGCCCCTTGCCGGAAGAGAAGGCGCAATAAGATTAAAAAAAATCAAATCAAAATTTTCATAATCACCGGTACGATCATCCCAAAATCCTACATTTTCATGCTCCGTATATGTCTCATCTGACCAGTCATCAATGGTTCTTTTCACATAAATTTTATCCGGAACATTCACTCCGTAGAAGTAAAGCCATCCATCCCAGCAATGATGCGGATTATCCGGCAAAGCCTGATGGCACATGACTTTCCATTGCCCGTTGGAACTCCACGCCCCGATATAATGGGTCGCTAGCAGAATCCTTGTGATCAGCACAAATGCAAGCAGGCACAGACAGCCTTTTCTGTGCTTTTTTATCCATGATATTATCTTCATACATCCTCCATAACCGACGGCATAAAGCCGTCGGTTATTAATAATATAATTGCTAAAAACATACCATAATTATTTAAAATCTTATAATTCTAAACTTTTTATGTTTTACTTTTTTATTCAAATCTGCTACCGGATGATCTTTTTTATTAGATGTATGTCCGCAATACGTTCTGTTCCCTTTGCTTCCACCGGTAATAATAATAGAATGATACCAACCGCTGTCATCTTTTAATTGAACAATATCTCCCAATTTTGCATTATTTTGAAGTTGACTGATTGTATCATATTTACTTACAGAAGCACCGTGTGCCGAAGCATATTGATAAAAGGCTTTTACTCTCATCCATGAAGTAGTGACATCATATTCATAAGTTACCCTACCTGTTGAACCAGTAAATTTATGCTTTTTAGAAAACCAATAATCCGTCGTATCTGTTATACCATGCTTGATTGTTGATGGTTTTCTCATGGAAATACCACCCGCATATAAAGCCTGAGAAATGAAATTTGTACAATCATTAGAATAGCTGTCGTAAGCATCATTTCTTTTTTCTGCCCATTTTTTTGCATAATTTACAGCATTTGTCGCATTATAACTTGAAGCTCTTGTCATGACCGGAGGTTGGCTTTCTAATTTCTTCTCCCATGCCAAATCCTCTTTTTCTTCCTCAATGGCTTCCTGTCTGACTTCCTGTAAAGTCATTGCTTTTTCTTCTTCCGACAAATTCAGAATCTGCTCTTCATCGGTAAGATAACACTGCTTTTCGTCAACAAGAATCATATATTTTCCCATATATGTAGAAAGATCATTATAGTCATCCCTTTCCATCAGCTTCTTATCTTCTCCTGTCGTTTTTTGTTCGGAAACATAATCAAAGTAAGCCTGCGTACCAATCTTGATATCTGGATGGTTCTCTGCTAAATAATCCTCCATTACTTCCTGCATATCTCCCATCGTCTTATTGGCATTGGTAGTTTCTTCTGCTTTTACATTCTGAAAGGGAACAAGTGAAAAAATCATTAACATACATAAAAGACTACAAATTACTCTTTTCAACATTATACACACCTCTATTCTCTCTATTATTTCATTTACTTCATCGTCAAATGTGCTATAATTAAATTATCCTCATAATTCTGGCTGCCGTTTACGGCAGTGGTGGTGCTTTTCGGTTTTATGAGGACTTTTTTATTATCCCAATGGAATCAACCTCCTCCCCCATATATTAATATTAAAAAATATAATATCTAAACAGCCTGTATCTGTCAGGCTGTTTTAGTTGCCGTTTTACCGGTTACCTGTTCGCTGCCTACGGTAACGGTGTACTTCATGCGATAGGTTCTGCCATTGGTGACCGTCATACTTTTAGAAAGTGTTTGTGTACCTGTACCTGTTTTTGTCCATTTCTGAACCCTTGTCCAAGAGCTCCCGTCTTTTCTCTGTAAGACCATTTTGATAGACACTTTTTTTGATGAAGGGGCACTAGCGATTATGGATAATTTAGCTTTATTACCCGTAATTGAGAACAAAGGTTTGATATCTCCAGTAACTTCATATGCAGGTACAATTTCCTCAAATGGACTTTCATTGTCTGTTGTCGGAACAGCGGCCTGTCCTGTTACTGGCGGCACTCCCAGTGCCAGTATCATTGCTGCAGTCAGAAAAATGGTATGATTCTTTTTTTTCATGTGAAATCCTCCTTGATTGTGTGTATGACAAATTATGTAAGAGTGACCTGTATAAAATGATCAGGACGATCTAATATTCATATTCTAATATTCCAGACACATTGATGTAATCGATGATTACTTCTTCTGGTTGATTTGACATAAACTCAAATAGATATCCGTCTTTTTCATAAAAGATAGTATTTCGTCTCCCATCAGAAATAGAGTATGCCTGAAGTTCTCCCAAAGTAATTTGTCGTTGATATCCTTCTTTGTTATCATAAGTAATAAAACTTGTGTATGCTAAAGCGTCATTCTGCACATAATGTATAAAATTCCCGGAATCATTTTCGAATTCAATAATATAATATCCAAATTCTGGATTTTCTTCCTCAAATGTTGTGTAATACCCCTCCGGCACCTCCTTCCATTTATATGCCCGGAATTCTTCGCCGGATGTTTCTTCCTCCGTAGAATCGGTCTGCTGTGATGCGTCTTCCTGCACGGAATCAATGGTGACATTATCAGTAAAAAATTGGAGGCGAAGCTGCCGGAGACCTTCCCGGATATCGTCGTTGGCGAGAACCGCCATAGACATAGCTACCAGAAGTATCATGACTGCCACAATATGCCAACGGCTCCTTATGTGTAAGAAGCCCCTATGCGGAGTTCTCCTCCTGCTTTCTCCAGTTGCCGCTTTCTCTTCCTTCCACGGCTGAGAAGAAGCTTCGATAAAGGTATCGTCAATCTGTCCCAGAATATCCAAAAATAAAAATTGATCGTTTTTCATTTCAGATATTTCTCCTTCCTCATAATTTTTTCCAGTTTTTTTCTTGTACGGAATAAATTTGCTTTGACGGCACTTTCGGAAAGGTTGTGTCGTTCTGCCAGTTCTGCCATGGAATCCATGTGCCAGTATCTCCGCAGGAAAATGTCTCTGTCCCTCTCTTTCAGAGTTTCTAAAAATCCATTCAAAAGCCTGACAAGCTCTTCTTCTGATTCTGTATGTTCCAGAGAATGGGCGGCCTGCTGGTTCAGGACCTCCACCTCTCTGAGAATATTATCCATGTTGGTCATATGCATATCCGGCCTTTTTGCCGCGTATTTTTTTCTGAGATTGCTTATGGCAAAGTTTCTTGTGATGCGTCCCAGAAAGCTTGAGAGTATGGACGGCCGTTTCGGCGGAATCGTGTTCCACGCCGCCAGCCAGGTGTCGTTGACACATTCTTCGGAATCCTCTCTGCTCATAAGTATTTTCCATGCGATGGCAAAGCAGTAGTTGGCATATTTGTTTTCGACTTCCGTCAGCGCGGTCTCGTCCCGCTGCCAGAATAACTCAATGATCTGCGCATCTTTCATTGTTTCCTCTTTCCTGACGCATTTGCTGCGTCAATAATGGTAGATTTGGAAGTTCACTTCCAAACTTTTTCTCCCTGTATGTGGTATCGCTGCGAATCCCTTCATATATAAAGACGTATTCTTTCATAGAAGGTTGCGTTTTTCTTATAACTTTACAAAATAAGCCATCCCGGCAAATGGGATGGCTGTATTTGTTCATTATAGCATTTTTATGAGGAAAAGGTACAAATAATCATACCTTCTTCCGAATCTGTCCGTATACATTTTCCGCATCTATCACGTGGTACGGTTCCGTGTAGTGGTTCCCGTCGGCTTTTGCGGTGACCAAAATGTATTCTCTGTCGTTAATTTCTGCCAGACTGGCAAGGCAGAGCCCGGCTTTTTCTGTGTAGCCTGTCTTGCCGCCCAGGATATCGTCATCGCTGATACCGGCATTATCCATGGCCTGAAACATGGTGTTATAAAATGTAAATCCTTCTGAATGGTATGCAGTGGGCGGGACGCTGTATCGTCTGGCGGTGAATACCTGACGAAATGTCTCATTTTCCAGGGCGTACCGCAGCAAAACAGCTATGTCCCTGACCGTGCTGTAATGCTTTTTGTCCTGCAGCCCTGTCGCGTTGGAAAAATGAGTATCGTTCATTCCCAGTTCTTCCGCCTTTTTATTCATCAGATCAACAAAGGCTCCCTCCGAACCTGCAATCTGTCTGGCGAATGTCAGACAACATTCTGCTCCCGACGGTAGCATGACACCGTATAACAGATCTTTCCAGGTGACCGTCTCTCCCGGCTGAAATCCCGCCAGAGAAGCATTTTCTTCATATAGAGAAGGAAAAATATCCGAGGGAAGCGTTGTCGTCTGCTCCATATCCTCCGTCTCCTCAATGGCTATGAGGGCGGTCATGATCTTTGTCAGCGAAGCCGGATACATCCGTTCGGTGCTGTTTTGTTCTGCCAGCACATTTCCGGATTCCAGGTCTACAAGCACAGCATAAGGACTGTACAATGTGTTCAGGTCAATATTGCCCTCCGGAATCTCATCCGAACCGGAAAACATACTTTTCCCACTCCCCGTAAAAAATGATATTTCAGAAACAGAAGAAGAAATCCTCATTCCTGCGGCGATAATCATGACGGCAATCGCAGCGGCGCACAATTTTTTCCATTTTGATTTTCTAAGTTTTTTCATAAAAATATCCTGCCTTTCATTCGTATGAGAAAGGATATCTTCCGCAGCGCCAGACTCTCCGGCTGAAGCAGACCCGCATATCCCTTCTTATACTCTATAGAGCAGGGTTCAAAAAAACAGGTTCATCGACGGCAGACGCAGAATTTCAGGAGATTTACCCTCTTATAAAGAAAACAGAACCTTAACTGCGCCTGCCAGCAGCATCACCATCACGGGGCTGCATTTTGTTTTTCTGAGCAGTACAAAACAAAAAATGAAAATCAACACCATTTCCCATTGTATCCCGGCTAAGTTTATTTTCTGGCTATCGCGGAAAAACGCGGTCAGCAAAACAGACAGGCCTGCGGATGCGATCATGGCCACGACTGCCGGGCGCAGCGCAGTGAGAGCGCCGTTTAAAAGGCAGCCATTTCGATATCTCAGATAAAGACCTGCCAGAATGAAAATGATGATACAAGATGGAAGTACACAGCCTGCCGTGGCGGCCACAGCTCCGGGAATTCCAGCGATGCGGATTCCCACAAAGGTGGCAGAATTGACAGCGATGGGACCCGGGGTCATCTGAGATATGGTGATCAAATCTGTAAATTCAGGGGCAGTCATCCAATGATGAAGTGTGATCACCTGATTTTCAATGAGGGGAAGAGCAGCGTATCCCCCGCCAAAACTGAACAATCCAATCTGCAGAAAACTCAGGAAAAGCTGCATATATATCATAAACCCGCCCTCCTTTCATCCATCCTCGTCGGATGACCGTTTTTGTGGATTCCTTTATTTATGATTGTCTGGAAAATACCCAGAGCCAGACAGGCAAGAATCACATAAATGACGTTCACGCCGAAAAAGCTGGCAGCCGCAAAAGATACGCCCATAATTATGATGGAGGAAATGCGCTTTTCCTGCACAACTCCCACCGCCATATCATAAGTCACAGAAGCGATCACCGCGCCTACACCGGCCTGCATTCCTGTGAGCATCTGGTTGATGAGTACATTTTCCCGAAAGACATCATAAAATACTGAAATCAGAGAAAGTATGACAAATGGCGGCAGTATAGTAGCAACAACGGCAGTGACCACGCCGGCAGCGCCAGCTAATTTATATCCGACTACCACCGCTCCGTTGACTGCAATGGCTCCCGGCGCCGATTCCGCAATGGCAATAAGGTCGAGCATTTCTTTTTCTTCTATCCAGTGATACTGGTCCACAAATTTCTTTTTCATCAGCGTGACAATAACATAACCACCTCCAAAAGTGAAGGCGCTTAAATAGAGAGTCGATATAAAAATCTGAAATAAAATTTTTCTTTTTTCTCCCATGGCAGTTTCCTCCTTCTGCCAAAAGTATACCGTCTCTTGACTCATAAGAAAAATAGTATTATTCTATAATAAACATAGTGTATTTGTTATATATTTAAAATATATTTTGTTTTTAAATAAGTGAGAAGGAAGGGATATTATGACTCTGCGCCACATGAAAATATTTGTGACTGTATTTCAACAAGGCAGCATCACCGGAGCCGCCAGAGAGCTGCATCTGGCGCAGCCTTCTGTGAGCCTCGCCATCAAAGAGCTGGAAAATTATTATGGTCTTCGCCTTTTCGAGCGCATCGGCCGACACATTTCCCCCACAGAAGGAAGTAAAGAATTCTATAATTATGTCATACACATCGTTTCGTTATTTCAGGAAATGGAAAAGAAAATGAAAAACTGGGACGCTGTCGGTTCCATCCGCATCGGTACCAGCATCACCATTGGCACTCATATTCTTCCCGCGCTGACCCGCCGGTTTCAAAGGAAATATCCGGAACTGCGTCTGGAAGCCTTCATAAGCAAGTCCTCCGATATCGAACAGCATCTCCTGAATAATTCCATTGATATCGGACTTATTGAGACCCAGCCGGAACATCCGGAACTGACTTTTACTCCTTTCATGGAAGATACTATGTGCGCCATCGTTCCATGTCATCATCCTCTGGCCGGGCAGGCTGAAATATCCCTTCCCCAACTGGCTGAATATCCCTTTCTGATGCGGGAACACGGCAGCGCCGGCAGAGAAATCCTTGACGCCGCCTTTGCTCTTAAGCAAATATCTGTTCGTCCGGTCTGGGAAAGTTCCAGCACCCAGGCCATTGTCCGCGGCGTATCAGAAGGCGTCGGCGTGGCCGTACTCCCCTATTTGCTTGTTGAGCGTGACATCGAAGAAGGACTTGTCGCAATGGTTTCTCTGACAGAACCGATTCGAAGGAATCTCAATATCATTTACCATAAAAGTAAATATCTTACGCCCAATATGCTGGCCTTTGTGGAAATGTGTACAAAATATGGCAGGGACAATTGATTTCCCTGCCGTATAAAATACATTATTATTTAAAAGAAACGTTCCACAAATGTTGTCACAATCATATGACACAATTGTCCGTCTCACTTGTTCAGATCAGCGCGTCTTTCTTGTCAAAAATCGCTTCAATAGCAGCACATGCCGGACAATCACAATATTTTCCGCCGGCAGTTTTAATCTCCTGCGCGTGGGCAGCCACTTCTTTTGCCTTCTCTTCTCCAAACACCTGTGCGCCGGCATCTGATGACGCAAAAGCGATGAGATTGTCAATCGGCATAATATCTTCTTCCAGCTCTGCCATCAGATTTTTTGTTTCTTCTGCCTCCTTCTCAGTACCCAAGGCATCCAGCCATCTCTGTCCTGCCTCTTTTGCTTCTGCACAGCAGGAAAAAGAATCCATCATCTCTTTTACTTTCTGAATCATAAAATCTTTTACATCCTGTTTCATGATATCCTTCCTTTCTTCCTGTATATTTTTCACGGAAAACATCTACGTATGATATTATCCATTTCTGTCTATTCTGACAACCGGAACTATCCCTCTTTACTCCTCCTCCGGCAGCAGCCCTATACCCTCCAACACCCGGCGGGCCTTTTCCACATTGACGTCTGCCACATAAATCTCTTCTCCGAATCTGGAATTGCCGGTATACATGTTCAGAAAACCGGCGTTTCCCAGATCTTTTTTGTAAGCGGGAATATTATGTTCCTTCAAGGACGCCAGAATCATCTCAGCCTGCAGATTATCGACGGTGGTAAAAATCTTTACCGCTTCATGTTCTTTCATCAGCAGCACCTCCCTAACACATTTTTTATATTATATCACAGATACAACCTCTGTACTGGTTCCGTCCATACTTTTCAGACCAGACACATTGCTGTACATTTTGTTAATCTTCCAGATGTCTCGGCACACCGGAAATAGAAGATGTCAGTTTCTCTTTTTCTGCGTTTCGCATTTTCTCGGCAAACTGTGTAATCTTATTCTCAATCCACATATAAGCGGTCGTTCCCTCACTATAATCCGCCTCTGCGTACATGTCGATACGGCCATCCCGGCGCATCTGTTCTACCTGCTGAAACGCATCCAGATCTCCTTTTGGATATACGGCAAAAGTGGCGCCGCCATTTTTATTGACCACAGAAAACGCAGGAATGTCGCTGGGACCGTCCGCTATGTATATCATGTTCTCAAACCGGACGCGACGCAGCTCCTCCGGAACTTTGGAATTCACATCAATCTCCGGGTGCTTAGGCACCCCTTTATTAATTTCAAAAATAGCTCTCGTCTTGGAAGTATTATCGATGGTGTAACCGATCTCACTGATAACAGGTCTTCCTTCCTTTTCCTTTTCAATCAATTCACAGCCCCAGATAGCATCCACGTACTCAGCCACCGGAGAGCCGGCAATGATTTCCTTCATTCCGGTACTGACAATGTAATGTTCCACTCTGATATCATACTCCTGATAGGCGGGATTCCTGCGGATGATCTGCCTGGTTTTTTCAAAAATCTCCGGAATCCCGGGATAAAATGTCAGTTCAGAGCCAAACTTACGCAGCATTTCATTATTCAGTCCCTCAAAAATCCCTTCATTGGCATACTGAATGAAATGATTCCTTCCAGAACTGTCTGGAATCTACGCTATAATACTTAAAAATCGGATCCTGCATGTATCCGTCCACCAGGGTTTTATCAAAATCCCAAATGATCGCGATAATGTTCGCCATCGGCCACCCCTCCTGTCACATATTATTTATTTTCCCATGCTCTCATGAAAAAAGTATAGCACAAATCCCTGCTTCCGGCCACATTAACCCATCGTCGTTCGTGTCATCAACTATAACAACTGATTACAAAACAGCTCTTACTGCAATATCCAGGCAATTCCCTTTGCCATGCGATTAACGGCATCCTGAAAATGATTGCCGGGATTTTCTTCATAAACCACAGGAATCCCCTGTTCTTTGTACCACCGGTGCAGCTCTTTTGTCTTCTCCTCCACCGTCTTCATGACAGGATTCTTCGTCTTTGCTTCTTTATTGCCCAGCGAAAAATACAGCCGCTCCGGCTTTCGGCAAAGCTTATGCCCCCTGACAAAGTCCAGAAAATCCGGATACCAGAAAGAACCGGATGCGCTGGCCGCGCGGGCAAACAGATCTGTCCGGTATAATGCGTAGACAGCCAAAAGCCCTCCCAGAGAATATCCCGCAAGCGCGATGTACTCTGGTTTTGCGGGAATCTTCGCAAGAATATCCGGCAAAATAATCCCGGTCAGTTCCTGCAGGTATGCATCTGCTTCACCGGCAAAATCCTCTCCTCTCCGCATCACAGCCTGCGCCGGCCACGGCGTCATCTCCCTGTTCCAGTCAATGTTTTCGATTGCCGCCAGTGAAAAATCCATGTCCGTCATGCTGACCGCGGCATCATAAACCTGTTTGCCCTCATTTTGCACGGTATTTAAAATAACGAGAGGCGCAGTGGGCGATGTACTTTTAAATATTGTAATATCCTTTTGTGTCGTGGACATGAATGATTCCTCCAGTAATAAAATAAGAAACTTCTTTGCTGCCGTATTGTTTGTTGCCCTCTTCTCTGCTGTATTAATAAGAAAAGACGTTATCTTTTATTTTCTCTGGCTTTTAACTCCCGATATGCCGGAAAACCGTAAGCGCTCTCCGCACTGGTCACCGCCCGCATAATCGCTTCGCTCATCACTTCCGCAGCCAGCGTGCCGACAAGATCCTGGTCAGCCTTCACCTTTTCCGATACATTTCCTGCCGAGACGGCATAAATACTGTCCCCGTCGGCGCTGGTATGCACCGGGCGAATAGCGCGGGCGTAACCATCCTGCGCCATGCCCGCGATCTTGCAGAGAGACGCTTTGCCAAAATCTCCATTAGTGATCACCACTCCGATGGTCGTATTGCCGGTAAACTTATTTTCAACCACCTCGGTGCTGGCGCACATCATCTCCACCGTATCTCGGAACGAACATTTATCCTCTGCCAGCAGCCCGGCGATCTTCCTGCCGCTTCTCCAGTCATAAATATCACCCAGCGCATTGACAGCCACGACAGCGCCCACCTGCAAACCGCCAATCTGCACCGCATAGCTGCCGATGCCGGATTTCATGCAATATTCCATCCCGGCAAATTTTCCCACTGTCGCGCCGCACCCGGCGCCGTAGCATCCGTCTCTGTAATTGCCCTTTTCCGTATTCACACAGGCCGCATAACCCATTGCCTTATCCGGCCGCACCGTCATGTCCCCGACAGTCAGATCAAATAAATCCGCCTGACAGACCAGCGGCACCTTCGTGACGCCCACGTCAAAACCAATCCCTCTCTCCTCCAGATACTGCATCACACCGCCAGCCGCATCAAGCCCAAAGGCGCTGCCACCAGCCAGCACAATCCCGTGAATCTCCTGCGCTGCCGCCAGCGGATTCATCAGCTCCGACTCTCTCGACGCAGGACCGCCGCCCCGCACATCAAGCCCGGCAGCCATACCCTTCTCCGCAAGAATAACCGTGCAGCCGGTGCCGGCCGATACATTTTCTGTCTGACCGATTTTGATGTCTTTGATATCCGTAATATTAATCTCATGTTCCTTTAAAATGGATTCTGTTTTATTCATAAGAAGACTTCCTTTCAAATTTAGTTCCAAACAATCGTTTATTTTCCTTATTCCATTTTTTTATAATTTTTTCTCAATTTCTTCTGGCCACACTGTGTCTGTTTTGATTGATCCATCTGATTTATCAATATCCATTTCATAGGCTGTTCCACTTTCATAGATTTCAACAACATATGCTGTTTCACCACTTTTTAAAAGTACTTTATTATACATTTCTATTTTCATACTCATAATTTTTACCCAAATGAAGAAAAACTCAATTTTTATATTGCTCTGTTAAAAGTAAATAGATCAATTTTTTTCATCATATACCATATTATGAGTAGAATCAAGAAAATAAGAACATTACTTTGTGGACACTAAACTTTAAAAAATGAAGCAATAGGAGAACAATATAGATTCGTTTTAAAAGTAATGAAAGAAATTTAATCGGCAGAAAAACATATGTACCGCCCATAGTGCTGTAAAACAGCGTTGGCGGCTTCCGGCTCACCGGTGGTGATCTGATAGTTTCATAGGAGAGAAATCTGCTATTCCTCATGCGTCATTCCCTCCATTTCTTTGTGAAGCTGCCGAACAGACTTACTATGACAACTTTACAAAAGGCTTAGAATGTGTTCGATATGTTTCTTGTATTCTTCTGTACAGGTCATAGAAATACCCCCTTTCTCAAAGAAGAAAAATGACGTATTTTCAATTAGTTTTATTTAATCTGTGTTTTTCGGTAAACTATAAATAGAATCGGAAATACTAAGCAGAACAGAATCAAATATAGGGGAATAATGACAGTTACTCCACCAAAAATATTGCCTCCAATATGGTACAAGCTGAAATCTTCAAGATTCTTATTGATAGAGAGTAGTTGGTCTGGGAACAAAGTCATAATTCTCGCAAATGCTTCAAGCCGTCCCACAAAAGGAGGAACACAAGTCAGAATAAATGGAATCGTAATTGCAAATACCGTAGAATGTGTTTTTGCGGAAACCAGCATAGCCAATGTTACGATAAACAGGCTTCCAATGTACCCGCCAAAGGTACTAAGCAAATAGTCCTGAAAATATGTTATATTATAGATACTGTTCCAGTTGCTAACGCCAGTTTGAACCGCACATCCGCCGCCGCCAAATCCCAATACTGCCAACACGATTAAGCCAAACAAGAGAACAACGCTCCAATAGAGGACAGTTGTAATCAAGAACCCAGCCCCCATTTTTGCCAGAACGGCTCTCCCTCGTCCCAGTCTCGCTGAAAAGAAAATCGAATCGGCTTTCTATGAAAATTCATCAGAAAAAATACCTGATACCAGAAATCCAATTATCGTTTTACATTTTCTGAAAACATCTATTGATTTTTTTCAAAAAGTGAAGCGGCCTTCCTGTCGGTATCTGTCACATCTTCCGCAGGAAATAATCCCCGGGCACGACGAATCCGCAATCGTAATTTCCGTTCTTTCTTTTATAATAATACACGCTTCCTCCGTGAAGCTTCACGATCTGCCGGGTCAGGCGCATGCCCATGATGTGAGGCTGGCTGACGGCTTCACGGCGTTCGCTGGCTTTCTGCCTGTGATTTTTATCCTCTTCTTCGGCGTCCAGGCAGGCAACGATTTCATCCGGGATGCCCGGACCGCTGTCCTCAAAAAGATAATGGAGGTTCTGTCCGTCGGACGACAGGCGGACATTGACCTGGCAGCCTTCGGGATTATGGCGGATGCTGTTTCCCAGCACATTATGAATGGCCCGCTTCATGAGAGGTTCGTCCGCCGGAAGGCGGAATTTTTCTGCTTCATCGGTAACGGCAATTTCAATGGAATACTGTGACTGCAGTCCACTGTTATAAATATCTGCGATACATTCCCGGAGGGTCTGTGCCGGGGCACAGGTTTTCAGATGAAGTGGAAATGTATCGTAACTGAGTTTTGAGGTAAGATTCAGATCCTCGATGAGCTGTTTAATCAGACCGCTCTGCCGCTGGATAGTCTGAGCCATTTCTTTTTCTTCTTCGCCGAGAAGCGGATTATCCATCAGACGTTCTGAATATCCTACGATCAGCGTCAACGGCGTGCGAATATCGTGGGAGACGCCGGCAATCCAGTCGGCTCTCGCCTGGTCTCTCCGGGACAGCTTTTCCTCCTGATCCATCAGAATATTGGAAGCGGCATTTAATTTTTCTGCCAACTCCCGCGCTGACCCTTTTTCTCTTAAATGCACCGGTTCTTTTCGGGATAGTCCCTCAATCCCCTCGGAAATCGGTCTCACCGAGACATAGAAACGCCATCCGAAGATCACAACAAATAACAGGATTACCGCCAGATTCACTATCACAAAAAGCTGTATATAATAAGGAAAATTGACAATCTGCTGCACAGACACAGGCAGGTTCAATATGGCAATTTCATCCGGAGACTGTGCACAAACAAGAAGCATATTATTGACATTCCAGACGCGAACCGGATAATCATTGAGGTACCACCTGGAAAAAGATGCCACATCAAAAACCGAATATTGCCGTGGAATATCATCAGGCAATTTCCATTCCCAAATTACTTTGCCTTCTTCATTTAATGCCATTGCCCAGACAAATCCATATTCTTTCAGAGCATTTCTTCCTTTCTTTGACATTCTATACCCATTTTCTGTCAAAGAAATGTCCTGTCCCGCGCTTTCCAGCGTATTGCGAAGCGTAATACTGCTAGTACCGTCCCCGCCTGTCGTTGAATACATCATATAAAACAGCACGACAAAATTGCTGACAAGAATCAAAACAATGATAAGAAAGGCGGACGCCAGATAACGCCGTATACCACGAAAAAAAGTTTTCATTATATATTTTCCTCTACCATAAATTTAAAATAAAATCCCATTTTTTGCGGATGCAATCGTGTTTTTTAGCAAACAGATTATTTTGCCAGACGGTAACCAAGCCCTCTCGCCGTCAGCAGCCATTTCGGATGAGACGGATCTTCCTCGATTTTTTCCCGCAGATGCCGGATATGTACCATCAGAGTATTTTCATAACCATAATAAGAATCCTGCCAGGCAGCGTTGCACAGAGCGTCAAATGTAACGATGCGCCCCCGGTTCTCGTAAAGTTTCTTTAAGAGAATCAATTCCTTTGCCGTTAGCGGAATCTCCTGTTTTCCAGTCTTTACCGTTCCTTCCGCAAAAGAAATCAGACGATTTCCCAGCTGGAAACATTCCTCTTTCTTTTCTGTCTGTTCCTGTCTGGCATAAGTTCTCTTCAGAATCGCACCCACTCGCAGCACAAGCTCCTGAGATAAAAACGGCTTTGTGATATAATCGTCGGCCCCGAGGCCCAGACCAAACAGCCGGTCATTATCTTCATCTTTTGCTGAAAGGAAAAGAATAGGGATATTGGACGTCTCACGGAACTTCCGAAAAAGTGTAAATCCGTCCCCGTCAGGCAGCATAATGTCAAGAATCGCCATCTCCGGCTCCTCTCTCTCAAAACATTTCACAGCTTCTTTTACATTTTCTGCCGTAACGATACTGGAGTAACCATTTCTACGAAGTATATCCGCAGTCATGACCAGAAGCTCCCGGTTATCATCCACCAAAAGAATCTTTTTATCGTATATATTCATAAAATATTTCCCCTTTTCTCTATTTGCCGGAAATCCAACTCTGTCAGCCATGCGGTATTTTCGCGCCGCATGAAAAACGATTTTATTCGATTCATTTCCGACCATGCTTTTATATGTATTATATCATTTTATGAGTGTGGGGAAGCTTATTTTTACCTTAAATTTTAAGAATACCAAAAGTACCGCGCATCTGTGCGCTGAGAGTAATTATAGCGCATAAATACACGGTATTTAGAAAAACGAAGTATTCTGTTCACTTTGAAATTGCTTAATATTCTTCATGCTGATCATGAAAGTAAAGCTTCAATACAGATAGAAAAGTCTTTGAAGATTGCAGACGTGATAGAATCAGAAAAGGAGGACTGTGTCGAATCTTCTTCACCCTCAAATGAATATAGTTGTACGGTTTCCTTGATTGGATTCACAATCCAATATTCCCGAACGCCGGCTGTGCGATACTTAAACAGTTTCGTCAAATAGTCCATTCGCTGGGAACTCGGGGAGACAATCTCGATGATCCAATCCGGAGCACCAACACAGCCTTTGTCATTGAGTTTATCATGGTCGCATATGACAGAAATATCCGGTTCAACATAATTCTTATCGTCAGCATTTAAAAAGACGGCGAATGGAGCAATATAAACTTCGCAGGAATGATTCTTGGATTTGATGTAATTACTAATAGTGATGGATAATTCCATAACGAGTTCCTGATGTATCCGATTGGGCATCGCCATCATATACATATCACCGTCAATCAGCTCCGCGCGCTGCCCTTCCGGGAGAGAGTAGATATCTTTAATGGTGCGATTTTTTTCTCTTGGTAATGACATGGTGCTACACTCCCTTCCCTAATCATTTATTACATAACTTTAATATGAATCTCAATTTAAAAGGAATTTTATTTGTTAGATACGCTTTAAATATAGAATAGTTTATATCATATATCAATAAAAAACAATCGAAAAGTGTAAAATGTATCAAAAGAGACGGACGGACAAATCAGATAAAAAAGACTGCAAAATCAACGGATAAAAACCGGCCACAAAGGCCGGTTTGGGGAGAAAGGTATGAAAAAAATCTACAAAGACAACAGCTTTGCTGTTGATGTGGTTTATTCTACAAATTTTTTGTGAACGATCTGTGAGGGAAAATTGAAGACTTTTTGAGAAAAAAGTGGAGAAAGTGTGAAAATGAATCTGATTTATTTATAAATGGGCAGTAAAAAATGGAGCATACGGGACTTGAACCCGTGACCTCCACACTGCCAGTGTGGCGCGCTCCCAGCTGCGCTAATGCCCCAGTGAGAAAATTATATCACAAGCAGGAGATTTATGTAAAGGAGAAATAGCGAAAAAACAGGACTTGTTCAAAATTAAGGTAAAAATAAGCTTCCCTTCAGCCCCTTCTAAGGTCCCCGTTGTATGATACTTTTCGAAAGGAGTTGAAGGATATGAACAATATTATCACAACAAATGCACTGACTAAAGAATATGACCATAAAAAAGTAGTAAACACATTGGATCTGCATGTGCCGGAGGGCAGTGTCTACGGGTTTCTGGGGCCGAATGGCGCCGGGAAGTCCACGACTCTCAAGATGCTTCTGGGGCTTGTGAAGCCCACCGGCGGGGAGATTCGTGTTTTTGGCAAAAAGCTGTCGCAGGAGAACCGGCTGGAGATCCTTAAGCAGACCGGCTCGCTCATTGAGGCGCCTTCCTATTACGGGCATCTGAGCGGCAAGGAGAATCTGCGGATCATCTGTAAGCTAAAAAATGTGCCGGAAAAAGATATTATGCGGGTGCTGCATCTGGTGCGGATGGAAAAACAGATGGATAAGAAGGTAAAGAATTATTCGCTGGGTATGAAACAGCGTCTGGGTATTGCCGCCGCGCTGCTGGGAAGTCCGCGGCTTCTGCTTCTGGACGAGCCGACCAACGGTCTGGATCCGGCTGGTATTCAGGAGATTCGGGAGCTGATCCGGGACTTGCCGGAACATGGCATCACTGTGCTTGTTTCCAGCCATCTTCTGGCGGAGATCGACCAGATGGCCACGGACGTGGGAATCATCGATAAAGGGCATCTGATCTTTCAGGACAGCCTTGTGATCCTCCATGAACACAGCCGTTCCAGGATTCTGTTTCAGACTTCTGATAATGAGGCGGCGTTTCGTCTGCTGAATACCGCAGGAATGTCTGTCAAATGGGAGACGGACAGTTTTTATCTGGATCACGTATCTGACGATATCGTCATGGATGCCGTCGGGCAGTGCGTAAACGCCGGTATTGGCGTCTTCCGCGTGACGGAACAGCAAAAGAGTCTGGAGGACATTTTCCTCTCTCTTACAGGAAAGCAGGTGAGCTTATGAAAATGCTGACGGCTTTAAAAGCGGAACAAATGAAACACCGGCGCCGGATGTTGCTCCTGCTGCCTGCCGCATTGATTCTTTTTGAGTTTCTGTGGGCGCTGTGGAGTCTGGAGCCGAGAAAGGCGTCGGATCTGGCGCAGGGATATCTGAGTTCCTTTTATCTGTTTCCGATATTGAATTCATTGATATATCCTATTTTTCTCGCTGTGCTTGTAAACCGGGTCTGTGATATGGAGATAAAGGGAGATACTTTTAAGCTACTCTATACGCTACAGGATAAAAAGCAGTTTTATAACTGCAAATATCTCATGGCATTAAAATATGTCGCTCTGTCGGCTCTCGGTTCGTGGCCGATCATCTGGGTGACAGGCAGGATCTACGGCTTCACAGACATGCTTGAACCACATATGGTTTTGCAGCTTTGTCTTTCCACCTTTATCGTGAGTACGCTTCTGCTGAGCATCCAGCAGGTCTTATCCCTGCTGTCATCCAATCAGATACTGCCGCTGGTGGCAGGGCTGGCCGGTTCTTTCCTGTCGCTGTTTTCCATGTTTTTCCCTCCGGCGGCGGCAAGGCTTATCCTGTGGGGATATTACGGAATCTTTGGCTTTGTGTGGATGGACTGGGATCGGTCGACGAGGATCAGCACCTATTATGAGCAGAATTTCGACTGGATAGGGCTGCTGTTATTCGCCGTTGTTTCTCTGATCGTTTATTTTGTATGCCGGTCCATTGCTTTAAGAAAGGAAGTGTGATTATGCTGTACCGTTGTATTCAGGCAGAGAATCTGAAATTAAAACATTCCGTCATTTACCTGGCGTTTCTTGTGATTCCAATCATTCCCGCCATCATGGGAACCTTTAATTACATGCAGAATCTGGAACTGCTGAAAAGCGGCTGGTATTCTCTGTGGACGCAGGTTACGCTGTTTTACGCTTCCTTTTTCTATGCGCCCCTCATCGGCATCTACTGCTCCTATACCTGGCGGCTGGAGCATACCCATAATAACTGGAATACTTTTATGAGCATGCCGGTTTCCATCGTGAGCAGCTATCTGGCAAAACTTGTCTGCATCATGAAGGTGACGGTTCTGACACAGCTCTGGATCAGCATTCTGTTTTTCATTGGCGGAAAAATGTGCGGGCTGCCGGGCATTTTTTCTCCGGAAATTATCCTCTGGCTTCTCAGAGGAACACTGGCGGCTGTCACCATCGCTTCGCTGCAGCTTCTTTTATCTATGCTGATACGTAACTTTGCCATCCCCATCGGCATCGCTCTATTTGGAAGCATCGCAGGCATGTTCATGACCAATGCAGATCTGGGCAATTTCTGGCCTTACTCACTTATGATGCTCGGCATGAATTCCAATCAGAACGAAGACGTACTCTCCTCTTTTGCAGGCACAGCTTCTTTTTTTGCTTCCGTCATCCTCTTCTTTCTTCTTTTCTTCGGCTGTGCCGTCTGGTGGCTCAGGACAAAAGATGTACGTTCCTGATAAATGTATTTCTGACCGGAAAATGTATCCGCTGTCAGAAAAAGCCGGGGAGGCCTTTATAGACAAAGACCTCCCCGGTTCCCGTATCATAAGATTATTCTATCTGCTGTATTGCGGCACACTCTCTTCATAGTCGTCGTCTTTGTGACATTTTTTCTCTCCGCAGATTGCATACTCCAGTTTTTCCTTCAGAATCTCTTCCAGATTGGTCACCGCCTCCAGAAGTTTGCGAACACTACAGTTCAATTCAAATAATTCCTTTGTGGAAACCTCCTGCATGCAGATGATTGCCTGCATTTTTTCGCCCTCCGCATTCAAAATGTGCGCCAACGCAGTTTCCTGCAGAGCAATTGATTCAATGATATCTGTAAGGGCCTGTTCTTTTGTCCCTGTTCCCGGTGTGATGATCGGCATTCCCATGTTATATTCTCCTGATTTCTATTTTTTATCAGTCAGGCTTTGCATTTGCTTCATTGCCTTTCTGTACTTTATATTATGCAATCTTCGCCGTTTCGTCACAAATCTCTCCAAAAATCGAGGAATTACGCCAGATGCCAGATATCCCTATTGTACTCCTCGATGGTTCTGTCTGAGGAGAAGAATCCCGCCTTTGCGATATTGACCAGCGCCTTTTTCGCCCATTCTTTCTGATCCGTATAGGCAGTAAGCGCCTGTTCTTTCGCCTTCTTATAGGAATCAAAATCCAGCAGAGTCATAAACCAGTCTTTATTGATCAGCTCATTTTTCAGCCGTTCCAGATGTTCTTTCTGTCCCACCTGAAGCATGATATCACTGGTGATAAAGTCAATAGCTGCCCGGATGGCCGGATTATTTTCATAATAATTCCTTGCGACATAGTCTCCTTTGGCGTAATGTTCGATCACCTCTCCGCTGGAAGCGCCGAATACAAAAATATTATCATCGCCGACCTCCTGATGAATCTCCACATTTGCTCCATCCTCTGTTCCAAGGGTTACCGCACCGTTTAGCATGAATTTCATGTTTCCGGTGCCGCTTGCCTCCTTGGACGCCAGAGATATCTGCTCAGAAATGTCACAGGCCGGAATCAGTTTCTCTGCCTTTGTCACGTTATAATTTTCCACCATAACAACTCTCAGATATTTGTTGGCTTCCGGATCGTTGTTAATGATTTCCTGCAGACAGAGAATCAGATGGATAATATCTTTGGCGATAGTGTATGCCGGAGCTGCTTTTGCGCCAAAGATGGCTGTAACAGGAGCTGCCGGAATCTTTCCTGCCTTTATCTCCAGATATTTGTCAATGATATAGAGAGCGTTTAACTGCTGGCGCTTATATTCATGAAGACGTTTTACCTGAATATCAAAGATAGTGTCCGGGCTGATGGTCACATTCTGTGTTTCTTTCAAGTATGCGCAAAGATTCTCTTTGTTCCTGTGCTTGATTTCCATCAGTTTCGTGAGCACAGCGTCATCATTTTTATACTGAAGCAATTTGGAAAGCTCAGAAGCATCCTTTTTGAAACTGTCTCCAATGAGAGACTCGATGTAATCCGACAACATCGGATTGCAGTGAAGAAGCCAGCGGCGGAAAGTGATTCCGTTTGTTTTATTATTAAATTTTTCCGGATAGATCCGGTAAAAATTGTTAAGCTCGGAGTTTTTAAGAATCTCTGTGTGAAGCGCGGCCACGCCGTTTACACTGAAACCATAATGGATATCGATGTGCGCCATATGAACCGTATCATACCGGTCGATGATGGCAACGCTCTCATCCTCATATTTTCTTCTTACTTTATCATCCAGCACCTCGATGATCGGCACAAGCTGCGGCACCACTTTTTTCAGATAGGCAACCGGCCATTTTTCCAGCGCCTCCGCAAGAATAGTGTGGTTTGTATAAGCGCAGGTTCTTGCTGTCACGTCGATGGCTGCATCCATATCCATTCCTCTTTCCACCAGAAGACGAATCAGCTCTGGAATCACCATGGTCGGATGAGTGTCGTTAATCTGGATCACCGCGTAATCCGGCAGATCGTAGAGGCTGCATCCCTTTGCCACGCACTCGTCCAGAATGAGCTGAGCGCCGCTGCTCACCATAAAATACTGCTGGTAGATTCGAAGCAGGCGGCCATTCTCATCTCCATCGTCCGGATATAAGAATAGGGTCAGGTTTTTCTTTATGTCTTCCTTATTAAATTGAATTCCATCTTCCACAATGGATTCATCCACAGAATCTATATCAAAAAGATGCAGCTTATTGGTCTGATTATTATAGCCGGTTACTTCCACATCATACATTCTTGCTTTTACATCAAAGCCGTTGAAGGACACCGGATAGACCACGTCGGTTCTCTGCAGCCAGGATTTCTCTTTGATCCACGGATTCGGCGTCTCTTTCTGCAGATGATTTTCAAATTCCTGTTTAAACAGCCCCAGATGATAGTTTAAACCAATACCATCGCCGGAAAGCCCCAGAGTGGCGATAGAATCCAGAAAACAGGCTGCCAGACGTCCCAAGCCTCCGTTTCCGAGGGACGGCTCCGGCTCCACTTCCTCAATATCAGTCAGATTTTTCCCATTTGCCGCGAGAATTTCTTTGATATCTTTGTAGATACCCAGATTGATCATATTGTTGGAAAGCAGTTTGCCAATCAAAAATTCAGCAGAAATGTAATACAATTTCTTTTTGCTTTCTGCACTCTCTTTCTGTGCCGCCATTTCCTGCACCATGGAAAGCAGCGCGTCATATATTTCCTCGTTGGACGCCTGAGCGATTTCCTTTCCGAGAAGCTCTGTCAATGTCTCCTGTAATTGTTTTGCCTGATACATTCTATTTTCCTCCTTCAATCATTTCCTTTTCAAATGTTTGTTTATACTACGCATTATAATCAGATTTTCGCCTTTTCTCTTGCAAAATACACTTTATTTATTGTACAATACTATCATTCACAGTTATCAAAAGGGAGTTTCAATTTATGAATATCAGCGAATACCAGAATTATCACGAAACCAAAAGCCACACCAGCTCCGAGTTTCCCTACAATACATATCTATGCTCCATCCCCCTTGATTTTGCCCTGGTTCCCCTGCATTGGCATTCAGAACTGGAACTGATCGTCATCAAAAAAGGACGCGGCATCGTCTCTGTGGATCTGGAGCGCCGCCCGGTCTGCGCCGGCGATATTGTGTTTATCCGTCCCGGACAACTCCATTCCATTGAACAGGATGACCGCCAGTCCATGGAATATGAAAATATACTTTTTAAAGAAAATCTTCTGATCACAAGTCGAGCTGATCTTTGTGCCCGGCAGTTTTTATACCCGCTTCTGTCCGGGGAAATTCCATCGGCCACTTTTTTTACCCCTGCTCTTTCATGTTATAAAGCAGTGACAGATTGTTTTCAGCAGATTGATCTTCTCTGCGCCGCCCGGCCGGAAGGATATCAGCTGGCGGTCAAGGGCGTTTTATTCCATTTTTTCTTCATCCTCATCTCCAATCAAAAAAACATGGAAGAAAAAACGGCTCCCCAGTCTAAGGCTCTGGAAAAGCTGAAAACCATCCTCAAATATGTGGAAGAACACTATGACGAACGCATCACCATCGATCACATGGCAGAACTGTCCTACTACAGCAAATCCCACTTTATGAAATTTTTCAAAACACATATGGGCAGCAGTTTTATCGAGTATCTCAACGATTACCGGCTTACCATGGCGGAACGGATGCTCCGCAGCAGCGATGATTCCGTCCTGGAAATTGCCGGAAAAAGCGGTTTTGAAAATCTTTCTTATTTTAACCGTATGTTCAAAAGAAAATACGGGTGCTCTCCGGGAAAGTGGAGAAACCGACTGACAGAAGAATATACGGTGAACTAAAAAAAGACAGACACCCTGCCGTCAGCCGATGGCTGACGACAAAACGTCTGTCTGTATCCCTCTATTTTTTATGT
>ERZ1643247.937-NODE-937-length-30598-cov-31.886815_pt1 | contig 30598 bp, 25 predicted proteins | sample MGYA00579264_ERZ1643247 | MGnify/ENA primary metagenome ERZ1643247 (study PRJEB29033, sample SAMEA4952262) | chicken gut metagenome | biome: Broiler Chicken; feature: Gastrointestinal Tract; material: Caecum | place: Ireland | collected 2018 | study: Broiler... | reverse complement strand
CATTTTCATAACGTTTTGTGCCTGAGCAAAGCGAAAGGAATGGATATAATCATGGGTAAACTGATCAAATATGAACTGAGAAAACAGCGGACATCCAGAATGGTGATCTTTATCGCTCTGGCAATCGCGCTTATCTGTTTCTGGGCAGGAGTTTTATTTATGAACAATGCACTTATGGGGGGAAGCGTTGCTGCAATGGTGTTTGGAGCTGTGTTTGTTCTGTTTTATACGGGGATTGAAGGGATCCTTGTATTCAACAGGGATCTGAGGACAAAGCAGAGTTATATGCTCTGGATGCTTCCCAGATCCATATGGGAGATACTCGGAGCAAAATTTATTTCAGCGATTCTTCAGATGCTGATCGTATTCGGCGTATCCTGCGTTGCGGTAGGAATAAGCACTGCAGGAGCGGTGCTGACCATCGGCGGGCTTTCGGATTTCTTGAGGATGATACACGAGATGTCCAAGGTATTTGTGCAAGGCGGCCTGAACTGGGGTGATCTTATATCTCTGGCATTTCTGTTGTTCCTTGCATGGACGCTCATTATCATGACCGGATTCCTTGCGGTGATCCTTGCCAGAACTGTTCTTGTCAAGTCGCGGTTCGCAGGACTTCTGGCAGTGATCCTGTTCTTTGTTATTAATTTTGTGATAGAGCGGGTGTACGATGTGATGTATAAAATTCCGTTTATCGCGGCTGCGAATAATGCGGGAGCACTGGGCTGGACTGTATGGGATGTCATTTTTTACGTTGTTGTATGTCTGGCTCTGTTCGGAGCCTCCGGAGTGCTGGCGGAGAAAAAGCTGAGTGTGTAAGCTGAGTGTGATGGAATGCGGCGGCAGCAATAGCCGCGGCGTTATCCGGTAAGGATCTTTCTCATATCTGCCGGCAGCGGCGCCGTGAATTCCATCTTTTCTCCTGTGACGGGATGAGTAAATGACAGACGGTGTGAGTGAAGGGCCTGTCTGTCGATATATTCCATATCGGGATTATACAGATAATCTCCGACAAGCGGATGACCGATATATTTCATATGGACGCGGATCTGATGGGTGCGGCCTGTCTCCAGTATAAGGGAGATGAGGCTGTGCCCGTTTTGCTCTTCTACGACGCGATAGTGGGTGACTGCGCGTTCTCCGTTTTCAAAGTCGATCTTCCGCTCGATCAGAGAACTGCCTGTCCTTCCGATGGGCGCGTCTATCGTCCCCTCCGAGGGCTTAAGTGCTCCGCGGACGATGGCGAGATATTCCCTTGTGATTTCGTGCCGCATCCCCATACTGGAGAGTATGCTGGAACTTACCATATGTTTGGCCACTACGGTCAGTCCGGAAGTATCGCGGTCCAGCCGGTTCGTACAACGGAAGATGAAAGGCTTTCCCTGCTCCTGATAGTAGTACATCAGCCCGTTGGCGAGAGAGTTTTCATAGTTGTTGAGCGATGGGTGGACGGGCATGCCCGCGGGTTTGTTTACTACGACGATATCCTCGTCCTCATAGACGATATCAAGGGGAAGTTTTACCGGCGGTATATTCGGCGAGGATTCCGGTTCCTGAATATGGACAGTCAGTATATCACCGTTTTTCACGGCTGTGCGCATATAGGACCAGACGCCGTTTATAAGAATGCTCTCGCGCATTTTCTTAAGCTGCGTCAGGTTCTGATATGAATAGCCGCGGCGGCGCAGGTACTGTTCGATGCGCAGGCCCGTGGATGCATTGTCGATGGTATAAGTAATGATTCGTTCCATAAAGAAGCTCCTGTTTTTTGAAGTATAGTAAACGTTAAAGGTAAATAATATCATGCTACGGATATTTTGGCGAAAACGTGTGAAGATGTCAACACGCTGAACTTAATTTTTTACGGGGCAGTATCGCCGATTTCACTTTTTTCTTTGGACGCAACGTGATAGAATGGTATGAAAACGACAGAGAGGACAATTTACATATGGACATTAATCAGAAACTGACTGAAGAACTTGGTGTAAAGCGCTGGCAGGTTGATGCCGCGGTGAAACTGATCGATGAGGGCAACACGATCCCTTTTATCTCAAGATACAGAAAGGAAGTTACAGGATCATTAAACGACGAGCAGCTGAGAAAGCTGCACGAGCGTCTGGTATATCTGCGAAATCTCGAGGAGAAGAAGGAGCAGGTCATCTCCAGCATTGAAGAGCAGGGGAAAATGACAGAGGAGCTGAGACGGCAGATCATGGCGGCGGAGACTCAGGTGACTGTGGAAGACCTGTATCGTCCGTATCGTCCGAAAAGGAGGACAAGGGCTACCATTGCAAAGGAGAAAGGGCTGGAGCCTCTGGCTGCCTATATTATGCTGCAGAATGCAAAAGAGCCGCTGGAAAATACGGCGCAGCAGTATGTCTCGGAAGAAAAGGGCGTAAAGAGCGCGGCAGACGCAATTGCAGGAGCAGAGGATATCATTGCTGAATCCATCTCCGATAATGCGGATTACAGGAGCTGGATACGTAAGACTACAATGAAAAAAGGCAAGGTGACTTCCGCTGCGAAAGATCCTGAGGCTGAATCGGTGTATGAGATGTATTATGAATTTGAGGAGCCTGTATCGAAGCTTGCAGGGCACAGGATACTGGCGTTAAACCGCGGGGAGAAAGAAAAGTTCCTGACGGTGAAAGTGGAAGCTCCGGAAGAGGACATCCTGCGCTATCTGGAGAAGAAGATCATACATAAGGACAATCCTCATACAGCTCCTGTGTTGAAAGAGACAGTGGAGGACAGCTATCACCGTCTGATCGCGCCGGCGATCGAGCGTGAAATACGGAATGAGCTCACGGAAAAAGCAGAGGACGGAGCCATCGAAGTGTTTGGCAAGAACCTGCACCAGCTCCTTATGCAGCCGCCGATTGCCGGAAAAGTGGTACTTGGCTGGGACCCGGCGTTCCGCACGGGCTGCAAACTTGCGGTGGTGGATCCGACGGGAAAAGTGATCGGGACGACAGTTATTTATCCGACGGCGCCGACAACCCCGCAGAAGATCAAAGCCAGCAAGGATCTGCTCAAGAAGATCATACCGAAGTATCATATCTCTCTTATCTCGCTCGGGAACGGGACTGCGTCGAGAGAGTCGGAGCAGTTTATCGTGGAACTGCTCAAAGAAATCCCGGAGGAGAAAGTCCAGTATGTGATCGTGAATGAAGCCGGGGCATCCGTGTATTCTGCGAGCAAGCTGGCAAGCGAAGAGTTCCCGAATTTCGACGTGGGACAGAGAAGCGCGGCGTCTATAGCGAGGAGGCTTCAGGATCCTCTGGCAGAGCTGGTGAAGATCGATCCGAAATCCATCGGCGTTGGTCAGTACCAGCATGACATGAACCAGAAGAAACTGGGAGAGTCCCTGAGCGGTGTAGTAGAAGACTGTGTAAATAAAGTCGGAGTGGATCTGAACACCGCGTCCGCGCCATTGCTTTCCTACATCTCAGGAATCAGCAGCACGATTGCAAAAAATATCGTGGCGTACCGGGAGGAAAACGGTCGTTTTACAGACCGCAGGGAGCTTCTGAAAGTGCCCAAACTGGGACCGAAAGCATACGAGCAGTGCGCCGGATTTATGAGAATACAGGGCGGAAAGAACCCGCTTGACATGACAGGCGTACATCCGGAGTCTTATGATGCGGCGGAGAAGCTGCTTAAAAAACAGGGCTTTACGCCGGAGGATATCGTGGGACACCATCTGAACGGCCTGTCGCTTACGATCAGAGATTATAAGAAGCTTTCCGAAGAACTGGGAATCGGGGAGATCACGCTGCGTGATATTGTCAAAGAGCTCGAGAAGCCGGCACGTGACCCGCGAGATGAGATGCCGAAACCGATCCTGCGTACGGACGTTCTCGAGATGAAGGACTTAAAGGAAGGCATGGTTCTCAAGGGAACAGTGAGAAATGTTATCGACTTCGGGGTATTCGTTGATATCGGAGTCCATCAGGACGGCCTTGTGCACATTTCCCAGATCACGGACCGGTATATCAAACATCCTCTGGAAGTGGTGAGCGTAGGAGATATCGTTGATGTGAAAGTGATGAGTGTGGATCTCAAAAAGAAACGGATCCAGCTTACCATGCGGGGAATTTAGAATAGCAGTCCAGCGAATGGCGGGGGCTGGACTGTTACGATTCAGCCCTCCGATTTTGCAGCCGCTCTTGACATTTGTAAAAATAGTTGTTATATTACAAATAGAACAATGAATTAATGTTAGATTATGATATCCGCATGGAGTTTTCTCTATGCGGATGCTCTTAGTATAGAGGCTGACAGCTATGATACGGGAGGGCGGTTACAATGTCAGAGAAAAGAGATTACTATGAAGTGCTGGGCGTCAGCAGAAACGCGGACGAAGCACAGATTAAAAAGGCTTATCGAAAACTTGCAAAGAAATATCACCCGGATACCAACGCGGGCGATGCAGATGCGGAACAGAAATTTAAAGAAGTTACAGAGGCTTATACAGTCCTGAGTGATAAAGAAAAGAGAAAAATGTACGATCAGTTCGGTCATGCGGCGTTTGACCAGAATGCAGGCGCAGGAGCCGGCGGCCCGGGCGGCGGTTTCTGGAGAACATACGGCGGTCCGCAGGGCGGCTATCAGGAGTATCATTTTGAAGGCGGCAATATGGATGATATCTTCGGGGATATTTTCGGAGATATCTTTCATCATGGAACAGGCGGAGCCGGGCGGACGTCTTATGGCGCCGGCACGGGCGGAACTTCCCGCGGACGCTCCCAGAGCGGCGCTTACGGTTCTCAGGGCGGTTTCGGCGGCTTTGGCGGGTTTGGCGGTTTTAACAGCAGTGACTTCCGCCAGAAGGGCAACGACGTCAGGGCAGAAGTGACAGTCGGATTTGACGAAGCGGCATTTGGCTGTGACAAGGTTATCCGTCTGCAGGATCCGTCCAACCCGAATGGCGGCGTTCAGTCGCTTCAGGTTCATATCCCTGCGGGAATTGACACCGGAAAGTCGATCCGTCTGAAAGGCAAAGGCATGCCGGGTGTAAACGGCGGGGAGGCCGGCGACCTGCTGCTGAAAGTAACCGTAGCCGGCAAACCGGGATATGAGAGAAAGGGCATGGATGTATATACCACCGTGCGTGTCCCGTTTACAACGGCTGTTCTGGGCGGCGAGGCGGTTGTTCAGACATTGTACGGCAATGTTATCTGTAAGATCAGAGAAGGCACTCAGTCGGGGTCGAAGATCCGTCTGAGAGGCAAAGGAATTGTCTCCATGAAAGATCCGTCCGTACACGGCGACCAGTATGTGACTGTGGAAGTGGATGTGCCGCAGCATCTGAGTCCGGCGGCAAAACAGAAACTCAGGGAATTCGAGGCGGTGTATGCAGGAAAAGTAAGAAGCGCATAAAATAATTCTGTGGAAAAGACATATGCAAAAGAGTGAAAAACTCCGAAGCATATGTCTTTTTTATTCTGTGCTCTTTTCTTGCGCTTGCAGTTCGAATTTGTTATGATTAACAGGTAGAATATATAAAAAGTTATGTTACACTGGAAAATTATACTGCAGGAAAGAAGGAAACATATTATGAAGATAGGAATAGGAAATGATCATTCTGCGCTGGAACTGAAAGCTGAGATCATTGATTTTTTGAAAGAAAAGGGACACGAAGTTGTTGATTACGGGACGAATTCCCCGGAGAGCTGCGATTACCCGGTCTACGGGGAGAAAGTGGCAAGGGCAGTGGCAGCAGGAGAGGTAGAGCAGGGAATCCTGATCTGCGGTACGGGGCTTGGCATTTCCCTTGCGGCGAATAAAGTCAAAGGCATCCGCGCGGCTGTCTGCAGCGAGCCTTATACGGCAAAGATGGCGCGTGCCCATAATGACTGCAATATCCTCGCATTCGGCGCACGGGTAGTGGGAGCTGAACTGGCGAAGATGATCGTAGAGACGTGGCTGGATACAGAATTCGAGGGCGGACGTCATCAGCGGAGAGTGGATATGATTATGGCCATTGAGGAGAAAGAACAGGCATAACGGCGGACAGAGTATGGTAAAGGAGCAGAAATGCATGCATATTATCTGACACAGTGGATATTATTCTTCTTTATCTATAGTTTTATCGGATGGGTCTGGGAAAGCTGTTATGTATCGGTCAGGAAACGCCGGTGGGTGAACCGCGGTTTCCTGCATGGACCAATGCTGCCGATCTATGGCTCCGGTGCGCTCGTAATCCTGATCAGCACGATCGGAGTAAGAGAGAATCCGTGGTTGATTTTTCTCTTCGGAATGCTCGCCGCGACAGTGCTGGAATATATAACGGGCGCGGTAATGGAAAAGCTGTTCCATGTCAGATACTGGGATTACAGCAGGCAGAAACTGAATCTGAACGGATATATCTGTGTAAGTTCATCGCTTTGCTGGGGCGTGTTCTCTGTGCTTCTGGTGAGAGCGGTGCATATACCTGTCGAGCGGGCGGTTCTGGATATCCCCCTGTTTATTACGGACGGTGCAGCCCTTGTGCTTACCGTAATTATGACGGTGGATCTGACTCAGTCGTTCAACGAGGCTATGGATCTGAAACAGGTTCTTGCACAGCTTGAGGAGAGTAAAGAGCAGATCGGGGAAATGCAGGAGAAGCTCCTGCAGCTTGAAGAATTTGCAGAGCGGATAGAAGTGCTCCTGAAAGAGGAAATCCCGTCAAAGGCGGGCTCATTGATCAGTGAAGAGAAAAGAGAAGAACTGAAGAAATTCAGAAACAGCATTGCGGGAGAATTCGGCAGAATGAGCTCCCGGACAGATAAGATATATCTGCATATCGCGAGCCAGCTGAAGAGAAATCCGACCGCAGCGTCGAAAAAGTTTGCTAAAGCCCTTGAAGAATTGAAAGATACACTGGAAAATATAAAATGACCTCTGTAATACAGAGCTGCAGGAAAGGAACAAGACAAATGACAAAAAAGCAGCGTGCTTTGGAAGTGATTGAAAGACTGAAAAAGGAGTATCCGGATGCGGGCTGTACACTGGATTACGATCAGGCGTGGAAGCTTCTGGTCAGTGTCCGGCTCGCCGCCCAGTGTACGGACGCCCGCGTAAATGTGGTGGTGGAGGGATTGTACGAAAAATATCCCGATGTGAATGCACTGGCGGATGCGGATGTAAATGATATCGAGGAGATTGTGAGGCCCTGCGGGCTCGGGAAAAGCAAGGCGCGCGATATCAGCGCGTGCATGAAGATGATCCGGGATGAATACGGAGGAAAAGTGCCGGATGATTTTGACGAGCTTATGAAACTTCCCGGCGTAGGGAGAAAGAGTGCAAATCTCATCATGGGCGATGTGTTCGGAAAACCGGCGATCGTGACAGATACTCACTGTATCCGTCTTGTCAACAGGATCGGTCTGGTGGACGGTATCAAAGAGCCGAAAAAGGTTGAGATGGCACTCTGGAAAATCATTCCGCCGGAAGAGGGCAGCGACTTCTGCCACCGGCTTGTCTATCACGGCAGGGATGTGTGTACGGCACGGACAAAACCGCACTGCGACAAGTGCTGTCTGGAGGATATCTGTAAGAAAGCCGGAGTTTAGCAGAGTATCCACACAGCAGAAAGATGCGGAATGAAAAGCCGGCGGGCAGAGAGAATAAAAACAAATAAATTTTCTAAAATATAAGAAGGATAAGGAGGCAGACATGAAAAGTATAAAACTGAGAGACAATTTCTATTGGACAGGTATTATTGACGACAAGCTGAGAGTATTTGACATCATCATGTACACAGAATTTGGAACTACCTATAACTCTTATGTGATGAAGGCCGGAGACAAGACTGTCCTTTTCGAGACGGCAAAGGCAAAGTTCTTTGATGAATATCTCGAAAAACTTCAGGAAGTGATCGATGTACACAAGATTGACTATCTTGTCGTCAGCCATACAGAGCCAGATCATGCGGGAAGCGTGGAGAGGCTTCTTGATTACAGTCCGCAGATGAAGGTCATAGCTACCGGCTGCGCACTGGGATTTTTGAAAGAAATCGTGAATCGTGATTTTGTCGGCATTGCCGCCCGGGATGAGGAAAAGATGACGATCGGAAACCGGACACTGAAGTTTATGTTTGTCCCGAATCTGCACTGGCCGGATACAATGTACACATTCATTGAAGAAGAACAGATCCTTGTGACATGTGATTCATTTGGTTCTCATTACTGCCTTCCGGAAGTAGTTTCTACAGAGATCAAAAACGAAGAAGATTATCAGAAAGCACTGAAATACTATTATGACTGTATTATAGGACCGTTCAAACCGTTTATGCTCAAAGCCCTTGACCGGGTAGAAAACATGGATATATCCATGATCTGTACGGGACACGGACCGGTACTTGTGGGAGACCGTATCAAGTCTGTGATGAAGCAGTACAGAGAGTGGTCGACTGTTGTAAATCCGAATCCGAAGAAGACGGTTATTATTCCTTATGTAAGTGCTTACGGCTATACGAAGATGCTTGCGGAAAAGATTGCCGAGGGTGTAAAGGACAGCGGCGATATTGACGTGCGCTCCTATGATATGGTAGAAGCAGATGCGGCGAAAGTAAATGAAGAACTTCTTTTTGCGGACGGTATCCTTCTCGGCACGCCTACGATCGTGGGGGATGCGTTAAAGCCGATCTGGGATCTGACGCTCGGGATGTTCCCGGCGACACACGGCGGAAAATACGCCGGGGCATTTGGAAGCTACGGATGGAGCGGCGAGGGCGTTCCGAATATCACGGAGAGATTAAAGCAGCTGAAAATGAAAGTGTCTGAAGGGTTCCGTGTACGTTTCAAACCTTCAGAGGCGGATCTGGTGAGTGCATATGAGTATGGTTACCAGTTCGGATGTGTCGTTCAGGATAAAGAGCCGGTGAAGCCGAAAAAGAAAGGGGCGAGAAGCCTTGTCAAATGTCTTGTCTGCGGCGAGATCTTTGATTCCTCTCTGGAAATCTGTCCGGTGTGCGGCGTGGGGAAGGAAAACTTTGTGCCGGTGGAAGTGGAAGATACCGGTTATACAAACGATACGGAGGAATATTACGTAATCCTCGGAAACGGGGCAGCAGGATTTAATGCCGCGAAAGCCATCCGCGAGAGGGATAAGACAGGTTCTATCGTGATGATCTCCAATGAACCGTATCCGTCTTATAACCGTCCGATGCTGACAAAATCGATTGTCGCAGGACTGAGCGCAGAGCAGATCGCCATAGAAGGGCCTGAGTGGTATGAGGAGAACCGGGTATACCAGATGCTTGGCAAACAAGTGACTTCCGTTGATATGGATACAAAAGAAGTCCTTCTGGACAGCGGAGAAAAGATTCAGTTTACCCGTCTGATCTATGCGCTGGGAAGCGAATGCTTCATTCCGCCGATGGAGGGACACGGTCTTCCGGAAGTGGTTGCTATCCGCCGGCTGAGTGATGTGGAGAAAGTAGAGAGCCTCATGCAGACTGCCCAAAATGCAGTAGTGATCGGAGGCGGCGTGCTCGGTCTGGAGGCTGCATGGGAACTGAAAAAGGCAGGACTTAATGTAACGGTTCTGGAGGTCGCTCCGGTACTTATGGGACGTCAGCTTGATGGCGGATCGGCAGAGATTCTTAAGGAGATCGCGGCAAAACATGACGTGGCAATCCGTACAGGAGTCACCGTGGCGGCTATTGAAGGCGAGGGTCATGTAAGCGGTGTACGTATCGGAGGCGGTGAGACAATACCGGCAGATATGGTCATCGTGTCCGCGGGAGTAAGGGCAAAGACTGATCTGGCCCAGTCTATCGGTCTGGATATCGGACGGGCTGTGAAAGTGGACGCTCATATGTCGACAAACATACCGGGAGTCTATGCGTGCGGAGACTGTGCCGAATATGAAGGCGCTGATTATGCAATCTGGCCGGAGGCAGTAGAACAGGGACGGATCGCCGGAGCAAATGCAGCGGGCGAGGCGCTGGAGTACGTGCCGGTCGAGGCTGCGCTTACATTCCATGGAATGAATACTGCTCTTTTTGCTGCGGGAGACAATGGCAAGAATCCGAATCTGCTGTATAAGACTGTGGAATTCAGAGACATGGGCAAAGGGCAGTATCGGAAATATTATTTCCTGAATAACCGGCTGTCCGGTGTGATCCTGATCGGGGATCTGGGCGAGATGGCAAAGATGACGGAAGCGCTGAAAAAACATGCCTCTTATCAGGAAGTGATCAGTTAGTTAATAACTGGCAGAAATAAATCGGGAAGATGCGACGGTTCAGCCATATTTCAGATGGCTGAACCGTTATGTAAAAATAAAAAAGAAAAAGTTGAAAAAAGTACTTGCAATCATTCGGAATATATGATAAGATACCGATTGTGTCAGAGATGACGCGGGTGTAGTTCAATGGTAGAACACCAGCCTTCCAAGCTGGATACGTGAGTTCGATTCTCATCACCCGCTTTATTTTTTTGCCAATTAACCAATGCCGGGCGGTCTGAAAAGATGCCCGGCATTTTTGCGATATTTTCTGCGGTGACAATTATAAATTCATTCCGGTCTTCAGCATGCGGAACATTCGCCTTGCTGCTCCGAGATACAGTTCATCTGCGCGGTCCAGCGCTTCATGAAGCGGCATAATTCTGTTTACGGTAGTAAGAATCGAATTGATTCCGAAGTTATAAATATCTTCTGCCCCTTCACCCATATTCCCGACAATGGCTACGGCCGGAATATTGTGCTTTTTACAGCGCATGCCCACACCCTGCATGACTTTGCCGCAGACTGACTGCCGGTCTGCGGCGCCTTCGCCGGTTACTACAAGAGAGACTCCGTCAAGTTTTCGGTCAAAATCCACGAGGTCAAGCACCGTTTCGATACCGGACTTCAGCTTTCCGTCCAGAAATACCATAAGAGCTGCGCCCAGGCCGCCTGCCGCACCGGCTCCCGGGACCTCGTCCATATCGATTCCGAACTGTCTGCGGATGATATCCCTGTAATTCTGCATTCCTGCTTCAAGTTCATCGAGTATTTCCGGAGTGCCTCCTTTTTGTTTCCCAAATGTATATGTGGCACCCTTTTCACCGCACAAGGGATTTGTGACATCGCACATTATAGTAAAGGATGCCCTTTTGACAAGCGGATAGATACCGGCTGTGTCAATTGATCTTATCTTTATAAGATCCTGACCACATCCGGCGAGCTCGTTCCCGTTTTTGTCGAGAAATCTGACGCCGAGGGCACGCATGCATCCCATACCGCCGTCGTTGGTGGCTGAACCTCCGATGGCGATGGAGATGTCGGAGCATCCCTTTGCCAGCGCATCGGCAATCATTTCCCCGGTGCCGTAAGAAGAAGCGCGGCGGGGATCAAGGAGAGAGCCGGGGACAAGGGGAAGCCCTGAGGCGGCAGCCATCTCCATGATAGCTTTCCGGTCGTCCAGTATTCCGTAGCAACATTCTGTCATAGTCCCAAGCGGTCCATGTACGGACAATGTTACCTTTTCTCCGCTGACGGCAGACAAAACCGCGTCTGTCGTCCCTTCACCGCCATCGGCTACTTCGACGGATATACATTCACAGGAAGGAAAGACTTCTTCCGCGGCTTTTGAAAGGAGCTCCGCAGTACGCCGGGAAGTGAGAGTCCCTTTGAAAGAATCTGATGCAAATAGGAATTTCATATGATCGTCACCCCGCTAAATTAATATTTCATTTTATATTTTATCAGAGAGGGACGAGATATCAAGGAATCTTCAGATTGTATCATTTTTTTCCCTGTGCTATACTGTAAGAAATCAATCAGGAAAGTCAGGAGATAGATATGAGATTCAATATTACAGACAATGTGATTGTGAGGGCGCTTAATAAGATCTGCGATATGGTATGCCTCAATGTGCTATGGCTGGTCTGTTGTATCCCCGTCATAACGATAGGCGCATCCACAACGGCGCTGTACACGATTATGCTGAAAATGGTAAAGAACGAAGAAGGATATATCTTCAGAGGCTTTTTCAAGGCTTTTAAGTCCAATTTTAAGCAGAGTACTATTATATGGATCATTTTGTTCCTTTTGGGCATTGTCTGCTGGATCGATTATCGGGTGGCGGGTGTGCTGCCCGGAACAGCGGGATTTATTATGAGAAGTTTATTCCTTCTGGTAGGATTTGTCCTGCTGTCAGTCATGACTTATGCGTTCCCGTTGACAGCCCGTTATGAGAACAGTATACGCGCTACGTTCCGCAATGCGCTGATTCTTACGGTGGGAAAGCTCCCGTATTCAATCCTTATGGTCGCAGTGACCGTGGCGGCGGTACTGGCCTCTTTGTGGAATACGGTGACGCTGATGTTTGCAATCCCGCTCTGGTTCCTGATCGGGGGATCGCTGATCACTTGGATCAATTCTTACATATTGAGAAGAGTATTTCTTGTATTTGAAGATAGTGAGAACATTACAGACAATAACAGTACAGAGGAAAAGGAGTAAGAGATGAACTTTCTGGAGGAACGAATTGTAAAAGACGGAGTAGTAAAAGAGGGAAATGTACTAAAAGTGGACAGCTTTCTGAATCATCAGATGGATATTAAGCTGCTGGATCAGATGGGGGCCGAATTTAAGCGGAGATTTGCTGATAAGCCGATTAACAAGATCCTGACGATTGAGGCTTCGGGGATCGGGATCGCCTGTATTGCGGCCCAGCATTTTAATGTTCCTGTTGTATTTGCAAAGAAATCACAGAGTATCAATCTGGACGGCGATATGTATGTCGCGGAAGTAGAGTCCTTTACACATAAATGCATCAATCATGTGATCGTGGCTCAGAAGTTTCTGTCACCTGCGGACCATGTGCTGATTATTGACGATTTCCTTGCAAACGGATGTGCGCTTCAGGGACTGATTCAGATTGTACAGTCTTCCGGAGCGACAGTAGAAGGAATAGGAATAGCGATTGAGAAAGGGTTCCAGTCCGGCGGCCGGATTATCCGCAACCTCGGTTTCCAGCTGGAGTCGCTGGCAATTGTGGACGGCATGAACGCAGAGACCGGTGAGATTAAGTTCAGGGATCAGTCAAAACCGGATGCGGACAGTGCCGGTCAGACTGATGATGAGATCTGCAGAAGTGCAACGCTTGATTGAATCCGTATTTCGCGGACTGTCAAATTATCCGCCGGGAGGTATGTATTGTCTCGCACACGTTTTCACTCGGTCGCAGTGCAGCGGCACATAAGAGCGCGAAAGATACGTTCTTATGTGCCGGCTCTGCTCCAATGGCGCGTATACAATGCATATTTCCCGGCGGCTTTCTTTCTCATCCGGAGAGTTAAATCCTTACGGAGGGGGTAAATCGGAACTTTGCAACCCGGCTTATATTGTGTTATTCTATTTAATGATGTCAGGGTCAAAAGGTCTAAGCCCACATGAGCTTGCTCATAAGTGGGCGGATTGTGGGAGTGCGAAGCACGGAACAATCCGTAGGCATCGAAGTTGGGGCAAAAGTCCCAACCTTTTCATAACAGATGAAAATGGCAGGAGGAATTATCGTGAGGTTAGATAAATTACTGGAACGACTGGAGTACGAAGTTGTACAGGGAAGCGATGAAATTGAGATTACGACACTGATCAATGACTCAAGAAAAGTGGAAGAGGGATCTGTATTTGTCTGCATCAGCGGCGCCGTATCTGACGGACATAAGTATATCCCGGATGTGGCGGCGAAAGGCGCGGCGGCCGTTGTCGTGGAGCGTGAGGTGGAAGCGCCGGAAAATGTGACGGTGATCCGGGTAGCGGATACAAGATATGCGCTTGCGCTTATGTCTGCGGCTTATTTTGACTATCCGGCGGAGAAGATGAAAGTGATCGGCATCACGGGGACCAAAGGAAAGACGACGACTACTTATATGATCAAGTCGATTCTCGACAGTGTGGGATATAAGGTCGGGCTGATCGGAACGATCGAGGCGATCATCGGTGACAAGAAGATCCCGGCGGCGAATACGACTCCTGAATCCTATACGATCCAGAAGTATTTCGCCCAGATGGTGGAAGAGGGGTGCGACTGTGTTGTGATGGAGGTTTCCTCTCAGGGACTGATGCTCCATCGCACGGCGGGAATCCCGTTTGAGATCGGAATCTTTACGAATCTGGGAAAAGACCATATCGGACCTAACGAGCATAAGGACTTTGACGATTATAAGCGCTGCAAAGGACTTCTGTTTAAACAGTGTAAGCTGGGAATCGCAAATGTGGACGACAAGTATTTCCGTGATGTATTTCAGGGCGCGACATGCCGGGTGGAGACGTTCGGATTTTCCAAGGAGGCTGATCTGAGAGCGGAGAATGTACAGCTCGTCTCAAAACCGGGATATCTTGGCGTTGCGTATCATGTGGCGGGGCTGATGGACTTCGATGTTGAGATCGATATTCCCGGCACATTCAGCGTATATAATTCACTGACGGCGATATCCGTGTGCCGTCATTTCAATGTGCCGGTAGAGAAGATCAAAGACGCGCTTAAGAAGGCGAAAGTAAAAGGTCGTATTGAGATGATCAAGGTGTCTGATGAATTTACACTGATGATTGATTATGCGCATAATGCCATGAGCCTTGAGAGTCTGCTCACCACGCTGAAAGAATACAATCCGAAACGGCTTGTATGTCTCTTCGGATGCGGAGGCAACCGCTCAAAGGACCGGCGCTATGAGATGGGAGAAGTGTCGGGAAGACTTGCAGATCTTACGATTATTACTTCAGACAATCCAAGGTTTGAGGAACCTCAGGCGATTATCGATGACATCAAAATCGGCATCGGAAAGACGGACGGCAAATATGTGGAGATCTGCGACCGGAAAGAGGCTATTAAATATGCTATCGGACACGGACAGCCGGGTGATGTGATCGTTCTCGCCGGCAAAGGCCATGAGGATTATCAGGAAATAAAAGGTGTGAAATACCCTATGGATGAGCGTGTTCTGATCGCGGAGGTATTAGAGGAGCTGAAGCAGGAAAAAGCTCAGAAATAACAGAGAAAAGAAATGGAAAGAAAGGGTTCATGTGTTTGCAGATGTTATCGTAGATATACAGCATGAAAAACTGGATAAGATCTTTCAATACCGGATTCCGGAAGCTATGGAAGGAAAGCTGGAGCCGGGCATGGAGGTCCTGGTTCCTTTCGGCAAAGGAAACCGTCAGATCAGGGGGTATGTGACCGGGATTTCGGAGACATGTGACTATGATCTTTCTAAAGTGAAAGAGATTATCGAGATTCCGGAGCGGGGGATGGAGATAGAGGCAAAGCTGGTCGCTCTTGCCGCATGGATGAAAAAAAATTACGGCGGCACCATGATCCAGGCGCTGAAGACCGTGCTCCCGATCAAGCAGAAGGAGAATGCCAAGGTAAAGAAGCGGCTTCGGCTTCTGCTTGATGAGGAGACGGGCAGGCGCCAGCTCCACTACTATCAGGAGAAAAAACAGAAGGCCCGGGCCAGGCTGATGGCAGCGCTTCTTGAGGATCATGTTCTGGAATATGAGCTTGTGACGAAGAAACTGAACGTCACGGCACCTGTTATCCGGGCCCTGGAAGAACAGGGAGTACTTGCGGTCGAGACGGAGCGTGTATTCCGGACTCCGATGAAGCAGACAGAACAGCAGGCGCAGAAGATCACCTATACGCCGGAGCAGCGCAGTGTGATAGACCGGTTCCGGCAGGATTATGAAGAGGGAATACGCCGCACGTATCTGATCCACGGCGTGACCGGGAGCGGCAAGACAGAAGTCTATATGGAGATGATCCGTACGGTTGTGGAGCAGGGGAAACAGGCTATTGTCCTCATCCCCGAGATCGCGCTGACATATCAGACTGTGATGCGTTTTTACCGGAGATTCGGAGACAGGGTATCTATTATGAATTCCCGGCTGTCGGCAGGGGAACGGTATGATCAGATGATGCGTGCCAAGGCAGGACAGGTGGATGTGATGATAGGCCCCAGATCTGCACTTTTTACCCCCTTTCCGGATCTGGGGCTTATTGTGATAGACGAAGAACATGAACCTACTTATAAGAGTGAACAGACACCGCGCTATCATGCGCGGGAAACCGCGATACAGCGGGCGAAGATGGAGAATGCCAGCGTAGTGCTCGGAAGCGCCACGCCGTCTATGGAGGCGATGTACCGTGCCAGACAGGGTGAATATGTGCTGCTCGAAATGAAGAACCGTTCACGAATGCAGCGCATGGCAGAGGTATATACCGTGGATATGCGGGAAGAATTAAAGAATGGAAACCGTTCGATCCTGAGTGTTAAGCTCCGGGAACTGATGGAGGACCGCCTGAAAAAGGGAGAACAGATCATGCTCTTCCTGAACCGGAGGGGGTATTCCGGATTTATCTCCTGCCGGGAATGCGGTCATGTGGTGAAATGCCCGCACTGCGACGTGTCGCTCTCGGTTCACAGAGACGGGAAGATGCGCTGTCATTACTGCGGGTACGAACAGCCGAAGATCACGGTCTGCCCGGAGTGCGGTTCCCGTTATATCGGAGAGTTCCGTGCAGGCACCCAGCAGATCGAGGAGATCGTGCGCGGGACATTCCCGCAGTCACGTGTGCTGCGGATGGATATGGATACGACCAGACAGAAAGACGCCCATGAGAAGATCCTCTCCGCATTTGCCAATGAAGAGGCGGATGTCCTTGTGGGGACGCAGATGATCGTGAAAGGGCATGATTTCCCGAATGTGACACTGGTAGGGGTGCTGGCCGCGGATATGTCTCTTTATACGGATGATTACCGCTCCGGGGAACGAACATTCCAGCTCCTGACCCAGGCGGCAGGAAGGGCCGGCCGGGGCGAGAGACCCGGCGAGGCGGTAATCCAGACATATGATCCGGGCCATTATGCCATTGAGACGGCAGCAGCGCAGGATTATGAGGCTTTCTATGAGGAAGAGATACGGTATCGGGAGCTGATGGGATATCCGCCGGCAGAGCAGCTACTGGCGGTGTTTGTGTCCGGAGAAGATGAAGCGCTTCTGGAGAAAGGATGTCATTACCTCAGGGAATATATCCTCAGGGTTATCCGCAGTCTGTCCGGTGAAAGAAATACGGGCACAGAGAAAACGGGAGTGCAGACGGAACCGTCTGCGGCGAGTGTGATAGGGCCTGCGAGTCCGGGAATCGATAAGATCAAAGACGTCTACCGCAGAGTGATATACATTAAGGCAGAACGGTATGAACTGCTGGTAGGGATAAAAGACAGAGTGGAGCAGTATATTGAGATAAATTCAGGTTTTGACAGGATGCGGATTCAGTTTGATTTCAATCCGATGTAAAAATATACAGTGAAGAGAGGAAAAATTATGGCAATCAGACAGGTAAGAGAGATTGGAGACGACATATTGACAAAGCAGTGTAAAGATGTACCGAAGATGACGCTGCGAACAAAAATACTGATCAGCGACATGCTGGAGACGATGTACGAGTACCACGGTGTCGGGCTTGCAGCCCCGCAGGTAGGTGTTTTGAAGAGAATTGTAGTGATAGATGTAGGAGAGGGACCGATCGTCCTGATCAATCCGGAGATCATAGAAACATCAGGTGAGCAGACAGGTGAGGAAGGGTGCCTGAGCGTACCCGGAAAGTGGGGGATTGTGACAAGACCGGATCATGTCAAAGTGCGGGCTCTGGATCAGGAGATGAATCCTGTCGAACTTGAGGGAGAGGGGCTTCTGGCAAGGGCTTTCTGTCATGAGATCGACCATCTGTCCGGAGAACTTTATGTAGATAAGACCGAGGACGGACTCCATGATGTAACATATGACACCGGGGAAGACGAAGGAGAAGAAACGGAGGAATAGGCAGATGAGGGTAATATTTATGGGAACCCCGGATTTTTCCGTGGGAACGCTGGAAGCTCTTGTCGCGGCGGGGCATGACGTCTGCCTTGCGGTGACCCAGCCGGATAAGCCAAAAGGGAGAGGCGGCAGGATGCAGTATACACCGGTGAAGGAGAAAGCGCTGGCCTATGGCATACCGGTGTATCAGCCCAGGAGAGTGCGCGACCCGGAGTGTGTGGAAGAGCTGAGAAAATATCATGCGGATGTGATTGTTGTCATCGCGTTCGGACAGATTCTGCCCAAGTCCATTCTGGAGCTGACACCCTACGGATGTATCAATGTTCATGCGTCGCTGCTTCCGAAATACCGGGGCGCTGCTCCGATCCAGTGGGCGATCATTGAGGGAGAGAGTGTCACCGGCGTTACGACTATGCAGATGGATGAGGGCCTGGATACCGGTGATATGATCATGAAGACAGAAATTCCGATCGCGGCTGATGAGACGGGGGAGACTCTTCATGACAAACTGGCGGCAGCAGGGGCTGAACTTTGCGTGAAGACGCTGAAAGCGCTGGAAGAGGGAACCGCCGTCCATGAGAAACAGGGCGAAAGCCCTACGGCTTATGCAAAAATGCTTACGAAAGAACTCGGAAATATTGACTGGGCCCAGCCGGCAGTGAAGATAGAGAGACTGATCCGGGGGCTGAATTCATGGTCGGGTACGTACAGCCACTGGAATGGAAAAGTGATGAAGATCTGGAAAGCAAAAGTGGAAGGAACCAGTGGCGGAAATAGTAAGCCGGGTACAGTTCTCACTGTCGGGAAAAATGATTTTACAGTACAGACAGGTAACGGAACCCTGCGCATTATGGAGGTGCAGATGCCGGGGAAAAAAAGAATGGAGACAGGAGCTTTCCTGAGGGGGAATGCGATGGAACCGGGCGACCTGCTGGTGCAGGAGTAGTCGGGAGAACAGCAGGAGAATAGACGAACATCGGGATTCAGGAGGTTGATCTTATGTTTTTTTATTACTATGACTGGACTTATATACTTGTACTGATCGGGGCGTTGATCTGTATTGCGGCGTCGGCGAGAGTAAACAGTGTTTTCTCCCGCTATTCGAGAGTGCGAAGCCATTCCGGACTGACAGGACGCGAGGCGGCAGAGCAGATCCTTCACAGGAACGGAATATATGATGTGCAGGTGATCCACATAGCGGGAAATCTGACAGATCACTACAACCCGGGAAATAAGACGCTGGGTCTTTCCGATACAGTCTATAATTCTACGTCCGTTGCGGCTGTCGGCGTGGCTGCCCATGAATGCGGGCATGCGGTTCAGCATTCTGTCGGGTATGCCCCGCTTTCAATCCGGGGCGCCCTTGTTCCGGTGGCAAATATCGGCTCTATGGCTGCATGGCCGCTGATCATTATCGGACTTTTCATGAACGGCCAGACAGCAGCATTTTTCATTAATCTGGGTATCCTGCTGTTCTCGGCGGCTGTACTCTTTCAGCTTGTCACCCTGCCGGTAGAGTTTAACGCGTCAAACCGCGCGGTGAAAGCGCTGGAGACGTCCGGGATGCTTTATCCCGACGAAGTGGGATCTGTAAAGAAAGTGCTGGGAGCCGCAGCCCTTACTTATGTGGCGAGCGCCGCAGCTATGATCCTGCAGCTTCTGCGTCTCATTATCTTGACAGGAGGAAGAAGACGGAATGACTAAACCGGTAAATGAGCGGGAGATCGTGCTGGCGGTTCTCCTGGAAGTGACAGAGAACGGCCAGTTCAGCCATATTATTTTAAGAGACGTGCTCTCGAAATACCAGTATCTGGAGAAGCGGGAACGCGCTTTTATAACCCGCGTGACCGAGGGAACACTGGAACATATGATTGAGATCGATTATATATTGGACCGGTTCTCAAAAGTAAAAGTGAAAAAGATGAAGCCTGTGATCCGGGGAATCTTGAGGAGCGCGGTATACCAGCTGAAATATATGGACAGTGTACCGGACCGCGCGGTGTGCAATGAAGCGGTAAAGCTTGCGGTAAGAAAAGGATTTTCCGGATTGAAAGGATATGTAAACGGCGTACTGCGGAGTGTGGCCAGAGGACTGGATGATGTGCAGTACCCGGGAGAGAAAAGGGAGGAGTTATCTGTGCGGTACTCCTGTCCGAAATGGATTCTGGATCTGTGGGGCAGAACTTATGGCACGGAGGTGATCGAGAAGATGCTGAATGATTTTCAGCAGGAAAAACCGGTCACAATACGCTGCTGTCTGAACCGGATCAGCCCTGACAGGCTGAGAGAACGGCTTGAATCAGAGGGAATCACGGTAGAGAAGCATCCGTATCTGCCCTATGCGTTTCAGATATCGGGCTATGATTATCTGAATGATCTCGCGGCATTTCAGGAAGGTCTTTTTACCGTGCAGGATATCAGCTCGATGCTTGTCGCGGAGATCGCATCCCCTGAGGCGGGCGCGCAGGTGATCGACGTCTGTGCGGCACCCGGGGGCAAAGCGCTCCATACAGCCGAGAAGCTGTATATGGCAGAAGCACAGCTTTTGAAAGACGAAAATGCGCAGAAGAATAGAACCGCAGGTCATGTGGAGGCACGTGACCTGACAGAAGGAAAAGTGGAGCTGATCCGGGAAAATATCGAACGGACAGGTTTGACAAATATATCGGCGGTCTGCCGTGACGCGTCGGTACCTGACAGGGATGCGGAGGGAAGGGCAGACCTTGTGATCGCAGATCTGCCATGTTCCGGTCTGGGAGTGATCGGAAAGAAGCCGGATCTGAAGTATAAGGCATCGCCTGAAGGGATCGACAGTCTCGTCAGGCTGCAGCAGAAGATTCTAAGCTGCGCGCAGTCTTACGTGAAACCGGGAGGAACACTTATTTACAGTACCTGTACAGTGAATCCGGGAGAGAATATAGACAATGTACACTGGTTTTTGCAGCAGTATCCGGAATTCTCCCCGGGTGATATCCGTGACCGTATCTGCCCGGAATTGCGGGAGAGCGTTGTGGAGAAAGGATGTATCCAGCTGCTGCCGGGCGTACATAAGAGCGACGGCTTCTTTATCGCAAGACTGGTAAGAAATCATGGAGGAAATCAGGAGCTATGAAAAAAGATATCCGGTCCTATGGATATACAGAACTGAAGAAAGAGATGGAACATCTGGGAGAAAAGGCATTCCGTGCAAAACAGGTATATGAATGGCTTCACATCAAGCTTGCGGACAGCTTTGACGAGATGACAAACCTGTCGTTGAAGCTTCGGGAGCGGATGAAGGAAGAATATGAGATATTTCCTGTTATTATGGAAGAACGTCAGATATCGAAGCTGGATGGAACGAACAAGTTTCTGTTCCGCCTGTATGACGGGAATATGGTGGAAAGCGTTCTTATGAAGTATAAACACGGCAATTCTGTCTGCATTTCCTCCCAGGCGGGCTGCCGGATGGGGTGTGTGTTCTGTGCGTCAACGATCGGAGGGCTGAAGAGAAACCTGAATGCATCTGAGATGCTGGGACAGATCTATCAGATCCAGAAAATCACGGGCGAGCGTGTGTCAAATGTCGTCATTATGGGAACCGGGGAACCGTTGGACAACTATGATAATTTTGTGAAGTTTATCCGCATGCTGACTGATGAACACGGACTGAATATCAGCCAGAGGAATGTGACGGTATCAACATGCGGCATTGTTCCTAATATGCTGCATCTGGCGGATGAAGGGTTTCAGATCACGCTGGCACTTTCTCTCCATGGTTCTACCCAGGAAAAAAGGCGGAAGCTTATGCCTGTCGCCAACAAATACGACCTGTCTGACGTTCTTGCCGCCTGCGATACATATTTTAAGAAGACGGGGCGCAGGGTGACCTTTGAGTACAGTCTGGTGCACGGGGTCAATGACAGGGATGAGGATGCAAGGGAGCTGATTTCGATCCTGAAGCCCAGAAACTGCCATCTGAATCTGATTCCGGTCAATCCGGTAAGAGAACGTCATTTTGTGCGTCCGAGCAGGGAAAATGCCCTGAATTTCAAAAATAAACTTGAAAAAAGCGGAATAAATGTTACTATAAGAAGGGAAATGGGCTCTGATATTGACGGGGCCTGTGGACAGCTCAGACGCCGTTATGCGGAGGAAGAGAACACAAACAACAGGATTTAAGGAGACAGATATGAGGACATTTTCTATTACAGATGTGGGAATGGTACGACAAGTGAATCAGGATTATGTCTACACGACAGACCGGCCTCTGGGTATCCTTCAGAATCTCTTTGTGGTCGCTGACGGAATGGGCGGACATCAGGCGGGAGATTACGCTTCCAAGTATACAGTTGAGGTCCTGGAGCGGGAGCTGGCTATGAGTGAGGGTGAAGATGTGGAAAAGTGCCTTGTGAAAGCCATCAAGACAGCGAACCGTGAGATCATTAAAGAGGCGTCCCGGGATGAGCATTTAAAGGGAATGGGAACAACAGTTGTTGTAGCTACGATCATGAACCAGATGATGTATTTTGCCAATGTGGGCGACAGCCGTCTGTATCTGATCAATCAGGGAATCCAGCAGCTAACGAAAGACCATTCACTGGTAGAAGAGATGGTAAGGCTCGGAGGTATCAAACCGGAGGAGGCAAAACACCATCCGGATAAGAATATTATTACGAGAGCCATCGGAGCAAAAGCCGATGTTGACGTGGACTTTTACGAACACCGTCTGAAACGGGGAGACATCATACTGATGTGTACAGACGGACTGAGCAATATGGTGGAGGACGAAGAACTTTTCCATATTGTTCAGGGAGGAAGAGATATCGTGGAATCCGGTCAGGCTCTTGTAGATGCTGCAAAGGAAAACGGCGGTACGGACAATATAGGGGTTGTTCTGGTGGAACCGTTTGCGGATGAGGTGAGTGTATTATGATTAAAGAAGGAGTTATTTTAGGGAAACGGTATGAGATACTGGGCCGTATCGGAAGCGGCGGAATGGCAGACGTATATAAGGGGAAGGACCATAAGCTGAACCGGTTTGTGGCAATCAAAGTGCTGAAAAGTGATTACCGTTCCGATGAAGTGTTTATCAAAAAGTTTTTGAGTGAGGCCCAGGCGGCAGCGGGGTTGATGCACCCGAATGTGGTAAACGTCTATGACGTGGGTCAGGACCGCGGTCTGTACTATATGGTCATGGAGCTGGTAGAAGGAATCACGCTGAAGGACTATATTGAGAAAAAAGGGAGACTTTCAGCGAAAGAAACTGTCAGCATTGCCATTCAGATGGTGACAGGTCTTCAGGCAGCTCATAACCATCATATTATCCACAGGGATATTAAGCCGCAGAATATCATCATATCAAAAGACGGCAAAGTAAAAGTAACTGATTTCGGTATCGCGCGCGCGACTACGTCCACACAGACGATCAGCACGAGCGTGATGGGATCGGTGCATTATACATCTCCGGAGCAGGCGCGGGGCGGCGTGGTCGATGAAAGAAGCGATATCTATTCCATCGGCATTACTCTGTATGAGATGGTGACAGGCCATGTGCCGTTTGACGGGGACTCTACGGTATCTGTGGCATTAAAGCATCTGCAGGAACAGATCACTTCTCCGGCTGAGGAGGTTGAAGACCTTCCGTACAGCCTGGAGTGTATTATCATGAAATGTACTCAGAAGAGCCCTGATCTCCGTTATCATGACTGTGCATCACTGCTGCTCGACCTGAAACGCTCTCTGGTCGATCCGGACGGTGATTTTGTCGTACTCGGAGCAGGCGCCGGAGTGGATACGGACCGTACGGTCGTCATGTCTCCGGAAGAGCTGGAAAAGATGCAGAAACGCCAGTATGACGCCGGCGAAGAAGCTGAAGACTATGATGAAGACGGCGAAGATGACTACGATGAGGAAGATGAGGACGAGGAAGAAGACGATTACGACGATAAACGTCAGGACCGCCGCCGAAGGAATAATGTAAATAATGACACAAAACGGATCATGAAGATTCTTATGATCGTGGCAGGTGTTGTGGTGGCACTGCTTGTTTTGTTCCTCGTGGCAAATGCGGCCGGCTTTTTCAGCGGACCGGGACTTACCAGACAGGAAGAAGAGGCGGTGAAAGTGCCTGATCTGAGAGGAAAGACAGAGGAAGAGGCAAGAGCGGCGCTGAAAGACACAGGACTCGGCCTTACCGTAGAGAATGATCCGCAGCCGTCCAACCAGTACGATGAAGGCAAGATCATGAGCCAGGATCCTGCACCGGGAGATGAAGTAGCGGAGCATACAACGATCAAAGTTGTATTAAGCAGCGGCGAAGAAGCTGAAACGACGAAAGTTCCAAATGTAGTCGGAAAGAGTGAGTCGGAGGCTGAGGAGCTGATCCAGAAAGCAAATCTTATTGTTGTTCACGGAGACGCGCAGTACAGTGACGATGTTGAAGAAGGAGACGTTATCTCCAGTGACCCTACGCCAGGAACCGAAGTAGACGAGGGAACTGAAGTGACAATTGTAGTAAGTCTGGGGTCACAGCCGGCAACCGTTCCGAATCTGCGGGGAAAGACTGCGTCGGCGGCAGAATCAGCGCTTGCAAATGCAGGCCTGAGCGGAAGCTCCAGCGAGGATTACAGCGATAGTGTGCCGGAGGGACAGGTGATTTCCCAGAGCATAGATCCGGGCGAGAAGGTTGATAAAGGAACGACGGTGTCCTATGTTGTCAGCCTTGGACCTGAGACCACCTATGTTACCGTTCCGGGACTTGGAGGATATACAGAATCAGTAGCAAGACAGAGACTGGAGGATGCAGGCCTTTCGGTCGGAACGGTGAGCGAGGCCTACAGCAGTACCGTCGGCAAAGGATATGTTATAGACCAGACGGCAAGTCCGGGAAGCTCCGTCGAGGCGGGAACATCTGTGGGATTTACGGTGAGCCTCGGACCGGAACCTCAGCAGGAGGATCCGTCATCCGGCGGCGATACAGACACCGGGACAGGAACTGATACAGATACAGGGGAAACAACTGAGTGATCTCCGGAGAATTATTAAAATATATGCAGGGAAAAATTGTAAAAGGTATTGCCGGATTCTACTACGTTCACGTAGTAGAATCCGGTGTTTATGAGTGTAAAGCAAAAGGAATATTCCGCAAAGACGGCATAAAGCCGCTGGTGGGAGATGACGTCGAGATTGAGATTCTGGACGAAAAAGATATGGAAGGAAATATTATGAAGATCCTTCCGCGCAGAAATGAACTGATCCGGCCGGCTGTCGCAAACATAGATCAGGCGCTTGTGGTGTTTGCTGTGACAAAACCCAGACCTCATCTTAATCTTCTGGATCGTTTCCTGGTCATGATGGAGAGCCGGGAAGTACCGGTCATCCTGTGCTTTAATAAGACGGATATCGCAGATGATCCGGATATTGAGGAACTCAGGAAAATCTATGAAGGGTGCGGATATCCGCTGGTGTTTACCAGTGCAAAGGAAGAAAAGCATATTGACGAACTCAAAGCAATCCTGAAGGGAAAGACTACAGCGATTGCAGGACCGTCCGGAGTCGGAAAATCATCTATTATTAACCTGCTCCAGTCGGAGGTAGAGATGGAGACGGGGAGCATCAGCCGGAAGATCGAGAGAGGAAGACATACGACACGGCATTCGGAACTGCTTGTGATCGGTGACGATTCTTACATTATGGATACCCCCGGATTCAGTTCTCTTTATATCAGCGATATTGACCAGGATTCGTTGAAGTACTGTTTTCCGGAATTTGCGCCCTATGAAGGGAAATGCAGATTTAACGGGTGCAGTCATGTGCATGAACCGGACTGCGCGGTCAGACAGGCCGTTGACGAGAAAAAGATACATGGATCGAGGTACGAAGATTATGTTGCCATGTACCGGGAGATTCAGGAAAGAAAGAGGTATTAGCTTATGGAAAATATTCTCTCGCCATCTATACTTTCAGCTGACTTCAAAGTACTGGGAGAGCAGATCAGACAGACAGAAGAGGCAGGAGCCCGATATATCCATTTTGATGTGATGGACGGAATTTTTGTCCCGAGCATCTCTTTCGGGATGCCGGTGCTTTCTTCGATAAAGGGACTGACTTCGCAGGTGCTGGACGTGCACCTTATGGTGACGGAACCTGTCCGCTATGTGAAAGATTTCGCAAAATGCGGGGCAGATATTATCACAGTTCATCTTGAAGCATGTGAAGATCCGGCGGCAACGCTGGATGCGATTCATGACTGCGGTGTAAAGGCAGGTATTTCAATCAAGCCGGGTACGCCGGTGGAGAGTCTGGCTCCGTATCTGGAAAAGGCGGAGATGTTCCTTATCATGAGCGTGGAACCGGGATTCGGCGGACAGGCGTTTATCCCGGAGTCTCTGGAACGTATCAGCAGACTGCGCGCCATGCTCAGGGAAAAGGGAGAAGAAAAGGACATAGAGGTAGACGGAGGAATCTATCAAAGCAATGTGGCAGAGGTGCTGAAAGCCGGAGCAAATGTCATTGTATCCGGATCCGGTATCTATAAAGGCGATATCAAAGAAAACACGACAGGATTCATGGAGATATTGAAAGATTATGAGTAAGAGAACAGTAATCGTGAGCGGCGGAATGCTGGAAGAAGATTTCGTGCTCCCAATATTAAAAAGTGAAGAGACAGAATTTATCATCGGTGTGGACAAAGGACTTGAATTTCTTTATAAACATGAGATCAAGCCGGATTATATTGTCGGGGATTTTGACAGTGTTCCTCATGAACTGGTGGATTATTACCGGGAGAAACTTAACGTTCCTGTCAGGGAATTTAATCCTGTTAAAGACGCGTCTGACACAGAAATCGCATTGCGGCTTTGTCTGGGGCTTAACAGGAAAGCAATCTGGATCCTGGGCGGAACCGGAAACAGGATCGATCATCTGTGGGCGAATGTGCAGTGTCTGCAGATAGCCCTGGACGCCGGCGCAGATGCACGGATTATGGACAGTCATAACCAGATCCGCCTTATCGATAAAGATATTACATTGAAAAAGTCAGAGGCGTTCGGCCCGTACTTCTCACTGTTTCCACTGGAAATGCCGGTGGACGAGCTGAGCATCAAAGGGGCGAAGTATCCGCTGCAGAATCACTTCCTTAAGCCGAGTGACAGCCTTTGCGTGAGCAATGAATTCGAGGAAGACGAAGTGACGATCTCGTTTGTATACGGAAAAGTGATCCTGATGGAGACGAGAGACTAAAATAAAATAGATACAGTAAGGAGATTTAAAAGTTATGAAATTAGGAATCGTTGGACTCCCTAATGTAGGAAAAAGTACATTGTTTAATTCACTGACGAAGGCGGGCGCAGAATCCGCGAACTATCCGTTCTGTACCATAGACCCCAATGTCGGTGTGGTTACGGTGCCGGACGAGAGACTGAATGTACTGGGAGAGATGTATCACACGAAAAAGATTATCCCGGCAACGATTGAGTTCGTTGATATTGCCGGACTTGTGAAAGGCGCATCCAAAGGAGAAGGACTTGGAAACCAGTTCCTTGCAAATATCCGTGAAGTTGACGCTATCGTACATGTGGTACGCTGCTTTGAGAATACGAATATCGTACACGTAGACGGCAGTATTGATCCTATGCGTGATATCGAGACCATCAATCTGGAGCTGATCTTCTCGGATCTGGAAGTGCTGGAGAGAAGGATCGCCAAGACAGTGAAACTGTCACGCAATGACAAGACGGCGGCGAAAGAACTGGATCTTTTAAACCGTGTGAAAGCGCATCTGGAAGAGAACAAGCTTGCAAAGAGCTTTGTGACAGACGATGAAGATGAGCAGGCTTGGCTTGCAGGATACAATCTGCTGACAGCAAAACCGGTGATCTTCGCGGCAAATGTATCGGAGGATGATCTGGCGGATGACGGAGCGAATAATCCGGGAGTACAGGCTGTCAGAGAATATGCCAAAGAAGAAGACTGTGAAGTGTTCGTCGTATGCGCGGAGATCGAGGAAGAGATTTCCCAGCTTGACGACGATGAGAAGAAAATGTTCCTCGATGATCTTGGACTGAAAGAGTCCGGCCTGGAAAAACTGATCAAGGCAAGCTACCATCTGCTCGGTCTGATCAGCTATCTGACGGCAGGAGAGCCGGAAGTGCGCGCATGGACGATCAAAAAAGGCACGAAAGCACCCCAGGCAGCAGGAAAGATCCACTCCGACTTTGAGAGAGGATTTATCCGCGCAGAGGTAGTAAGCTATGATGATCTGATCGCGTGCGGATCTCATACTGCGGCAAAAGAAAAAGGTCTGATCCGACTGGAGGGAAAAGACTACGTCGTACAGGACGGCGATATCATGCTGTTCAGGTTCAACGTATAGCACCAGTTCAGCCATGCGTATGCTCTGGCAAGAAAACTATGCTTGCATAGGTTTTCTGTCAGGTATACGCATGGACTGAGCGCCAGAATATGAGCAAAACAGCGGCGATAGCCGCAGTGAGCACGAAGTGCGGTTTTGCGAATAGCGCGGTTGAACTGGTGCGGAAGCGCGCGGAAAACAGCGGCGGTAGCCGCGGTAAGCACGAAGTGCGGTTTTGCGATTGGCGCGGCTGAACGGAAGAAAGAGCTACAGAAAGGAGCATTTCCATGCATTATGACATTTCCTTTCCTAATCTGGGCATCTATCTGGATCATGTGGGAAAGAACGTTGATATATTCGGCTTTACGATTGCTTACTATGGTATTATCATCGGATGTGCGATCCTGATAGGTTTTCTGATTGCTACGTCAGAGGCTAAACGGACGAGACAGAATCCGGAAGATTATCTTGACATGGGAATCATAGGAGTGATAGCAGGCATTGCCGGCGCCAGAATTTACTATGTGATCTTTTCTTGGGATATGTATAAGGATAATCTGCTGGACATCTTTAATCTCCGGGAGGGAGGTCTTGCCATCTACGGCGGCGTGATCGCTGCTGTGATTGCGGTGTTTGTTCTCGCCAGGGTGAAGAGGCTCTCGCCTTTTCAGATTCTGGATACCATTGCAATGGCACTCCTGAACGGCCAGATGCTTGGCCGCTGGGGCAATTTCTTCAATCGTGAAGCATTCGGCGAGTATACGGACGGACTGTTCGCCATGCGGCTGCCGGTAGATGCGGTGCGCTCGGGTGATATTACAGAGAAGATGTGGCAGCATATGGAGACTATCGGTGGCGTGGATTATATACAGGTAAGTCCGACATTCCTTTACGAGTCAGTATGGTGCGCCGTGCTTCTGATCCTGCTGGTGCTGTACCGGAAGCATAAGAAATATGAAGGAGAGCTTTTCCTTCTGTATATCTTCGGATATGCGCTTGGCAGAGTCTGGATCGAGGGACTGCGTACAGATCAGCTCCTCATCCCGGGAATCGGCTTCCCGGTGTCTCAGGCACTTGCCGGATGTGTGGTTGTCTTTGCGGGAATTACGCTGCTTTATCTGCGTAAGAACCATAAGCGGAAGCCTCTTTTAAAGAGTGAAAAGGTATATGAACCGATGCCGGATAAAATCGAGGGAAAAAAACCGCCGAAGAAGAAGGACAGGATATTTAAGTTCAAAGATAAATAAAGATATATTTAGATAAATTCTGTAAACATATCTCATTAATGATATGATTACAGAATTTATTTTTTTTCGCGAAAATATTGTATGAGCTCATACACAAGTTGTACTTCCTTTTCATTTAGGGCGGAAATATCAAGAGATGCACCGCCAGACAAGCCAAGAAGATAATCTGTCGATACGTGGAATAATTGGGCTAGTTCTACTAGATACGCTGTAGAAGGTGTAGAAATTCCCATTTCCCATGCATTAACACTACTTCGTGTAATATTAAGTTTTTTTGCAAGATCAGCCTGCGTCATGTTATTGGAGAGGCGCAGTTGTTTAATTCTATCAGCTACCATTTTTATTCCTTTCTGAAAAAGATAGTAAACTAATCGAAATGATATTGCATTATCATAATGATATTTAAAATTGACAATATGATGGTATCGTGATAAATTGATATTAGTAAAGATATAGAGACACTCTTTTAGTTTATAAAAAAGGCAAAAATTATTCTTTATTTCTACAAAAACATAAGATATGCACAAGGTTATGCTGTTTAATCAATAAAACGGGAGGCTGAGAAATGGAGATTAGTGTGAAAGAAAGTAGAGAACAGCCGAAAAATGGCGCACTTAAATAAGCTATTGAAAAATAGCCATTTGAAACAGGGTTGATTTTGTTGAGATACGCTAAGAAGCAAGCTGGGACTCTTTTATAAGTCCTTCGGCAATTAAAAGTTTCATAGCCTGCTTGACAGCCTTTTCCTTCTGCTTGTTTTTCAGAGGTTCAGGCATATCAATCTTATAAAGGTCGGTTGGATTCCAGGCTTCTCCCGTAGACAGCATATGGTAAACAGCGGTAAGGATCATCCGGGCGACCGCAATGATGGCACGTTTCTTACCACGGCGTTTCGCAATGCGCTCATATTTGGCTTTGTAGTAAGGAGATTTGTTGGATTTCACGGCTGCATGGGCAACTTGTACCAATGCAGGTTTGAGGTAGACGCCGGCACGTGTGATCCGAACAGATTTCTTTTTACCGGCTGACTCATTATTACCGGGAGTCAGGCCAGCCCAACAGCATAAACGTTTGGAATTGGAAAACTGTGTCATATCCGTACCAATCTCAGAGATAATAATGATCGCACTGCTGCGGTCTATTCCGGGAATGGTACAAAGTAACTGGACAGCATTTTCATAAGGTTCAACCAACGAATCAATCATAGAGTCTATATCTG
>ERZ1643247.936-NODE-936-length-30610-cov-6.666863_pt1 | contig 30610 bp, 27 predicted proteins | sample MGYA00579264_ERZ1643247 | MGnify/ENA primary metagenome ERZ1643247 (study PRJEB29033, sample SAMEA4952262) | chicken gut metagenome | biome: Broiler Chicken; feature: Gastrointestinal Tract; material: Caecum | place: Ireland | collected 2018 | study: Broiler... | reverse complement strand
GGCTATACAGACCGCGACGCGGAAACGCGCATTAAAGAGCAATTACATACGAGCAGTATCCCCTATCAAATTGTTTTAAGTGAATCTGCCATGCGTGCGGACGGTACTTGCTTTACCGATCGCGATATTCACACTGTCCTGCGCCGTAAAGGCTTTTATCAACTCAACGAAGGGCAAGGCAAAAACGAATGGTTTCACTGCGGAAAAAATGACGTACTCTCTGCCATTCATGAAGTTCGCGACGAGATTTACTCAACTGAAAACCGCATTGCAACTTTTAAAATGCGCCCCGAACAAACCATTGCCGTTCAAAAGACAATGGAATTTTTTGCTAAATCTAAACAAGAAGAGCCTACAAAATCTCCTAAATTCTTGTGGAATGCAAAAATGCGGTTCGGCAAGACATTTGCAACGTATCAACTCGCAAAAAAAATGAATCTACATCGCGTTCTTGTGCTCACGTTTAAACCTGCCGTGGAATCCGCATGGAGAGAAGATCTGTTGACTCACGTCGATTTTGAAGGCTGGCAGTTTATATCCAATAAAGACGCTCATAATAATAAAATTAACATTGACAGACAATACGAACAAACAGATAAAAACCGCCCTATTGTTGTATTTGGTTCTTTTCAAGACCTTTTGGGAACGAACGAAAACGGCGGCATCAAGGCAAAAAACGAATTTATCCACAGTGACAACTGGGATCTTGTCGTGTTCGATGAATATCATTTCGGTGCGTGGCGCGAGAACGCAAAAAAACTGTTTGACAACCCAGACGAAGAAGCAGAAAGCGACTTCGATATGGAAAAATATAAGCGTGACGAGGCAGATAACGCCTATAACGAAACCTTTCTTCCGATAACGACAAAGTATTATCTTTTTTTATCCGGTACCCCGTTCCGAGCGATCAACAGCGGCGAATTTATTGAAGATCAGATTTATAACTGGACCTATTCGGACGAACAACGCGCAAAAGAGAACTGGATAGGGTCAAACAATCCATATCTTGCCCTTCCGCGAATGGTAATGCTCACCTATCGTATTCCCGAAAGTATTCGTCAAATCGCCGTACAGGGAGAATACGATGAGTTTGATCTCAATGTATTTTTCTCCGCAAAAGGAAAAGGTGACGATGCACACTTTATATATGAAAGCGAAGTACAAAAGTGGCTTGATTTAATTCGAGGCTCCTACCTACCTTCCAGTGTAGATGATCTAAAATTAGGGCAAGATAAACGTCCGCCAATGCCCTATTCAGATATTCGGCTTTTGAATGTTTTAACGCATACGCTTTGGTTTCTGCCGAACGTAGCTAGTTGTCAAGCAATGGCAAACTTACTTAAACAACGCCAGAATGCATTTTATCACGATTATACGATCAATGTCTGCGCGGGAACGTCCGCAGGCATAGGATTAGACGCGTTGCGCCCTGTGCAAGTCTCCATGCGCGATCCTCTTGAAAGTAAAACCATTACTCTTTCCTGTGGAAAACTCACAACGGGTGTCACCATACGACCGTGGACAGGCATCTTTATGCTACGCAACCTAAAATCACCCGAAACGTATTTTCAAGCAGCGTTCCGCGTGCAAAGTCCGTGGGAAATTACCGACGATAACGGCAATAAACAAATCATGAAGCAGGAGTGCTATGTGTTCGATTTTGCCCTCGACAGAGCTTTGCGGCAGATTTCCGACTATTCTTGCCGTCTGAACGTAGAAGAGAACAATCCCGAAAAGAAAGTAGCGGAGTTTATTCATTTTCTGCCCGTTCTCGCCTACGACGGCAGCACAATGAAACAGGTGGATGCGCAGGACATTCTTGACATCGCCATGGCAGGAACGAGCGCAACACTGCTCGCCAAGCGTTGGGAATCAGCTTTACTCGTCAACGTGGACAACGAAACGCTTGCCCGTTTATTGAACAATCCCGAAGCGTTGGACGCACTCATGCGTATCGAAGGATTCCGCTCGCTCAATCAGGATATTGAAACGATTATCAATAAATCTGAATCGGTAAAAAAGACGAAAAAAGAAGGCGCAGAAAAACTTACGCCTAAAGAAAAGAAAGAGCTATCCGAAGAGGAAAAGGAATATAAGTCCAAACGCAAAGAAATACAGGAAAAACTTATCAAATTTGCTACGCGCGTGCCGATATTTATGTATCTGACAGATTACCGCGAACGCTCGCTGAAAGACGTCATCACACAGTTAGAGCCGGGACTTTTCAAAAAGGTTACGGGACTGAATGTAAAGGACTTTGAGCTGTTGTGTTCCCTCGGTGTGTTCAACGCAAGCCTGATGAATGACGCAATTTTCAAATTCAAACGATACGAAGATTCAAGCCTATCCTATACAGGCATTGAAAAACATCTTTCCGACGAAGTCGGTGGCTGGGACACTACGATCCGCCGCGAGGAATACGAAAAACTTTTTTATAACCAACAGGCTACAATGGAAGCCCCTTCTGAAACTTTTACTACCCCTGCCTCGCAAGAGATTGCGGTTGCGGACGAAAATGAGGAAAGCAACTCCCATTCAATTACAAATGATATAACTCCTCTTTCTCGTTTTTCTGTTTATACAACGGTTGTTGAGGACAAACAAAAAGAAACGCCTCCGATTGATTTATCCGATGTCGCGGTAGGCTCAGTAGTAGCACATAGTAAATTTGGAGAAGGGAAAATCGTGAATATCGATAAAGCAGGCAAATATATTCGTGTTACTTTCTCGGTCGGCGAAAAAACTTTTGCTTGCACCGCTTTTGAACAAGGATTTTTGAGATTAAAATAGTAAATTTTATTTTTTCGGTTTTCCAAATACTTCAAAAAACGGATCGATTATAGCAAATATAATAACTGCAAGGATAAGCCAAAATTTTTTCATATGCGTTCTCCATTTACGAATATTTAATTTCAATTCTATTATAACACTTAAAACTTGACATATATTGTCATATTTGAAAAAAGATTATTTAAAAATAATACAAACATATGTTCGTATTTTATTGACAAGCAAAAATATATATGATATAATGTGAGAGTACAGGTTTAGATGACACCTGTACTCTTTTCCCATACTTTGATGTGAGTATGGCGTAGTTCTCCCTTATATAGGAGTGACGCAGAAAAATTATGTCTGCGTTACGGAGCGCGATTTGCTCCGTAGGTTTTCAGCGCATATTGCGCTGCACCCGAGCCGTCTGAAAGATGAGCCGTTATGGGGCTTTATAAGCTTACAAATTTTTTAACTTGTAAAGCCTTTATATGGTCGTTGTTTTTCGTCAGGCAATGATGGGCTTTTTTGTGATACAATTTTTCTGAAAAAGCCGATTTTCTCTTTGCTTGAAAAAGATGTGCAATGAAAGGCTTTTTTAGCGTAATTTTTTTATGCAGTTGAGCCTGTTTTGTCTCGCATTTTTGGACGCGCGATCATGGGTTTTATAAACGTACAATTTTAGATGTCGGGGCGCGAAAGCGTATTCAACAGTCGGCATCACAATAGAATGGCTAACCACCATAGAGCAATAAAAAGTTGCTAAACACGGTTAAGGTCGGTGATACGCGAAAAGCTGTCAGCGACTTTTTTGTGCCCTTTTTTAGATTGTCTCCCCTACTTCATGCAACGAGGGATAAAGATAAAAAATATTTATTGGGAGGTGTTTTATGAAAACACAAAGAACGATCAGACCGCCGTAAACGGCAAACTAAATTATAAATTAAGAATTATTCACTATAAAAAGCCCCCTGCAAGGGCGAACGGCACCAAACCGCATTGCGGCTTTGGTATAGTGAGCTATACCTTTTTTACAAAAAGGAATGAAAATTTTTTTAGGAGGATACATTTATAGCCTATGCCTGCCGATAAAAGGTATCGATAAATTTCGTTCTTGTCTTTGAACAGTTTATCCGACAACGGATCGACAATGCGTGCGTCCACGTTGCCCATACTCTCATTTAAGGCTTTTACAGCCGCACTCGCGGCAAAATAAACCGCACCGAAGTATTCCTGTCCTTTATTCGTGTTCAGAAACGCATTCCAATCCTCTTTCTTAATGCCGAACATCCCACCGAAAGCATCGATTTCCGACACATTTTTTGTTTGGATCGCCGTATTATCCTGTCCCAATTTGTACACCGGTAAATAAAAGCGCTTGGCAAGGTAATTTGCCGCACGTTCCCAAACCGGGATCATACCCTCGCGGCGGTAGCCGTACTCCTTCATTTCGTCATCGCTGATCCAATAGTCAGGTCGAACCGCTGACGGCGCAAGCAATGTTGAAACATCTTTGAACGCTTCCGGTGCGCTCGCAAGCATTTCTTTGTATGCCTCCTTCTCCTTTGCCTGATAGTTTTGCAATTCATGCAACGGTATTTCACGGAACGGTCTGTTCAAAATTGTACTCCAACCTTCCAAATCATGTTCCGCATCGGCTTTATCCGCATACTCCGATTCCACGAGGTCCCTGTACGCATCTACGTAATAGATCACATAAGAATCCCCTCGCGCTTCTTTGGTATAGTACACAGGCCGCGCCCTATACTTTTCACGTTCCGTTCTGAAATACTCTTCTGTCATTGCTTTAAGCGTATCGGGAAGATAGTCTGCTATCGTGTCCTCTACATCAAAATACGTCATTCCGTCCGGCAGTTCTTTCCCGTACTTCGCCGCATATTCTTTCACGATCTCCGGCACATACAGCCTCAAAATTTCGCTATCCGGCTCGCGCTCCTCGTTGAGAAAACTGTTTAACGCACCACATTCCTTTCCGAGCGTCTCAAAAATATCTCCGTAATCATTTTCAGCCGATTGCGAAAATACATCCGCACCTGCTTTCAAAGCCGCATTCGCCGCTGCTTTTCGGGCATACAAATATTCCATGCCGCGATCCGTCTTTGTAAACCTGCGCCATTCGTCTTTTTCCACTCCGTACATTCGCCCGCCCATGATTTCCGTTATATCGACCTGTTTCTTTTCGTTGTTTTCGCCAAGTGCATATACCGTTACGCCGAGATTGCAAAGCTGTTGCGCTCTGCGTCGCGTAAGCGGACAGACAGAAATATCTCTGAAACCGTATTGCGCCATATACTCGTAGCTGATCCCGTATTCGGGTAAAATATAGAACTGATGCCACGACATCTCAACAAGCGCCTGCATATGCGGCAGTTCTATACCGTTTTTTACGGAACGACGACACTCGCCGAGCGTTTCATATCCCTCCGAGCCTTTTTTCAGTTCGCTGTAACCGATTGCCGTATAAGTAAAATACTTCTTTTCTTCTCTGTCCCATGCGAGCGTGTAAAAAACATAATCGCCTGCAACATAGTCCGATATGGATTTCATGTCTGCCATGAGTTTCTCATACTGAGTTTCCCTCATTCCTTCACGCTGCAATTTGCGTACCATTTCCCAACGGAATGCTTGCATATTCACGGCATAACCCATACAGATAAGGCTTGACAGCTTCCTCCGACGGCTCCTCCTCTCCGGCAAAGCTATTCTCCAAATCTTGCTCTTCGGCATAGATAACCTCTGAAAAATTATCAGAGTAAAATCCTGCATAATCAAGATCATTACTTAGCACCGCTTGCGCAGCTTTTGCTGTCAACAGGCGCGCGTACAGATATGCTTTCCCCTCGTTTGTCCGAGTAAAGCCGTACCACTCCGCTTTGCCGATGTAAAACCCTTTTTCAGTGTTGTCCATTGTCGCCGGATCTGTTATGGAAACATATTCTTCTTTGCCATTGAAAACACAAATCGGCAAGCCTAAATTCATCAACTGCTGTGCTTTGCGTTTGGAGAGAGGATAATATTGTCCTTTTTCCGATACCGTTACAAAATAATCGGGATAAATTTTGCAGCGCATACGCGAAATTCCTGCAAGTTCTTCCACATTCGCCAGTTCCACGCCGGAAGGTAAATCCGCACGGCAGCTTTGCTCATCGTCATACGCCCGCGACCTTACCAATATTTCATATCCACCTATTGTTCGGCCGTAATATTTCACTACCCCAAGGACACGAAATTTGAAAATATAGACGTTTTCTAAAAAATTTTTTATTTTTTCATTATTTTTTTCAGATTTTCAATCGCCCTGTTTAACGTGATGGACACTGATGCCTGTGCTATTCCTAATTTGTTTGCCGCATCTTCTTGTGAGATACCCTCAAAATAAATCATCCTAACCATTTCCTGCTGTCGCGGACGCAGCTGCCGGATTGCTTTATACAGTGCGGTGTATTCTTCTTTTTTCGTTTCGCGGTCTATGTGATCCTTTTCCATATCCCCATGCTCGTCGGCATAATCCGCTCCCGATTCCATGAGCTTGTCCAACGATACCTTATTCCCTCGTGCTGCTTGTCCCGATATGTAGTACGGACAACTTTCGCATTGCTTTTTGCAGCGGACATAATGTCTGCCCTTTTCGCTCATCAGTACACATTTCCATTCCCGCCTTTTCTGCCGCTGTTCAGAACGTACCGGACGAATATATGCGCGGTATATTTCTTCACTCACCTCGATCTCTTTCCCTCCGATTTTTAGGGTAAAGCTCTTATCCTTGTTTTCCATTTTTGAAATCCTCCGATTTTTGATTTTTTCTTTGAAAATCGCAATCGGGCGGATTTCACCGTAAAAAGAAAAACGCCCGACTGCTTGTCGAGCGTTGTCTTGTTTTTAGGCAATAAAAAAGCCACCGACAAACAACAGACTCATTTTGAAGTCTGGTCTATCGGCGGCTCCTCTCATTCTGATATGTCAGATGGCTAAACCTAACCGTCCTAATACGCTTTCCTCTCTCGGCTTTATATAGTCCCTATTTCAGACCGACCGAGCGGTTTTCCGTATCGTTGTCTTTATTCAGTTGAATAGCAGTACTTGTCCTTTCGGTGCATACACGTCAATCTGCACATGCCGTCTACTTATTATGCTGTTTACCGTTTTAGCTCCGCAACATGGGCATTGCAAACTTGCCTGCCCCGATTCGTTGCATAGACGGTACTCCTCATAATGACAATTTTGACACATTACTTTTATAATCTTTTCCTTCTTCATTTCTCTATTTCTCCCAAGTCGTAAATCATTACCCTACCTATGTCAAGGGAAACAATGACATAGATGTGATTTGATACCATCCTATCCGGGGCTTTCGTGGTTATAGGGAAAAATCAGAGTTTGCTCAATGCCTCTTCCCTCGCCTTATCCTCCTGTTTTTATTAAAAATACGAACATTTGTTTGTATTTTTTTCTATATTATAGCGAAACCCCGCTGTTGCGTCAAGCGTTTTAAGTAAAAAAACAAGGTTGTAAAATTTCACATTTCTCCAACAATTTTTTGGCAACTATATTTGACAAAGAAAGGCTGCTTGCAAACAGCAAACAGCCTTTCTTTTTACTTTATTAGTTTAAAAGAACTCGGAATACCTTTCTATTAACTGCCCCACTCTCTCCAGCGTAAGCATTCCCTTACCTATTGCTACTTTGAAGTATTGGGCATTAAAAGCATCAAATATCTCTTCTGGAACAGGGAAAATCGAGGCGAACTCTTCATATGTATACAGACCGTATTGTTCTATATCCGCCTGCATCTGTTTCATGTCATACATCATCGTTTCGGAATCTACTTCAAAAATATTGAACAAACCTTCGATTCCTCCCGGTATCGACAACATCCCGTCCACAAAGTAACACAGATGTCCGTATGTTACGGGGCTCCACGCTGTCGTGTATTCCTCTTGGACGACAACGTTTACCAACTGTACCGTTTCCAAACCGTTTGTTCCTTGTTCTTTAAACCAATGTCCGATATATTGATCTGCGTCTTCCCTAAGATAGACATATCGGTTCAAATTTACATCCCAAAACGCGTGTTCGCTTATTACTTTCACCCGTGTTCCGTCCGAGAAATACAAATTGATTACTTTTATAACGCCGCCGGATCACTGTCTATAAACACCATTGGTGCTATATCAAATTCACCTGTAAGAAGATTCCATACAAGAAGCATCTCATTACCAGTTAACTGTTCAACAGCTTTTTGCGTTCCGTCTGCGAGTGTTATCATTGTTCCTTCCGCTAAACATTTATCTTCCTCAATTATCTCCTCATATACCGCGAAAAATTCATTCTTCGGACGAATAATTCCATCGCTTCTGTATCTCTTTAATTCTATTGTCCATTGATTCTCTATATCTGTTATTTCTTCAAAATTCCAATAGAAGTATAAGAATTTAAATCCATCTATATCTTTAGCCTTAATAGTCATTTCAACCATACTTACTATGTAGACCTGCGACGGTATTAAATACCCATTTTAGAGTATCCCCCGATTATCTACTTGGCAGAACTGACGATCGGAATTGATAATATTGTTTAATCATTCAAATTATTATTTGTTAGGACAAAACTTTCTTTTACTTAATAATAAATATGCGGGTTCAACATCCACTTTTTGTAAAAACGATTAAAATACAGCATAAAAAATAAATAGGTTGTGTCGTTCCGAAAAAACCTTGTTTCTATCCTTAAAACAACAAAAATCCTTGAAAAACTTATCGTTTTTCAAGGATTTTTTTGCTCGCAACATTTTTCACCGCAAATCATGGGTATAGTGGATAAAAATACTACCTTTATCCGTTGTTGGTTATTAATAATCTATTCCAATATTTTATTCGCAAAAAAGTAAAGCACCTAATGCTGTCCAACCACTGAAGTAAGGAAATATTATGTTACAACTTAAATGAAGCGCCTATATCCTTTCTGCCACCCTTCCAACAAAAACATTTAAATTATAAAATTAATAATGATTGATTAATCTGTAAAACATCAAATTTATCAACACAGTTCGTTTTTTGAATGAAGTTCATCCTACCCACCAAATTGTTTACTTTCAAAAAACGATCATAAAATTTTAGCCTTACATTAAACTCTTCAAAACCCCCCCAATGTCTATACCCTTTTATTAAATCATGGTGTAAATATGGAGGAATAGAATAATTATGCAAAATAGAAGCTATTTCCAATGCATTATCACCTTTTTCAGCATGATACCAATCAATTATTGATATATTTCCATTTTCTACCAATAAATTTCTTGCATGCATATCTGTATGCAACAGTACAGGTCGAACTTTCTCAAATATATCTAAGTTTATGTCTAAATTCCCCGCTAAGTTAGCTACTTCATTCTCAATTATTTTTTTTGCACTCATTAAAGAATCACAATCTATTTGATCTAAATTGTTTTTTAAATAATTTAGGCACCATACAGAAAAATCAAGCCCATTATGAATAGATGCAAAACGCGAATCTACGGAATCTAAAACTGATCCATCAATTGCATTAACCAAATTTAAAGCTGCTATCACAACACCAAAATTATTTTTATAACCTATTGATTCTAATGTTTTGCCTTGGACATATTCCATAATAAAATACAAATGGCCTTCCATTTCACCAAAAAAAATAACTTTAGGGATAAAAGCAAAAGACGACAAACATTGACATCTTTTATATTCCTTAATAAACATTTGATTATTATACTCAAATAAGTTAATCTTAATAACAAATTTCATTGAATTACATCTAAAACAATAAACTAGATTTTTTTCTTCATATATTGTGTCAAATAAAACTATTTTAGATAAACTTACTGAAAATATTTTACTAATTTCTTTTTGAACTTGCCCCCATTCCATGCAAAACCCTCCACTTAAAAAATCAACAAATCACTTATAGCATGAAAATGAACATCATCTCTCTTGTCAATAATGCCGTTTTTGATAGTTAAAAACATTTCGTTGTTTTTTTTTATATGATTCATCTGTTCTAAATATTTTACAGGTATATTCACATATAAATAAACTTGTGCCAAATTATAACGCACATAGTCTAAATTAGAGTTGCATTTTAAAGCCTTAGAAAAAAAACAAATGCACTTTGAATATTGATGCTGGTAAAATTTACTTATGCCCAATCTATTTAAAACGTCACAACGCAAAGACATATTGGGAGTATCCAACAAAGACATTAAAATATTATCCGCATTTAAATAGTCCTTTTGCGATAAATAGACGCAAGCTTTCAAAAACAATAAATTATCGTCACCTGCGCCACACCATTTTAATACATTTTTAAAATCATTAAGAATCAAATAAGCAGAAGCAATATAGTATTTATCAATTTTTTTATCGTTGTTCCAAAGTGAATTATAAAGAAATAAATATTTTTCTTTTATTTTTTCGTATCCTGATAAAAACCCAAAATGATGTATTATTAAATTAGTATTTATAATTTTTAAGTTAGCTGTATTAATTTGATTAAAAACAATCCCTTCGTAATATATATTTTTAGAAACCTTCAATAATCTAGGTAACCTAGAAACAAACATTGTTCCAGCAGATGTGTAGTTATATTTGTCAAAATAATACACATCCCCTTTTTCTTTACAATATTCTATTAACCTCAATATATCTGTTAAAGAAATATCTTCATCAGCATCTATAAAAAATATATAATCTGTTTTACAATTAATTAATGCAAGATTATATAATGCACTAAAATCCCCATTTATTTTCGTATCAATAATTCTACTATTAAATTGTTGTAAAATAATTTTTGATTTATCTGTTGATTGATTATTAATTACAATTGTTTCATCAAAATAACTTGATAACTTTGATAATAAATAAAACAATCTCTGTTCTTCATTTTTAATTATAATACCTAAACTAATAGACAAATTCATTAAACTCCTCGATCTGTATTTCTTCTAACAAATTGTGGTCATCAAAATATCTATATAGCAAATCGTTATAAAAGCCCTCTTTTCCAGAATATCGAATCCCTGAATCAGGTAAAATTGTTAATATTTTTTTACATGGATTCATTTCTGAATACTTTAAAGCTGCACATAATGCTGCCCCAGAAGATATCCCACAATATATCCCCTCTTTTTTAGCCAAAGAAATGCTGGTTATAGTAGCTTCTTTATCAGAAACCGTTATCACTCCATCAATTTTTTCTGGTTCAAAAATGGGGGGGACAAATCCAGGCCCAATACCTAATATATAATGTCCTTCAATACGTTGCGGCTTAGACATAATTGTACACGTTTCTGGTTCCACTGCGTAAATCTTTAAATTAGGGTTAAATTTTTTTAATTGAGACAACCCCATAAGAGTTCCTCCTGATCCCAAGCAAGCAACAACAACATCGAGTTGCTTTCCAAAAGTTCTTTTAATTTCGTTAATGGTTGTTTTGAGATGCGCTTGAATATTATCTGTATTGGAAAACTGGCTAGGACAGTAATAATTATTATTTGTCTTTAAAAGTTTATTTACATAGTCAATGGAACCTTGATATGAATACTCAATAGGGGTTAAAATCAACTTCGCGCCTAATGCATTTAAAAGATCTTGTTTCGCTTTAGGGATTACTCCTTTAGGCGCAACAGCAATCATTTTTAAACCCATTACAGAACAAACCATAGCTTCTGATATTCCTAAATTTCCACTCGTTGCCTCAATTATTGTCGTACTTTTATTAATCTCACCACGTTTGAAAGCCTCATATATCATTTCATAAGCAGCACGATCTTTAACACTTCCTGTTGGATTAAAGCTTTCTAATTTGCAATATATTTCCCCTTTAAGTCCCCATTTATCAGTATTTAATTTAATATATGGAGTATTACCTATCAAAGACAAAACATTATTGTTGGGTAAAACAGAATCTGCAAAATAAGCATATAAACAAACATCTTTTAAAACTCCATCTTTTAAGACTTCATTCTTGAAAACCCCAACCATTTGAAATCCCAAATTAAGTAGCAATTGATTTGCTGCTTTATTTTCAGAAAAAGCCTTAGCAGTTATCCTTTTCATCTTCATTTGATTTATAATATAATCAATCAAAAACTGAGTAATTTTCTTTCCAAAGCCTTTACCTCTATATTCAGAATTACATATTGCTAGTTCAAGTTCAGCAGACATTATATCTTTACGAATATTATTAATCTCAACTATGCCAATAGGCTGTCCATGAAAAAAAATTATGCACCCTATATTATCAACGGAATTGGTAATACGACTAATTGTTGCTTCCATAGAAGCAATACTTTTTTCTTTGGGCATTTCAAAATATCTATTTGTTTCACTATCATTGAGCCAATCCGCAAGCAATTTTGCATCTTTCAATTCATAACTTTTAAATTCAAAACCATCGTAATTAAATGTCCTTACCATAATATACCTCATCCGTTATCATTATTTTTTTGCTATAAGTTCCTAATGGTAAACAGTTGTGGCAAAATTCAAAATACTTTTTTTCTTTAAAAACTTTTTCTATTAATTTTCTTTTTTCCCCATAGACAACTTCGTTGAAGTTTTGTTCAAAAATATTGCCTAAAGCATATTTAATTTCATTTACCCAAACACAAGGCATAACATAACCGTCCCAAGTAGTTATTGGATACAATACAAATGGAAAGGAACAAGAACACCAATCTAATTGTTGAACATTAACAGATCCGTTTTTAACTTGTCCCAGTACGGGTAATTGAACATTCATACTATTAAGTTGAATATAACGGTTACATTCATCCAAAACGCATTTCAGTGATATGTCATTATTTTCTGTACTATACCCGAGTTTTGGTGAGATCATTTTAATTGGTCCTGCCGGTATATCAGGGTGACGCTGTAAATATTGTAAAAAAGGAAGTAAATCATATATATTTTCTGGTTGAATAATAAACGAAAGAGATATTTTTATTTTAGAATCCTTTTCTTTTTTCAACTCTACAAATTCTTCAATTGAATTCATGATTTTTTTAAAATCATCATTTTTATCTAATAGACCATGAACTATCGAATGTGTTTTTGTACTCGCAGCATCTACTGAAAAAGAAATATCATTTATATTATATTTGATATAAAATTCCATATGCTCTCTATCTAATGTAGAACCATTTGAATGAAATCCTACTTTTGCTACTGGATTTTTACAATAAATATAATCAATAAAGTCGTAAAATTGAGGATGCAATGTGCTTTCTCCCGCACCACCTATACCAATATATTCATAAGTATATAAATGATCAATCATATATTTCCATTTATCAAAAGACAACATCCCTAATTTACGAGGCATCTTATTAAACTTACTATGTAAACATTTTAAGCAATGATGATTACAATAGTTTGTAATCTCTAAACTACATGACTGCATTTAGAAATCTCCCCTTTCATACATATTTTTTAATACCTGTTTAATCACTTTTATGTTATAATCCCCACATAAACCTGCGGCATATTTTCCAGTTTTAAATTTTGATACTCCCGAACACCCCCCACCACATAATGGCAACAAGACACATTTCCTACATTTTGGTTCTGAAAGCGGCGAACTATTGTTCCAATCTGATAGCACATTGCCCTCTATTTTTAAATTTCCATTATCATCTAAATGCCCTATTTTATATTGATCGTCACTTTGCAATAATGCACATTTAAACACATCTAATTTGTAATTTATTATATAACTATCCCTACAATGTGCAGAACAATATAAGTAAGAAGGAGAAAGTCCATATGAAACTTTAAAACCTTTTGATCGAGCCAATACAATAAGTTTAATTTTAACGAAACTAAACTCATTTCCTTCAAAAGCAAATTGGTAATCTGCGCAAGCATGGCTCATACTCTGTATACCGTAAAATGCCAATTTACATCCCGATAAACCTAATTTATCTAATTCATCCAAAAGTTTTTCTATTTCGTTTATATTTTTCTTATTAACATTGATACGGATGACAAAATCAATTCCATTTTGATTTAATCTCTGAAAATTTCTTGTTGTAATATCATAAGAACTTAATTTATTCTTTAATGGCCGTTGTAAATCGTGAATATTTTTAGGACCATCCAATGTAATTTGAAAATCTTTAATACATTCTTTATTTTTTGCGCAAAACAATAATAGATCCGAGTTTATTAACGTTCCATTTGTATAAAACCTAAATTTTACACTTACTTTTAAATTTGCGCATTCTTCAATATAATACTCCATTTCACGTATTACTATTTCAGGAAAAAGCAATGGCTCGCCCCCAAAAAAATCTATGCACAATGTTTTTATACTATGGATCTTTAAATTTTCGATAATAAACTTCCTAATTACCTCTAAACCACTTTTTGAAATAACCTTATTCTTTTGTTTTGCTTCAAAGCAATACTCACATGAACAATTACAAATATTCGTTATTGTAAGCATTACATGCATTCTTTGTTCATGCACGCGATGATACTTTCTGCATTGTTGATAAAAATCCAATTCATTGCATTGATCTTCTATAATTATACCAGCTTCTTGCAAATAATTAAGTTCTTTTAAATCAATAAATTCTATCTTATGATGTCTGACCATGTCTGCAATTTGTTTAGGAACAATAATCAAACCATCATATAACGTATTATATATTACAGTTTCACTTCCAATATCACTATAAATATTATAGTACGAAACCTTCATACATTCCCCCTAATCAATAATAGATTAATAGCTAATTCTTAAATAATGAAAATTATTGCTTGACCAGTTTATTAATTTTACAATGTATGTTTAATAAGAAAAATATTTTCTAGATTATGTGAATTTTAGTTACTCGTCAGTTTTATGTCCGAGTCCCAACGCAATTGTTACAGGCGTTTCAGCAGGATCCTTTTTTGCCAATTTAATAATACGAACCATAAATTTACCCCCTTTCCAGTCAAGCAATAATTTTCAACATACATTGTAAAAAAGTTATTTTACAATAATATTTAAAATACGATTTTTTATAAATATAGTTTTAATAATTTCTTTATCAGTCAAAAAATTTGTTGTTCTACGTATTGTACTTATCAGCTCATCAACTGATAAATCATTACAAACAGAGATGACTGTTTTCAATTTACCATTAATTTGTACGGGAATTTCCACTTCTTCTTTGCAAAGTTTAGTTTCATCGCATAATGGTAAGCTTTCTTTATAAATTTCGCCCCCTATATATTGCTCATATAATTCACTTGTAATATGTGGAGCTATAGGATAGAGCAATTTAAGATAAGCAATAAATTCATTTTTCGTAATATAACCATCTCTATCTACAACGTTCAAAAATTTCATTAATTCAGAAACAATAGTATTATGATGAAATTTTTCATACATTTCAATAATATTTTTTATCATAATATTAAATTCATACTCGTGTTTGTTTCCATCCTTGATATATTTAGGTAAATCCCAAACACGATTTAAAAATCTATCTGCACCATTAATACCTCCATCTGACCATACTACAGCCTTTTCGAAATCGCCCATAAAAACTAAATATGTTCGTAATGCATCCGCAGAATGGTTCTGCAAAATTTCCATGGGATCAACCGCATTTCCTTTGCTTTTACTCATTTTTTCGCCATCAGCACCCAACAACAATCCACAGCAGATGCGTTTCTTAAACGGATTTTTAAAAGGCACAAGTCCTTGGTCAAACAAAAACAGATTCCAAAATTCCGCATATATCATATGACGCGTTACATGTTCGACCCCTCCGGTATATAAATCAACTTGCCCCCAATATTTTAACTTATTGTAATCAGCGAAAATATTAGAATTATGAGGGTCACAGTATCTTAACCAATACCAACTTGAACCTGCCCATTGTGGCATTGTATCCGATTCACGTATTGCCTTTGCACCACACTTGGGACATTTTGTATTCAGCCATGACTTAACTTTAGATAGCGGACTATCTCCATTATCATTAGGAGCGTAATCTTCTATATATGGCAACACAACAGGCAAATCAGATTCTCTTATACCAACATATCCACAATGATCACATTTAACAATCGGAATAGGTTCCCCCCAATATCTCTGTCTATTAAACGCCCAATCCTGCATTTTATATAAGACTTTACGATAACCCAGTTTATTTTTCTCAAGAAAATTGAGGATCTTTTCCTTAGCTTGAGCCACGTTCGTCCCATTCAGAAAATCACTATTTATGAGAGTACCGTCACCTGTGTACGCCTCTTGGTCTATATTCCCTCCTTGAATTACTGCTTTAATGCTTATATTATATTTTTTTGCAAACGCATAATCACGTGTATCATGCGCGGGAACAGCCATAATGGCTCCACACCCATAACCCATTATGACATAATCAGCAACATATACCGGAATTACTTCTCTTGTAATCGGATTTATTAACGATAGTCCGTCCAGTAAAATACCAGATTTGTCTTTATTCAATTCTGTCCTTTCAAAAACCGTTTTATATTTTGTCTGTTCTTTGTATTCCTCAATTTTATTAAAATTCTTTATCTGTTTACAGTGTTCTTGAATAATTGGATGCTCGGGAGAAATTACAGCAAATGTCACGCCATAAATAGTATCCGGCCTTGTTGTATAAATTTCCAATACCTCATTAGAATCCTTTATAGGAAACTTAATAATTGCCCCCTCACTTTTACCAATCCAATTACGCTGAGCCGTTTTTACACTTTCACTATAATCAACTTCATTCAATAATGCCAACATTTTCTCGGCATAAGCTGTAATCTTGAGAAACCAAACCTCACGTTCTCTTTGCTCTATGCTCGTTCCGCATCTATCGCATTTGCCCCCTTGACTATCTTCATTACTCAATACTACTTTACAATGGGGACAATAATTAACAAAACTTTTACTTTTATAGGCTAATCCTTTTTCATATAACTTCAAAAAAATGTATTGCGTCCATTTATAGTATTCTTCTGCAGTTGTATCAATTTCACGTTTCCAATCAAATGAAAAACCCAACTTAATAAACTGTTGATGAAATTTTTTAATATTGTTATCTGTTGCTATCCGCGGATGAATATTTTCTTGTAACGCAAAATTTTCCGTTGGCAACCCAAACGCATCATAGCCAATTGCATATAATACATTTAAGCCCTTCATCCTTTGAAAGCGAACATTTACATCTTGCGGGATATAGCTTCTGGCATTGCCCATATGGATCCCTTTCCCTGATGGCCCAGGAAATTCCATTAACGCGAAATATTTAGTCTTCGAAGTGTCTTCTACGACACTAAAAGTCTCTTCTTTAATCCATTTTTCTTGCCATTTACTTTCTATTTGCTGATATTCCTTAATTTCCATAATATTATATTACCTCATAGTTAAAAATTTAAAGCAATCATTTTACTAATATCTTTCCATTCTTCTTTTGTAATACATATATCAACATATTTATTGTGTTCATTATATAACAAAAAACAACTAAATGCAATAGGTGCTAAATGGATATATTTTATAGGGAAATATACCCTAATGTCGAATTTCCCCTTCGATAATGAAACAGGTTTAACCTCCAATGAAAGGCTCTTACCATGTTCATCCTTTATTAGCGGAATTATTTTATCATTTACGCTATCAAAATATAGCGAAATTCGTTTTAAGCACGCTCCATTATCCTGTTCAAAAGAAGCTGAATATATACTTGCAATTAGCCATATGTCCGTCCAAGAACAAACAGGAGCACAAATTTTAATATCTAAAACAATCTTTTTTGTTTGTTTCATTATATACATATTACAAAACAAATCATTTGACTGAAAAGAAAGAATTTTATTCCTAAATTTTGTTATCTTGATTGGTTCCTTTAAAGATATGCCCTTTGTAAAAAAATTTTTTTTATTCTTTAACAACAGTTTTAAAATTGAAAAATCATTGAGAATAAATTTTTTCCAAAAAGTACTTTCATAGATTTGACTATCGTGAAAATTGTTATATAAATTGATCAAGAAACTATCAGTAAAAAAATTGGGAATGATTTCATTAATGCTTCTGCATGCAATGTATGAATCAAACTCCAATCCAAGCATATGTATTTTTGACAATAGTTCCTTTTCGCTTAACCGATACTTATAAATTGATTCACAGATTTCATAAAGAATTTGAAGTCTGCACGGCTCCTCTTCTCCAATAATGCAATGAGACAAATAACCATTAAAGAGATGCATATTAAAATGAATGATATAATAAATAATTCTATCGTACACTTCAAATAAAAAGAGATTAACGCCTTTAATTAATTGTCTTTTAGCATTTTCATAAAAATACGTTGTTAAAGATGAATAGATATATGGTGGATTACATATCTCAAAATGCACCTCAATCTCTATTGCCCAAAAAGATTTATATAATTTAACAAATGAAAAATGATTTATCGCGCGAATTTCTTTCCAAGGTTTTTGAAGTTCTTGAAATCCATTATTAAGTAAAATTTCTTTAAGAGCTTCAAAATCATTCTTTTTTATAAGTATATCAATATCATAAGTCTTTCTTGTTTCACAAACTGAATATAAATCAAGTGCAACAAATAACCCTTTAAAAAAAACAACTTGTATGTCTTTTCGCTCCGCCTCTTTTATAATAGCTTTAATTTCACGGAAATGTAATCTATTCCTGATTCTTTGAACTTTTAGTAATTTTGTTTGATTTAAAACGGGAATATCAAATGCCATCCCATAAAAAAGCTGCATTAAATCAAACATATGAATAGCTTCAACCAAGTCTACATTATCAACCTTATTGGTTTCCTTCAGAAGAAAATCAAAAAAACTCTTTTTAATGTCCAATTTATTCCCCACCTTTTTTTTAATTATAACACACGAAAAATAATTTGTCAATGCTTCCAATTTTTTATAAGCATACATTAAGATTACAAGTGACTAATATGCAAGTATCTTCAGAAAAATAAAAAAATTCGTTGAATTAAAATCAACGAATTTTTTGGCAAACCACAACAAAAAAGATATTCTCGTCCTTTTTTGTTCTGATTCGAACTATTCATTTCTTGTATTTATTATAGCATAATTCGCAAAAAAACACAAGCGATTTTCAATATTTGCGCTTATGTTTTTTCTCTCCAATTATAAATCCTCAGCAGAAGAATAGAAGAGAATATATATCAACAGGTCTCTCCTTTTTTGCCTTCTTTCTGTCTGTAATTTGACTATACGTTTTATTTTAATGACGACTATCCTCTTTCGGGCATTTGCCTTTTCTTTTTAATATGATCGGTTCACAAACAGATACCTCAATTAAATCTAAAACTTTTATTTCGTGTCTCCACTCGTCTCCCATATCATAGATGTATTGAAATGTGTCTCCCACATTAACCAATTCGGAAATTTTTGTAAAGGTGGGCATACAGTCCGATGCTTGACTTGGCTCAGTGTAATCATCTGATTCTATAAGCACGTTTCCCACTATGAACGCATAAAGATGTTTATTCTCCCAGCCCATAGCCTTTTGAATATTCATATGTAAGTAAGCGAATGTTATGTCTTCAGGAACAAGAATTTCCCTTGATATTTTTCTATCTTCGCCTAATAGGTTGATTTTCAGTTTATAGAATTTCATTTATTGCCTCTTATATATTATTCTTAACTGCTTTTTAAGCCAGTCAGCGTTTACATATTTAAATTTCCCATGAATACTACATAAAAAATGCGTCCAACTCAAATTATCACGCAGCGCGTGACGATTTTGGATATTAGAATTTAATTTTCGTCTTTTCTGCCTTCCGCAAGCAATCTTGGATTACTTTGTTGCAATACGCGAAGTTGAGATATTGCCATAGCATTGAGTTGTTTTAATCGTTCGCTTTGCGATACGTTTTGCTCAATAAGAATTGCGTTATAACTTTCCATATTAGCAATCACAAGCAATTGCTCTATAGTCGCGTAATCGCGAATATTTCCTTTTAGCGCAGGATTTTCCTTACGCCACTGCGCCGCGGTTTTGCCGAACAATGCAACATTCAATAAGTCCGCTTCGTCGGCATATACATACTTCAACTGTTCTTCGGTAAGCGTAGGAACAATGATTTCCTTTATAGCATCAGTATGTATACGGTAATTGACCTTTGCAAGCTCGCGCTTCGCCGACCATTCCAATGACTTTTGCTCTTGCGATTTAAGACGTTGAAACTCCGTCACTAAATACAATTTGAATTCGGGGCTGAGCCAACTCGCAAACTCAAACGCTATATCTCTATGTGCAAACGTTCCGCCGCCGTTGCCACGCTTTACGATAATACCTATTGCATTTGTTTCACTTACCCATTTTTCGGGAGACAAATAAAAACTGTTCGCTCCAGATCTATTCTCAAAGGTCGTAAATTCGCGACCTTTGAAATTCGGATTGTTAAGCTGTTCCCATAACCCAAGATAGGACACGACATCTTTATTCCTCATCCAAGTCTGTATAGGGATTTTCGGCTCATCCGGATTTACATATCTCGCCAAATCGGTTAGCGATATATAGTCATCCTTGTTGATTTTCTTGTAACGGACATCTATTCCGTTTACGTTAAATTCAGTGCTTGCCATATTGTCTCCTTCGTGATTTATTTTGAATTGCATTCATTCATGTTTTTTTATTTATCCTTTCTTACTACTCTCCAATGCCTCTCGTTCCGTGCTGATTTCTTTTCGCAATTCTTCTTCCGTAGGCAAATACAACTTATACTTGGAGGCATAAATCTGTTTATTATCTTCGGCCAACGTGTACCGAACGACAGAATCATTTTTATCCGCGCAAAGCAAAATCCCGATAGGCGGATTATCCCCTTCGTTCATCATCTCACGGGTATAATAGTTTACATACATCTGCATCTGCCCTATAATCCTAATGCGTAAGTTTCCCCGTCTTCAAATTGATTGCGATTTAAAACATTCATCTGTAACTGACGCGCCTTTTCATCCTCTACTCGCATTAATAGACGGTAATGTGACCAACTTAATTGGTCACACAGTGTGTGGCGATTTGGAAAAGTCAAATAAAACTGACGCATATATTTCAAATTCGTAGCGGTAAAACCTTTCCCGAAATCGGCGGTCATCTGTTTGGAAAGTTCGTTAATAAGGTTTGTACCATATTCAGCAGTCGGATTGCCGCCTTGTCTTTCAACAATGCTCTTTCAAATTTCCCAATAAGCCTCGACCATGGCAAAGTTTACCGCAGAATATGCTTTTGCCCTTGCTGCCGAAAGAATTTCTTTGATATGTGAATAAAATTCTTTATCCATCAATTCCTTTCCACCATTCATATGCGACTGACTCCAAAACGATCTGCCAGACATTGTCCGGCTTTTTACTTTTCCGAAAATATTTTTAGCGGCTGTTTTCTTTCGGACATTCCCCTATACTTTCCAAAACAATGGGCTTTTTCGACGTAAATTCTATAGTATCCTCTACCTCGATTGTATGTTTCCAATCATCACCCATGTCGTACAAATATTCAAACGTATCCCCTTTGCGAAGCAAGGTATTTATTTGCGAATAGATGGATTCTCCTGCATCCAACTCGTTAATATCGAGCGTATCATCCTGCTGAATTTCATCCTCCCCGACCTTGAATGCATACAAATGCTCATTTTTCCATCCCATCACTCTTTGGATATTCAGATGTAACTCCTCAAAATCAATATCGGTAGGCACTAAAATCGTTCTGCTTACTTCCTCTGTATGATCGATGAGCGTTATTTTTAGTTTAAAAAGTTTCATTATCATTGCCCCTATTCAATTATTCATATGTATTATTATATCATTTTTCCTTTCCGGTTGCAAGACTTTTTATAAATTAACTCCCGGCACTTATGCTCCCGAATTTACCCTGACCTTCACACCACCATTATCGTTGCTTAATAAAAGCACTAATCTTCCATAACATAAAAGGAAGGACAGAGCCAGCCCCTGTCTTTCCCTTCATCATTCATCAATCTTAATAATCCATTTTCCTTTTTTATTGGCACCTTGCCGTTCCAATTTACCCATTTCTTTCAAAATATTGATATTCCTTCTCACCCCATAATCACTCATATTCACTTCAACCATAATTGCAGGAATCATTATATAGGGATTTTCCCTCATCAATTCTAAAATCCTTATTTGCGTAATTTCAAAAATACTTTTATTGCACTGTATTATTTAATTTTACAGGGGCATTTCCTTCCTCTAAAAACTTCCCTTTCATGCGAGCTTGTTTTTTTATGATTTTTATTTTTTTAATACTTCATAGTATCCGGTTTTGTCAGAGCCGACTCTCCATATAAATTCCTTTTCCCGCAAAGTCTTTAACGCACGTTTTACTGTTTCTCTCGCTACCCCTATCTCTTCAACCATCGCACTAATCGTCGGAGAACCTTTTCCAACATTCCAGTACCTGCTGCATCGCTTTAGTAAGTTTTACAGGCTTATATTTCTTTGTGGTTTGTATATTTTACCCCCTAATTATCTAATTTCTTTAGACATTTTTCCCGCATGAACACCTTGATTGAATCCAAGTCAATGCCTTCATAGTACTGAACCAACATTTTCTTGAATTCCGGAACTAAACCCTCCGGCACTACCATTAAGCCCCCTCCATGCGCTATAAGATAGTGATTAGCAAATATAATTGCTGTTCTCTTATTCCCATCATTGAAGACTTGTGTTTTCATTATATACAAGGCAAGATCAATTGCTACAGCCACGGGATCCTCACTTCTTGTCGTAATATGCTCAATGTCATCCTTTACTATATATTCTATCGGCAAAGGCGGGATATAAGACGAACCGCCAATCGTTACGGGAACTCCTCTTATTCTTCCTCCTTCTTGGTAGAATCCTTCATTTACCAATTTTGCAATGTATTGACAAACATAATAATTTGTCGGGGATTGAATTACATCTTTATCCAACACAAATTCCCATGCATGTTTCAAATTCAATATTTTTTGAACATCTTCGGCACTTACATTATTTACTTTTCCGTTCTCTATTATGAGTTCTGTATCGGGAAATGTAGTACCCACACCTTCCAATACTGCTTGATCGTAAATGATTGACTTCATATTAGCTCTTACAAAGTCCATATTCAAAACAATTTTTGATGATAATTCTTCTTGGTTATAACCATAAACGGCAAGCTCTTTTTCTACTGTTCGAATATTCTTCTTTATTGCTTTTGCATCTCTGACGCCTTTCAACAAAACTTGATACAATTCATCCGAATATGGTCCAACATAGGTTGAGGTCTTTCTTCCCGCATCTCTTTTTCGTATATAAAGGTACCTTTTACCCGTAACTTCTTTTATCTCTACTGAACCATCATAAGGTATCAAATTTAACCTTGCCTGCAATTCTGCTTTCGTTCGTAATAGATTTTGGATTTTTTCAAAATTGTTTTCCATACAGCTCTCCTTAGGGGGCATTTACTGCTGTTAGTATATCACTTTGCCCCCTATATTGCAAGCCTTTTTAATCATTTTCTAAATTACGATAATGCCACACTCGTCAAACACGCTATCGGGCGGAACTTCGTTTCGAATCGCTCTATCGAATGCCATGACTGTTGCTAACGCTCCTTTTATTTGTTCAGTGGAATTTTTTCCATCTTGATGTTGTCCACCGAGGTTGTTCTAACATATACGTTGTCCATCATCCATCGAAGTAGTACAGCAATCTTTTGTTCCAACACTTTTTATCGGTGAGACTATAGTTCCAACGCAAATAACATTTGACGGAAATCCATGAGAAATCGTGCCTTTTCATTTATATGTTTACAGGCATCTGTTCCATTTCCGATAAAAAATTCATATCTTCCTGCCGAAGTTGCTGTTCCACTTGAAGTCCGCCGCGGAAAACAATTTTAATTTGATCTTTCGATTCCACAACCACACATTCCAGGAGTTGCCTGACCGTTTCATCGTCATAAACCATCGGATGGTTTTTCAGACCGTCGAGAACGGCATATATCGTATCGAGCCGTGACTGTACTTCTTTTTGTCGTTCTATCGCCTCTGCGCCTTGACCGAGCTTTGCCTGCAATTCGTTTTTTTCTGCTATAAGCTGCTGCATTCTGTTTTCATCGAATCCGTTCATCGTTTCGGCTGACGCCGCATCGATCATCGCTTTGAACTCCGAATCGATTTCCGCGATACGGAATTCAATGTCGATCGTGTCCTCACTTTTGTTTTCCGAACTAAGTCCCATAGAGATATGTTCTTTTAAGGTCTGCAATACACCTATATTTTCCTGCGCTGTCCGTTGTATCGCTTCCATGATCGCCTCGTGTAATACGCTTTCTTCTATCGTCGGAGAATTATGGCAATACTTTTTCCCATAGTCCAAACGGTTGATGCACCGCCAAACGATTTTCTTTTTCCCTTTGACCGTCCAAGTACACCTCCGGTACGGAGTTTTACATTCTCCGCATACGAGCAGTTCCGTAAGCGCATATTTCCCCGAATATTTCCCCTGTTCCGTTTTTGTTCCGACCTGCTTTACTTTATGTTTCCCGGCTCGCCTTGCAAGTTCTTCCTGCACCCTCGCAAACTTTTCCGCATCTATAATGGCGGGATGGCTATTGGAAACATAATACTTCTTTCGTTCCCCGTTATTGACCTTCACCTTTTTACTGATGCAATCCACAACATATGTTTTATTGATGATCGCATCCCCTTTATACCGCTCGTTCGAAAGGATGGAACGGACCGTCGTGCATTGCCATTTCTGTTTTCCTCCGGGGGATAAGATTTTCATGTCTTCCAGTTTCTTTGCTATCTCAATCAAGCTATCTCCTGAAAGAAAGCGGTCATATATAAATTTGATCACGTCCGCCTGCTCTATATCTATGACAGGCTTACCGTCCTCCCCTCTTTTATATCCGAGAAAATTCTTATACTTAAACGCAACTTTCCCCTGCTTTGCACTCTGCGTCTTGCCCCACTTTACATTCGCGCTGATATTTTCCGATTCACTCTGCGCGATACTGCCGTATATCGTGATATAAAACTCTGCACCGGGCTGCGTACTGTGGATCTTCTGCTCCTCAAAGTAAACGTCCACGTTATGCTGTTTTAACAGCCTCGTATAATGCAGGCAATCTTCCGTATTCCTTGCAAAGCGGGAGATGGATTTTGTAATGATCATATCCGCTTTCCCCTGTTTGCAGAGCTTTATCATCTTATTGAACTCGTCTCGATTTTTTACGCTCGTTCCCGATATCCCCTTATCGGCGAATATTCTCACGAGCTTCCAATCGGGATTTGCTTGATGACCTCTAACATAATTGCCGCCGCTTTTGTTGACAATTCTTCGTAATCTTTTGTTATGATTATTTTCATTGCGTATGCCTCATATAAACTTCCGTATTGTATATGTTACCGCCTGTTTAAACCGCTCGATATACCCCGCTATGTACTCGGCCATATCCTCTTTTTCGTTCATCAGCGGCGTCAAGTCCATGGCGTAGTTAAGCGCGGAATAAGTGTCGCACGCGTGGCTCGCCGAAAACGTCGCGTTCGCAAGCCGTCTGCCCTCCGCCGCCAGGTCGTACCGCTTCCCGCCCGCGATTTGGCTGTCGAATACGGCTGATAAGCACCTCATCAGGTTCGGGTGCGGTCCGCAATCCATGTATACCTTTTCTTCGTCGCACACCCAATCCAAATCTCTCCACACTTCGCACCCGTACACCTTTTCGGGCCGCTCTTCGGGTGAAAGCGTGCGCAATGCCGCGATCACTTTCATTCCCGTCGCCACGCGCGTTTCGCACTTGTCCGCGAGGTTGTGCGTGTACAGATATTTCGGCTTTGCTTCCCTTATGATTTCCGCAAGCTCTTTTATAATTGCCGTGTTCTTCGGGTCTTTGACCTCTTTGGACGGATGCCCCTGCAGCATCTGAAAGGAATACTCGCCCACCGCCGCGGCTTTCTTCTGCTCGGTTATGCGGACGGACTTCATTTCCTCGTCCGTATAGTCCGCGTACAAACCGCTGCGCGGGCTGCCCGCTCCGTCCGTAACCACCACGCCCGAAAACCACTTATCCGTTTTTCCGAAGCACTCTGCAATCGGCGCGTATGCCATGAACTCGATATCGTCCTGATGCGCCGCTATCGCCAAGTGCGTCGTGCGGGTTATTGCCTTGTCCCGTTGTTCCTCGTCCGGGATATATATTATCATTCTATACCTTCTCCTTTGCGAGCATCGCCGCTCCCGCAAGCCCCGCGTCGTTCCCGAGCTTTGCCGCCAATATCTTTACGGGCGCATATTTACCGTGACCGAGCACAAGTTTGTTTACTCGCTTCTGCAACGGCTCGGTCAAGTATGCGCTTTCCGCGCTGATACCCCCGCCCAGCAAGACTACTTGCGTACGAATTACGTTTGCAATGTTCGCTATCCCCTCCGCGAGATACCGGATATAATTTCCGACTACTTTTAACGCCGTTTTATCCCCCGCCCGCTTGCCGTCGAACGCCGTCTTTCCGTTCACCTCTTCCAACTTCGGACAGATTCCCCAAAGTTTCGAAGTTTTGTCCTTTTCCATCGCTCGCTGCGTTTGTCGTATCAATGCCGTCGCCGAGGCGTACTGCTCCAAACAACCGCGCCTGCCGCAGGCGCATTTTTCTCCGCCCGCGCGAATCACCTCGTGCCCCAGCTCCGCGCCCGCGCCTTCGTTACCCCCATACAACTTGCCGTTTAGCACCATGCCGCTCCCCACGCCCGTGCCGAGAGTAAGCAGAACAATCGAACTATACTGTTTTCCTGCCCCGCAACTATACTCGCCGTACGCCGCCGCATTCGCGTCGTTGGTGAGCGTTACGGGAAGGCTTAACGCTGCGCATATATCCCTTGCCAACGGCTTATTCTCCCAACCAAGGTTTCCGCTCGTTAATATAATCCCTCGCTCGCCGTCCACCCCCCCGGGCGCACCGATTCCTAAACCACATACCAGCGCGCCTTGTTCCGCTAATAGTTCCCGCACCGCCGACACGATTACTTCTATTGTTTCCGCATACCCGCCCGTGGGCGTTGGAAGCTTGCCCTTTCTTATAATTTCCCCGGCCTCGTTCACAAGACCGTACTTGATATATGTCCCGCCAAGGTCGATGCCGATAGAATAACGCATTTTTTGATATTCTCCGCTTAGAGCCAGCGCTGCAAAGAAACGATTCCTTTGCGGCGCTTTGTTTGGTCAGATATTGACAGACTTTCCTGTTTTTGCCGATAAATAAACGGCGTCGAGTATTTTCATGATCGTTACTCCGTCTTCGGCGATAGAATTTATATCTGTACCCTTCCTAACGGCTTCGACAAAGTAATTAATCTCCCTCTCAAATAAACCGTCAAAATTGAGCGCAGTAGATTTGTTCAGTGAGAGGTTTATCAGATAGCCGCAATTGTCCGTGTAAATCTCTAACTCCGGGTCGAGACTCATCCCTCCGCGCGTTCCGAATAATTCCACTTTTCCGATATCATTTTTTAAATTCAGGCAAAAGCTCGCCTCTACGCTCAGAACAGCGCCGTTTTCATAGCGCACCAATGCGGAAGCCAGGTCCTCTACGTCGCAGATATCATCGTCTGATTTTGAAACGGAAGTATACCCGACCAACTCCTTTAATCCCTTGCGATTGCCCAATTTATGAAATGTTGCGCCGTATACGGATACCGGTTTCGGATTCCCCATCAGCCAGCGCGTCAGATCGATGACATGCACTCCCAGATCGATCAGAGGGCCGCCACCTGAACGGCTTTTATCGCCAAACCAACCGCCCGGATTTCCATTGCGGCGCAGATACGTTGCCTTCGCGTAATAAATTTCGCCGAGCGTGCCTTCCTGTATAAAATCCTGCATGGTTTCAGCATCGTTGCCGAACCGTCGCACAAACCCGATCATAAGTTTTCTGCCGCATTCTTTCGCGACAGAAAGCATCCTTTGTGCCTCATCGGCATTGAGCGCCATCGGTTTTTCGCACAGGACGTCCTTACCCGCTTTCAGCGCCATAATGGAACAAGGCGCGTGCGCACTGTTCCATGTGCATACGCTCACCGCATCGATCTCGGGCAATGCAGCCAACATTTCGGCTTCGTCCGTAAACAGGCGGGTCACCCCGTATCGCTGCCCGGCCGCCTTCAAAACCGCTTCATTGATGTCGCAAAAGGCGTATACTTCCACATTTTCGTTCTTACGATAGGCTTGGATGTGCGCATTGGAAATATTCCCCACGCCTATCACGGCAATCTTGATTTTCCTCATCTCGTTTACCTCACTCCGAATTGTTTCAAAAAATTAACTGCTGCACGGATATCCTTTGCCGGGCACTCGCCGCACTCCCGTTCGATGGTCAGATATCCGTTATATCCTATATCTTTCAGCGCACCGATATATCCTGCCCAATCCACGCCGCCCTTCCCGAGCGGTTCTTCGCGTATAACCTCCCATCCGCAGGGTTCCATCCCGTAATATCGGGGAGCATACAGCGCCTTTGTGTCAAACTTTTTCAGTTGAACGCCGTCCTTCGCATGTGTATGCACTATATAATTCCGAAGAGTATAGACGGCCTGAACGGGGTCATCTCCCGCACACATGACGAGATTTGCGGGGTCAAGATTTACGGCTACACCGTCGCTGCCGAGTCCGTCTAAAAATTCCTTGAGCGTATCCGCTCTTTCAGGACCCGTTTCCACGGCAAAATGCCCTCCCATGCCCTTTGCAAAATCGGCAAGTTCCCTGCATACAGCGTGCATGCTCTCATACTGCACGCAATCCTGTGTTTCGGGAACGACCCCGATATGGGTAGTAACGATGTTCGTTCCCAACTCTTTTGCCATCTCGAGAATGCGCTTCTCCCTGTCGATCATCGCACGGTCGCGCTCGTAATACATCGTACAGCCGAAATCGCCGCAGACGGCGGAAAAACAAAGCCCTTCACCCTCGATAAACTTTTTTATCTCCGAAAGTTCCCGCTTGCCTGCATCAAAGGAGAAAGCCTTTCCCGCATATGCCTGCACGCCGTCCAGCCCCAGCGCCTTCGCCTCTTTTACCGACTCGGCAAAGGGCTGCCGAAAACTCTCTAACACAACTCCTAACTTCATAGCTACCTCTCTAAATTTTTTAATGAATATCAAATTTCACCGCTACGGTACAGCCTTCAAAGGGCGCAAGTTCCAGTTCGACCGCGTTCCCCAGGCATTTCAGTTCGCATACCGGCCGTTCGCGAAGGTCGCACTTCCATGCCGCGGCCGACGGCAAGGCAAATTCCAGCGATGTACGCGTGCGGCAGTTGCCGTAGTCGTACACGCGGACCCGCGCACAGTTCGCCGTTTTCGGCGCACTTTACCGTTTCCAACACGACGTTCCCGCCATTGCAGGATACGAAACCCGCCGCCGGGTCAAAGGCACCGCGAGCTCCTTTTCCGATGACTTTTTGCAGATAGGGAGGGTTGTTCAGAAGGGTCGCCTCGCGCAATACCTGCGTATACAGCGGGTCGCTGCCGTGCGGGAACAGTGCATAGGTGAAATCGTGACGGCCGATATCCGCCTCGGGGAACGGGAACGATGCGGTTTTGAAGAGCGTAAGCCGCATTCCGTCGCGAAAATCATAGCCGTACTTGCAGTCGCTGAGCAGAGCGACGCCGTAATCGCCCTCGCGCAGATCGCAGTATTTGTGTGCACAGATTTCAAACCGCTCCTGGTCCCACGGCATTTTGGCATGAACGGGCGTATCGCAGCGGCCGAAAGCAATGTCCCGCGTGACGTATTCCGCATTGATATCGACGGGAAAGAGCGCCTTGACGATCGTATGCGGCTCGCGCCAATCCGCCTGCGTTTCAAATTCGATGCGGGGGCTTTCCTCATACAGCCAAACAGTCTGCCGCACCTCGGACGACAGGTAGCGCCTGCGGATATATACCCCTTTCCGCGCGCCGTCGTCGAGCAGCTTCACTTCGGAAACATCGTCGATTTCCCAGCCCTTTTTATCGAAGTACGTTTTCAGCTCCCATGCGTCAAATTCGTATACGGCGTGGTTGTCAAAAGCCTGCAGCACATTCGCCCTGCGACCAGGGCGCAGCAGTTCTCTACCGCACCGTTTGTCGAACACCGAAGCAATCGTATAATCGGGAGCAAACCGAACGGACACGAATGTATTTTCCAGCGCACGTTCCGAAACCGAAACACTTCCGCGCACGGGTTCCGCGCAGAGGGGCACGATACTCTTGGGCGGAGGGCCACGCACGAGGCGGCACCCTTCGCCCGTATGTACATAGGCGTCCGTTCTGAACCCGTTCGGATTCACGACGGCGGCCATGTACCCTGCGGGCAGGCAGGCGCCGATTTCTGCCGCGGCCGCTTCGGCCGCCCGCCCGAGTTCGGCAAACACTTCCGCATACAGCGCGTCCGTTTCCTCGTAAACGGCGCCGATGCAGGAACCCGGTAGGATATCGTGAAACTGCATGTTCAGGATTTTTTTCCAAGCGCCGTCGAAGAGCGCTTTCGGATACTCCGCACCGCACAAAAGCGCGGATTCTTCGCACAGCCACTCGGCGTTCATCGCCGCGAATTCTGCGCGGCGGTTGTTGCGCTTGTTTTTTGCTATGGATGTGAGCGTTCCGCGGTGCCGCTCAAAATACAGTTCCCCGCGCCAGACGGGCAGGGTCAGCTTCTCGATTTTTTTCTCCAGCCTCATGACCTCTAACATAATTGCGCCGCTTTTGTTGACAATTCTTCGTAATCTTTTGTTATGATTATTTTCATTGCG
>ERZ1643247.934-NODE-934-length-30624-cov-5.428441_pt1 | contig 30624 bp, 27 predicted proteins | sample MGYA00579264_ERZ1643247 | MGnify/ENA primary metagenome ERZ1643247 (study PRJEB29033, sample SAMEA4952262) | chicken gut metagenome | biome: Broiler Chicken; feature: Gastrointestinal Tract; material: Caecum | place: Ireland | collected 2018 | study: Broiler... | reverse complement strand
CTATTTTCTCATACACGAGTCCAGAAGTCGAGGTATGCATTATCTACCGTTTACTCCTCAACGCCATGCATGGAATAAAAAAGCCCCATCATCCAATCCAGAAAACTCATTTCCTAAACTGTGTTGATAGAGCTTATGCAAGGCCAAATTATGCCACCCAGTTCATTCAATCTGTCGGCATCAATCTGTCCGCTATGTAAGTCATTATAATGTGTATCCATCAAGTCAATATCATTTGTCAAATCTTCCCATTATTATACCACTATATACTCCCCTCGTCTGTACTATACAGCAACAAATTGCATCGGTCTGTCTACATATTCGGATTCTTACAGGTCTCCCGTGTACTCCTGGAGCATATTTGCATAAATCTCCAAAAGTCTCTGCTTTTCCGGCGTCAGCTGACGAAAAGTGTGGATTAGACGTTTTTCTTCTGCCCCCGTTCCCTCATCTGCATTTGGAATCAGGTCCTGCAAGGATATATCCATTGCATCGCAAATCATCAATATAGTATACAAATATGGTTTGCTTTTGCCTCTCATCATATAGCTTATGCTGGACTGTGAAAGTCCTGTAGCCTTTGCTAAATAGTAATAGGTGATATTCTTTTGGACACAAATTTCCTGCAGCTTCTCAAGTATGTCTCCATACATTTTCTCCACTTTATCCATTACTCATTTCCCCATTTGCCATTATCTTTTGTAAATGTTTGCAGCCTAAAAGGAGCAATCGCCCAGCAGCTATTTCTTAATAGCCAGTCTAATAAAGCTGGTCGTTTCCATCGGTTACCACTCGAAATAATACCTTTTGATTGCCGCTTTTCATTTTGCAAACATTTTTCTCCGACAATTCATGCCTCTCATTCTTGTCCTGATTTTAAATTCGAATTTTTCAATCATCTCCACATATCCTGTGCGACTCCACTTTTATGTTTCTCCTTACATAAGAAACACCCAAATAACATTCTCTGCGCATATGTATGCCCCTGCCTTAGTCAAAAGAACCACTATATACAACTGACGATTAAATCATTCCATCCTTCGCCAACTCTTCCTGAATATAAGGAAGCGCCGCAATCTTCGCCTTCGTTTCCTCTATCGTCAGGAGCTTCGTATTATTGGAATTGAACTCGCTCAATTTTGTCCGTTCCGTATTGCCCTGGGTAAAATACTTATCGTAATTCAGCCCACGCTTATCGCATGGTACACGATAGAAGTTACCCAAGTCAATGGCATGGGCGCATTCTTCGTTGGTAAGCAATGTCTCATACATCTTTTCTCCATGACGAATACCAATAATCTTGATATCTTCTTTTTTCCCGCCAAACAGCTCGCATACTGCCTCCGCCTGTGTTTGGATGGTACAAGCTGGTGCTTTCTGTACCAGAATGTCTCCAGATTCTCCATGTTCAAAAGCAAATAAAACCAAGTCCACGGCTTCTTCCAGGGACATGATGAAACGGGTCATGGTCGGCTCTGTCAGAGTAATGGGATTTCCATTACGAATCTGGTCAATCCAAAGAGGGATGACTGAACCGCGAGAACACATGACATTTCCATAGCGGGTACAGCAGATTTTGGTCTTTGTGGTGGTGCGGCTTTTTGCCACAATTACCTTTTCCATCATGGCCTTGCTTGTCCCCATTGCATTGACCGGGTAAGCGGCTTTATCAGTGGAAAGACAGATAACGGACTTTACCCCTTCTTCAATGGCCGCGGTAAGGACGTTTTCTGTTCCCAATACATTTGTCTTAACCGCTTCAATTGGGAAAAATTCGCAGGATGGAACCTGCTTTAGGGCAGCTGCATGGAATATGTAATCTACTCCATGCATTGCATTTTTTACCGAGGCCAAATCCCGAACATCACCGATATAAAAGGCTATTTTGTCTGCTACTTCCGGCATCTTGGCCTGGAATTCATGGCGCATATCGTCCTGCTTCTTTTCGTCACGGGAAAAGATACGGATTTCTCCAATATCTGTATTCAGGAACCGCCGCAAAACCGCATTGCCAAAAGAACCGGTCCCGCCGGTAATTAATAAAGTTTTTCCTGTAAAAAGATTGATACTTTTATCTGTTGACATTTCCATGTGCCTCCTGTTAGCAATATTTTTTTATGTTTCTAAAATTCCGCTGATTTCAATTTTAAGATAAAGCTGCCAGCCAAACCGTTTTATCGAACCCCGACAATCCACTTCAGGGCATCTTCTTTTGCGTTACCCACATGTTCCTACAGCGTTTGATATAAAATCAAATTTTCTTCACCGTTTTAAGAGGTCTGGAAGATGTTTTAAAGATTTGGAGCCATATCTGTATGATTTTCTTTCTAATTTGCAATAAACTGATGTTCCTTTTACTGTTTGAAAGCAAGACAACCCTTCTTGTATCATATCAGGTCCCACTCCTGCCCGAAATATTGTGTCCTCTGACCAATAGTCCTGCATTATCTCCTCTTTCTCTGCAATTTTTTTCTCATAATATTCTCGCTGCTGAGCATTTCGTCTGCTTTGAACTTTTAACTCGATAAACTCCTTTAGAAGCGTATTATATATATCTGAACGGCATCGCCAATTCTCTTTTAAATCCCCGATGACTCTGTCTTTTCCCTTCTGTATCAAGATTATATTCGCATAGTAACGATCCAGACTCTCTATTTCACTATTATTTAAATATCTTATAAGCAATACCTTATACTTCTCCCAATAATTTTCTGAAATAAGATCCGGAAGCTTATATAGAACCCGGTTATCCTGATTTTCTGGTCTTTTCAATTGACCTATAATTTTTTCGGAATCATCAATTTGATTTAAAATTAGCAACGATGCTGTTTTTCTCTCTTCGTTCTTCTGACGCCAATATATACATACCGCAGCAAATGTCACCACAACAACCACAAACTGTATAATAATTTCTAATTCGTTATGATTATTGCCTAAAAAAGCAATTAACATTTTTCCCATCGCATATTTGCTCTCTATAATATACTACTCCAATAGGCTTTACAACTGCTTACGTTCACTAAATTTGTGCCAGTTTTTACTCATATCGCTATGAAGCACCTGCTGGCAATCTTAATCTCTGTTTTTTCAGCTGGCTATAAAGGCAAAACACTCAATTTCGAAAAGCACAGCCCACACCACAGGACTCCCCTCGCCCATTTCCTCAACCAGAGTAAGTTGGAGGACTCCCCCGGCTGATACCCTGAAGGCTGCGGTAGTCCAGACCATTTGCTCCTAAGCCATACAGACAGGCAACCCCATATTTTGTATTATGGATGATGCCATCTCATCGAAGGCAAAGCCTTCGTCACGCCCCCATCCGATTGAGGATACGTATTTCCATTAATCCCATTTAAATAAAAAACAGAATTACAGCCATCAGGCTGTAGCCGTTATACTTTCCTGCAATAGGCTAGTACTCAATTATATGGTGGCCCTGTATGATAAGTCAAAATCTAAAGTAGAAATCGTAAAAGAGATTGCAGAGGAACTCCCGGCCGCACCAATGATTTCTTACCTGTTTTGCGACAGCTGGTACACAAACGCCAAAATCATGGATGCCTTCCTGAGAAAGGGATTTTATATGTTTGGACATTAAAAACAAATCGGGCATTATCCCCCTCTGGAGCCCACTGCAAGGCTGTAAACTCAGTGCCTTCGCTTCTTATATCCGGCAGACCGTCCGTGATGTCTGCCTGGTAACCACAGGCAAACGGCAATACTATGCCTACCGGTATGAAAGGAAGCTGAATGGAGTGGAAAATTCGGTTGTGCTACTTCAGTTATCCGACAAGAACATCTGGGCGTCTCAGGGCGCTACAGGCATTTCTCTGCACAGAAGTCTCATTAGGTACCCATGAGATATTGGATACCTATGTGGAAAAGTGGTCAGTTGAGCTGTTTTTCCGCAACATTAAGAATCGTCTGGCCCTGGACAAGTAACAGATCCGCAATTTCCAAGAAATCCTGAGATATTGACTGGTCATGTCGCTGGCCCATTATCTATGTTGCCAAGCGAGAGATAGCCGCTTTGAGGATGGTTATGCTTATTTCCGGCACAAAATACAGGAAGAACACATGTTGTTCGTGTATCAATGTAGTTTAAAACGTTTACCCAGGAAAACCGTTTTGGCTCTTGCGGGATAATTATATACATTTTTCTAAATTTGCTCATTTATAGCTAATTGGAAGTTAAACATAATTTAACAATTCTTTTACACTTTCTACGGTCTTAAATGGATATTGCTTTCCGCGCTCAAACCCAAATCCATATAGAACTCCTATAAACTCAATTCCCGCATTCATAGCACCGTCATAGTCATACTGACTATCTCCCACCATAAGAACACTTCCCGTAGTTGAAGTTCTATTGATCGCCAGTTTAATTATATCGCATTTGGTAAGAGATTCTGATTCATCCATCCCAATAATCACATCAAATAGCCGTCCAATTCCTACATTATCAAGAATTTTTTCTGCAATATTTTGTGTTTTAAGCGTTGTCACTCCTATTTTCGCTTTGCCACTTTTTATATATTTTAATATCTCAACTATATTATCATACACCTTGGCTTCATAAATCGCCTGCCCCATACCATACTCTCTATGATATTTTGTTGCTTTAAGAGCATCTTCATCTGAAATATTATATAACTTTTTATATACCATTTTGGGAGGAGGCCCAATAAATTGCACTAACTGCTTATCACCAATCGCTTCAAATCCCATTTTTTTCTCTGCATACCGAACACTATGAAATATACCAAGTGACGTATCCAGCAAAGTACCATCCAAATCAAATAAAACTAAATCATGCTTCACCAAGATTCTCCCCCTACGTTTTTAAATGTCATACCATGTGTGTGTTATAAAATCCAAATCAATCTGTGTCTTAATCTCACGCAAACGCTCAGATATAGTTTCATTAAGTTCTACAATACGGTCAAGTTCTAAGGGTGCCATCATATTGTCTTGAATATAGTTTTCTGTAAGATTTCGATTAAAGCCATCGAACCCGGCCAGTCTAATTTTTGTACATTCAAGTTTTCGCAACAAATTAATACACATTAACCCCGCATTATCAACAATTCGGGAATCAGGATTTAAAAAACTCCCATAATTCACAATGCCTATATTTTCTTCTGGATTCACATCAATATTAGAAGTAGCAATGGTATATATCTTTTCTTTTTTTATTTCTTCCGAATCAGTAAATCTTTTCATATTACTGATAAACATCATATCTACCGTAAAAATTTGTGGGATGAAGTTAATACTGATAACACAACAATTGTTTTTTTCTATATATGCCACAATTTTATCATGCTCCGTTTCAATTGTTTTTCCCGGAGCAATTAAAACAACCTCTCTACCTGCTATTTTTTTCTGAATCTCAGATAGAGTATCTGTATCCTCTACAGTCTTAGACATATAACTCAAATAAAGTTCCCTTATGTATTCTTTATCAAATAGAGCACGTTTTGAAGAATTTATCATGCTAAGGATTGCAAATATATCTTGAACATGTAAAGACTGCAATCCTAAGAGGAACGTCGCATAGTTAGGATGGCATCTTATTGTTGATGAAATATAGTAGGCAATATCATATCCCCATGAAAACTTTAATGTAAGAGGCTTAATAAATTGATCTATAATTTCAAGTACGGAAATATTATTATAGCGAATAACAAAATTTTCATTTATATACTGCGTAACAAGTTCCGTACATAAGTTCCCCGCCCCTCGTCCCATCCCATAAACTGATGTGTCAATCACAATAGAACGATTACAATTAATCTGCAGCAGCTCCTGCGCATTAGCAAATGATAGTTGTAAATTATTATGTGAGTGAAAGCCAAGCACAATATTCTTTTTTAGATTATGGTCTATAAGATAGAACATTCTCAAAAGATCACTCTTATATAAAGTTCCTAGCGTATCAACCATATAAAAAGCAAATGGTCTTAATTCATTGATACGGCCAATCAGCTTTAATAAAGCATCATCTGTATATGTCGTTGTTCCGACCGGCTGCATAAACACCTTATATCCTTTATCCATCAATTGTTGACCCAAAGTGAAAGCATCATCCATTTCATGTTCATGAAACGTAAGGCGAATACCAGTTATAGATTTTCCATCACATACTGAAATCTCTTCGTTTGAAATCTTGCCATATTGAATCATCGCAACGTACATTGAAGCTGTTTTTTTCAATGGTAAATACTTTTTAATTTGTTCGACACTAGCAAATAGGCTTTTATCAGAATCTGTACAACCCGATTGTAAAAAACCACATTCGATTATATCTATTCCAGCCTGTGTCAACTTTTGTATAATTGAGCGAATCGCATAAGAGCCAAAGCTAAAATCATTTATATATCCACCGTCGCGCAATGTACAGTCTAATATACATATCCTATTCATTTTTTATATCACCAATTCCTTTTTTTCCAATTTCGATTTAATAATTTTACGGACCTTCTCTAAATCCTTCTGTGTATCGACTGATAGTGTTGTCGCTTCTGTCAGAATAAATTTGATCTTATGACCGTTTTCCAAAAAGCGAAATTCATCTATATCTTCAATACTTTCTAAATAACCACGTTTTGTCTTACTAACAAATTCTAATGCTTTTTTTGTAAAACATTGAACTCCTACAAATTTTTTTAAATAGAAATCGCTCCTGCCTTTTGGAAATGGAATTGGACTTCTCGCCATGTACATACCATACCCCTGCATGTCGACTGCAATCTTAATTTTTGACGAATCATATGCATCAATTGGATCTTTCAAAATCATCATCGCATTAGCAACATAACTTTCATTAGGGTCAACATCACTATTGGGTATCATATCTTCAATACATCTGGATTCAATCAGAGGTTCATCCCCATTTACATTTATATAAAAATCTGCACTTATTTTTGTAGATACCTCATATAATCTTTCTAAATGCGTTGGACAATCTTCTGATGTCATTACCCATGGGATGTCATATTTATCACAAACCTCACCTATAATCTGATTATCTGTCGCAACATATGCTTCCTCTATTCCTTTTGCAGCTTTCAAACTCTGATATACCCACCAAATCATTGGTTTTCCACAAATATCCGAGATTCCTTTTCCCGGAAATCTTGTCGATGCATAACGTGATGGTATTACTCCTATTACTTTCATACTTATCTCCTTCGCATTATTTAGTAATATATCTCTTAAGTTGCTGTATTAATTTAGATGTCTCTATTTCGCATTGAAATCCCTCCATAGCAATTTCATGTGATGAATTGCCTGCCTTAACAAGCCATGCGGAATCCACATTTAAAATAAAGTTCATAGCTTCTGATACGCTTTCCTTCGAGACAGTATCAAATATAATTCCATTAATTTTGTTTTTTACTAACTCTGGCGCATTTCCTATATATTTCGATACTAATAATGGAAGCCCTGTAAATGCCGCTTCAATAGCAGCTAAAGGATTTGGATCTTGTAAAGACGGTAATAGAAAAACATCCGCCAAAGCGTACAAATCTCTTACCATATCCTGTTTACAATATCCCAGCATCCGAACATCTAAATGGTACTTAACTGAAAGATCTGAGATTTTTTTCTGATCTGGCCCCTCTCCAATAATTACAAAGGTAGCTTTTTTTATATTAGGGCAATCTACTACATTCTGTAGAAAAACTCTAATTCCCTTAATCTCAATCAACCTTGCTGGGCATATAAATATATACTTATCCTGCGGCAATTTGTAAGTATTACGTAATTCATTTTTATGGCTTCTAAGTTGAATTGCTTTAGAATAATATTTATCATCCACAAGATTCGGTAAAAAAACACGCCAACCTTGTTTTCCAATCAAATCATCAATAGTTTCATTTGCATATTTTCCTGGAATGCAAAAACCATCAAACTTTTTATAAAAATTTTGTTTTAGTTTCAAAATGATAAGATTACTTGTTCCAACTTTTGTAGCTCTGTTATTATGTGACTCAGTCCAGAAAAAGTATTGAACATCCTTGAGTTTATGCCTTACAATCATCCATGAAGTAGGGTATGTCCATGAACCAGCCACAATAATGATATCTGGATTAAATTTCTTTAATACTTTATTTATACTCAAATTTATTAGATATTCTTCTCCCCTTAAATAGAACTTCTTTCCTGGAATCAGTTCAGTAAAACTTTGCTTCAATTCTCCATAATTCCATCCTCTAAGTGGCAATGAGTCCGTTAGCGCAAAAACTTTTAGTTCTCCACTATCTATTCTCAGTTGATGCTCTAATTCCTTATAAAAATATGCTCTGTATGGAGTTAGTATATTTGTCACTATCGCAACCTTCATTTATTTTACCTCCCCCTATAAAATTATCCATCTATTATTCTGCATTCTATTCCAATTTTAGTATAAAACTTTATGATTTCTTCTCCATTATCGTCTACTGCTTTAATTAAAGAAACCGCCTTATAACTCATCTTCTTTGCAGTCTGAAGTGATGTACTCTTAATCCCTACAACCGTCATATTACGCGTTATAGAATTAACAAGATATGATTCTAACGCCACTCTCCTATCCAATTCAATGCAAGATTCAAGTGCCGACAGTCGTTCTGTCTCGCGTGGATGATATTTATAATAAATCTTTTTATGTTGTTTGCTAATGTCTTCTATCTCTTTTTGAATTAAAGCGTTCACCTTTTCCTTTTTATCTCCATAAACATCCAGTTTATCTAGCGCAATTAAAAAACTCCCTTCTTCAAAAACTACTGGTTTATCTTTGAAAAGTGTAGTAATACCTAATTCAAAAGCTTTTTCTGAAATCAAAACTTTTTCTTTCTGAGCAAGCTCTTTTCTGACATATTCAGGGAATGTTACATATATTTTTTTCAAAAGTTGATGTCCCCCCATAACATCTGAAAGATCATAACATCCGCCTAATGAAAACATTGTAGAAAAAAACATCTTACGGATTGCTCTACGAAATGGCGTTGCCCCCATTCCTCCCGAAATAACACCATTCGAAAAATATGCGATAGAACCGTCTTCCAGCCAGGCCATATCTACTTGAGAATTTCTTTTTCTACAGCATTTCAGGGTATACATTTCTTGAATACATGCATCATCAACAATCAAAACTCTGTCGTAGATATCCAAAACAAATTCTTTAATCATTCTATTATCCCTGAAAATTTTTCTCATCTTTTGTACGGCCGAAAGTTCATATTTCGGATAATTACCTTCAAGTATCAATTTTTTAGTAAAAAATGGCTCTATCTTCCGAGCTAATTGAGCAGTATAATTAAAATCCCTAAACAAAATCAAATCATTTTCATCATTAATAAAATTTGTTTGACACAGTCCTACTGCAAGCAATAAATTATATTGCGTGTGAATAACTATTAAATTTTTCATTATACCCTTCCAAAGTTTTAAAAGATATTAGTTACTTAGATAATGTCTTTTGTACTATTTTCAAAATTTCCTTTAACTGCTCATCTTTCAACAAAAAGCATAAAAAGAAATATATAAATCCCCCTACAATAACCTGTATCAGATTGGTGAATGGAACCGCCGCCATGTCTGATGTAACAATGTAAATCAATATATACATAATGAGCGCACAAATAAAATATTTCACCAGCTCCCTTAAAAATCCATATAACTTTATCTGCTTTATCAAATAAAAATATTGGACACCAGCACAAACTGAACTACTAACAACAGTAGCTACCGCAGCGCCAACAAATCCCAAGTGTGGTATCAAAATAGCATTTAATACAATATTTCCGATTGCAGCAGATACCTGTGCTTTTAACAATATACCGATTTGATTAGTTGCCGTAAAATATTGACTACCAGATATACCTGAAAGTGTATTTGTTAAAACAATTGGTGAAATAACTATAATCGCTGTAATAGTCGGCGCAAAGTCTTTACCTAAATACCAAGGGATAAGCTTGCTGGCTATCGCAATCATTCCAAACATTAGAGGGCAGGCCAGAAAAACTGATATTTTTGCCGCTTTGCTAAGTAAAAGAGAAATTTGTTCCACATTTCCCTTTTTATATTCATTCGCAATCCTAGGCATCATTACAGTACTAAGTACAATAATAAAAGATAGCGGAATTGTTACAATCTTTTCTGAATAATCATAAAATGAAACTTGACTAGTATCTCCCGTTATCAATTCAATCATTACCTTATCACATTGCAAATATAATGTCGAAGCAACTCCCGGAAGATAAAGTAAGGCCGCACCTATTAGGTCATTTTTTAAATCGTGAAAATCAAGCTTTGGCCTTGTTACATATCTGTTCAATTGTGTGTATGCTAATAAATTTGCAAATAGAATTGAGCCTCCTTGAAAAAAAACATATGCTGCGATATCCCCTTGATCTTTTACAAAGCCAAAAATGCCGATAACTGCAAAAATTTTCAAAAATATATTTTTTAACACTGCCCATTTCATATCTTCTACGCCCACATACAACCAAGTGCAGTCAATAAAATATCCCAGTATATATGTGTAGTAAATAACAAACAGGAATGTATAGCGTCCTATCGCTAGGACAATCCCAAAATAAATAATTGTTCCTACAACACCAATAATCAACCTAGCACTCATGATTCGCCAAAACGTATCATTCAATCTCCTCATATTATCGCGTACATACGCAATCTGGCGATTTCCATAATTATAAATTCCCAGCATTACTACATTACATATAAGAGCGGCCATTGAATTTACATAACTATACGCTCCCGTTCCACTAGGCCCTAATACTCGTGCAAGATATGGTGCCGTTATAAGCGGAACAAATAATGTAATCAACTGATAAATAAGATTATAAGCATAGTTTTTTACGATTTTTCCCATTTTTTCTTGTTCTTTACTTTTTTAGAATTTCATCGCATTCAAAAATTATATTATCAAATAGTAACTATGTATTCATATGAACTCTGTTCTAATTTTTATATTCATAATCATATTTTTTATAGAATTTTGATATTCAAGCCATGTATATTTTTCAGCTGTATCATAAGCTGCCTTTCTAGCTTTCGCCAAAAACTCTGGATGTTCATAGCAGTATGTAAGTTTATTCAAAATTGCATTTGATGATCCAGCCGGTACAATAAATCCATTTATTCCATCTTGTATGGCATCAGCCGCCCCAGCATGGTCGCTGCAAATAACCGGCAAACCATAGCTTAATGCTTCTAAAACGGCTAAACCAAAACTATCTCCAAGCGATGGAAATACAAAAACATCTGCCTGTTCCAGATACTTTTTAACTTGTTCATGCATTACATATCCAGTAAATCGGACTTTATTTTTATATTTATCAAACGCATCTGAAGAATCGTCATACTTTCCCACAACAGTTAAATGATATTTATCTTTTGGCAAATGTTCGACTGCTTCTAGCAAATAAAAAATCCCTTTCATTTGGGTTACATTTCCTACATACAGTATTTCTACAGGCAAATTCTGAACATAATTTTTTCTGTTAACTTCAAAGTACGTTCCATATGGACATTTAAATATTTGCTCACGCCTTGCACCACTATAAATTAATGACTTACTAACAATTTCTGAAGGGACTATGAAATAGTCGCTTAATTCAATTTCCCTCTTCCAGCGCACCTGATTTTTCTTTTCAAAAAGAAAACCACGTTCTTTCATCAACGCTTTTGCAAATTGTGGAGAGCGTTTCATATCTTCTTCATAAATATCCTTCATATAAATTCGATTAATCGCAGATACATCTTGTATTCTTAATATTTGAGGTGCTTTTCTTTTCAAAATGGAAAAGCATATATCTGCATTCGTATCATACATAATTACCACATTAGCATCATGTTTTATGGCAAATCGCGCAACTTTCCATCCGAAGTAATACGAAAGCCATTCGTTAATTTTACGATATAAATTACCTTTTTTATCTATTCGCAGCAAAAACGCAACGCAAAGGAACCCTAACGTACAATATGTATTTACTTCTAAATCATCCAAGTCTTTACAATTTCTTTTTCCAACTCTAAGTGAAAAACTTTTTGGCAACGGTAATTTCTGTAAAAAGTTTTTCTTATGTCTATATGAATAATAAGTAGTAATATAACGATACAAACATCCTTGTTTTTTTATCGCAGAAGCGAGCTGATAAGAATGCTGCTGTCCAGGATGTGCAACTATAATTTTCATTTTTCGATTCATACCAAACCTATCCTATACGCCAGTTTCTCTAATATTTTTGTTACAATTTCATCAATTTGTAGACGTTCAAAAATCTTCTTTCTTAAAATATCTATCAAAATGCATGTTGAAAACACTAGTATTATTGCCATTACTGAAAATAGTAATATAATTATATAACTATGTTTTAATACAAAATCAGTAATCAATGTCCATAAAATATCTTTCAATCTAAACTGCTCCTGAATCAAATATACTGCCAACGTGTGATTTGATATTGTACTAATTTTAGTACTAACAAAAGAATTATTATTCGGGATATGTAGTAATATCAAAAAAAGTGAAACAGAACCGCATAAGACAAAAATATGATTATAATCGAACACTTTATTACCATCATCTAATATATGCATATTCCGCCCCAACATACTTACACAAAAAATAAGCATACTACATACCAAATATATTCCAAATATTAAATTCTTTTTAGAAATATATGGCGGATATTTCTTTATAATGGCACCAAACAAATACATACACATCATCCAAACAATGCCATATCCCTGTAAATATCCAGTTTCTAATAGGCCATTATTAGGAAATATACTCTTCCATAAACTAAAAAATACAACTATTAATCCCAGCAAGCCATATGCATTTTTTTTATCCAAACCAGAAACAGTTATATTTAAAGCTGGACTAAACAGCAATAAAACAATATACGCAGTTATATACCAGTATTCAATAGAAATAACTGGCAAACATGATTTTACAATATCGCGTAATCCCCACTGCCTAGTCAGGAAAATTACAATCCCCCCCATCAAAACTGAATAAAAAAAAGTTTCCGTCCATATCCGTACAATTCTTTTAATCTTAAAAGTCTTACCATACATTAAATATCCTGTTGCTAACATATAAAGGTTCACTGCGCCTATTGCAAAGGACTTAAATGCCCCCCCCCCCCAGATGCAATTATATCGTTTTTACTGCTTATTACTCCACCATGGCCAATATAATGAAGTGAACAAATCATTAACATCGCAATTACTTTACACCAGTCAATACCATATATTCTATTACTCATTGTACAATCATCCCCCCACCACTTTTTTTACAAAATATTTTTCTCCACAAAATGGCAACATCATAAAAACAATAGTTGGTAGATTCCCTGCCGTATACCCATAAGCAATAATTGGTATTAATGCTGGCAATAATAATGAATAAGCTATTAGCGATGACTTTGCCTTTGGATTTTCATACATTTTTTTCATATGCTTTAACAGCCATCCCAAAATAAACATAATAAAAATAAGTCCAATAATCCCTCCATCTGTATAGTATTCCCCAATATTAGGCCATGCTGCTCCCGATAACCGAGCAATTTCATTTGTAGAATTTCCTATAACCTCCTGGATTAATGAGTTAGGCTTACCCGGCCAAATTACTCTTGGTATATACATTACAATTGAGTATAAAAGCTGTTGTCCACAAGTATACGGATGCTCGGATGGATACGTCATTACTGCACCATAAAAAGTTTTATAAGATCCAAAGTAATCTAATATGCCATCCATACCATCCAAATATGAATATCCCTCAATATTTAATCCTGTTCCAACTCTCATTGAGCCTCTTGTATTCTCGATAAATCCCAGCATAAATATAACTATAAACGTTATGATTCCCATAACATATATTTTAGGTGTCTTTTTTGTTTTTATATACCGATAAATAAAAGGAGCCATAAGCGGAATTATAAGAACGGATCTAAATCCTCTTGTTGCCACCGGAATGCATGTAATTAGGAACACCAAAATTTTCAAAAGCTTTGATTTATCATAAATCAAAATATTCATCATTGGCACAAAACTACAGTAGATTATCATTGAAAGGAAATCCACAGAGTATCCTTGTGTTGAATTTAACCCTTGACTAAAAAAACCAAAAGATAACATATATAACAAATTTCTGCCAGTCATCATGTTATATAATAAATATATTGCAATCGAGCTTCCCCAAACAACATAAGAATAGGTTAAAAGAGAATGTTTATCATATTCCAAAATTGTTCTTTTCTGAAACTCCACAAAATATCCTTTTTTTCTGCATACAATTTTTGAATTATACCCAATCAGTAGTGCAATAAAACCCGCAACAAATATAATCGTCCCTTTTATGCAGCCTGACATTGTATTTGTTCCGAAAATACTTACATTATCTTCAAAAATATCGTATATGGGCGTAAACACAAATATCATGTAATACATGAATGTTACAAATACAATCGGTTCAAAGACATAAAAATTATCTCTACTCATTATGTAAATCAGACATATACACATGAATAGATGGCAAAAAAGCAAAATCAACAATTGATTACTATACAAAGAAGGACCTTTCCACCACAAAAAAATAATAACTATTGTTAATAACATTTCAAGAAATATTAATCCTAGAATTCTCAAGCGGCTGATCTTCATACTTATCCTCTACTTCCAAATGCCAATCGATATATATGCGGAAAATAACGACTGATATTATGAAAAATCAACAACAAAATTAAAATCACTAAAATTGGCGTGAATATATACGAAGCGAATGCCACCGTAATACAATTGCCCCAAGCGATATATATTACCTTTTCTATAGTCTCTAAAATTATTGCATGTGTACAATATAATGGAAACGACATCTTCTCAAACCATCGTGGTTTTCTTTCAAACTCAAAAATATCAAGGGCAAACCATAACGGCAAAGGCAAGGACATCTTATATAAAAATTGAGTAACCGGATGAAATAATGTTATTTCATAGTTTATCGCAATTGTCAAGAGGAATATAAAGACTGTACATGCTACTGTAACATTTTTTCTTTTGGCTCTTTTTACAAAGAAATCTGGCCTCCAAATAGCAATCCATGCTCCAACAAGATATGGTATACACCAGTACTGTTCCTCTACAACCTTAATTCCCATTGAAATCATCAACGTATTAATGAACATTATGGAAACTATAAATATTATTCCCATCCTCTTCGATTTCATCACTGTGAAAATAATAGGTGTAAGTAAAACAAATACTATGGTTGAACGAACATACCACAAAACAGTACCTTTACATTGGATAACAAATTCCAGCCAGCTTCTTATCGTGAATGTTGCATCTGTATGTATATACTTCCCCAATGGTGTCAACTTAACAATCGACAACAACAGCCATGGAATATTAGTCCAGATTAAGTAGGGAATAAGCAATGTCTGACATCTTGATTTCCACTTAGAAATTAATTTATCCGGTGAATAATTTCTGTAAAACAAAAATCCAGATATAACAAAAAATAACGGTACCGCACACTGTTGCCATCCCTGCGCCCAATTTTCAAAAATATAAATCAAGCGTTCAACTGTACTTGCCATATTAAATTGGTAAGTTATTGTATTATTTGCATGTATAAACACCACACATACTGCAAGGCCAAAAGACACTCTTGTTATTTTACAACTAAATCTTTCATTATTGTTCATTATTTTTCCAATCCATATCAATTTTCAGAAAACGGTTTTTTTAATATACAATATGTTTCGTCTACCATCTTATCAATCGTATATTTTTTCGCAGTTTGTATCACGTTTTTTCTCATTTCCTCTGAGTATTCCAATGCACTGATAATTTTACTGGCAAGCTGATCTACGTTTTCCACTGGAACAATATATCCATTCCTTCCATTCTCAATCATTGCTATCCCTGCACCACATCTATCTGTTGTCACAACTGGAACCCCCTTAGCCATTGCCTCATTAACAACAAGTCCCCAAATATCTTCCCTCGTCGGTAAAACAAATACATCTGCCGCTTTATAATAATACTCTAATTCCTCCGTTTTCTTAAGTCCTATGTTAGTTACATTTTCCATCAATTCACTTGATAATCTACATGGCAGAATTCCGCCAATTAATATTAAATGATTCTGTCTATTTGCAAGTTTCTTATAGGCCTCTATAAGAATGTCTATCCCTTTTCTATGTATAAACTGTCCAATATAAAGAATAATTTTTTTCCCAGCACAACCTATCTTTTCTTTATAAACTTCTTTTTCATATCTCTCTTCGATAATTTCATTACTAGTAACAGATGAGAATGGGTATAAATATATCCGATTCTTTTTTGCCCCATAATATTCTAATACCTGACTTGTAATGCTATTCGAACTAAGATAATAATCTGCTCCAGAAATCAAAAAGTTCTTCAATCTGTTCTTTAACCAGTTGCATTTTCCCGGTAACATTCCATCACACATAATCCCATATTTAATATTATGAAATTGCATATATGCAATAGCTAACATTGCCGTTGGCGAAGAAAAACCATTCATTATAATTCTGTCAAACTTTCCATTTCTAATCAAAGCAATTGTCTTTAAAGAACAGCTTGTATCCGCCCCCACTTTCAAACCATCTAAGTAAATTTCCTTAAATGAGTGTCTGGCCGTGTCATTCACCCATTTTCTATCACGATTAGTTGCCTGCTTTCTTTCATATGCAACGGTAAGTTCCACTTTATCTCCTAAACGAGAAAAAAATTCAATTTTATATGGGGCCGGTAAATTTGTAATATATAAAACCTTCATTGCATATTTTCCTTTGTTACATTATCGTAAAGACTCAGATATTGAAAAACCATGTTTTCAGATGACAAATCCATCGGTAATCTTACAAATTTATTTTTCCTGATAATTTCACACATCGCAGTCACATCGCCTTTTTTTACCGCTTGTCCATAAAGTCTTGCACTTTCTGCGCTTCCTCCAGAATCAAAGGTAACAACTGGTGTTCCACAGGCAATAGCCTCTAAATTTGTTGTGGGATAGTTGTCCTCCAACGTAGGATTTACAAATACCTCTGCTGCCGAATACCATTCCGCGAGTTCCTGGATACTTGAGGTTTTTAAAAGGCCGAGCATATTGGATGGAAGTCCCTTATTTTGCTCTTCAGTAACCCCAATCACCACTACAACATATTGTTCGCCAAGCCTCTTAGCCAATTCAATCATATAGTTAAGTCCCTTTCGATAATTCCATTGTGAAGCAACACCTAAAATCACTTTTTTCCCAGATAAATGATATTTTTCTCTTACATCACTTACGATGGGTCTAAATGCCTTTGTATCCACACCATTATGGATTACCTTTACCGGATAATTTTTCATATATGATTGTTTGACTAAATCCGCAAGCCATTGCGATGGTGTCACCAATATCATATTCTCCACCCCATCGAAGGCTTTCTTTTTCTGTTTCCAGTTTCGTCTTGAAAAATCAAAGTAACTTTTGGGATACTCTCCGATTTGTTGGCATTTACCGCAGCCAGTCAACCATTTTTCACAATTTACAAATTCAAAATACGGGCAATGGCCAGTGAATGGCCAGCAGTCATGCAAGGTCCATATAACATTTTTTTTTCTTGTTTTTAGATAATCAAACAATATTTCATAATTGATGTAATAGCCATGCAAATTATGTATATGAATGATATCTGGATCATAAACCATAATCTCGTTTATCAACTTTTTTGTCGCAATTTTACTACCTAGGCCAACTCCATCTACTAACCTTGCTTTAAGTCCATGCACCTTTAAGTCGAAATCTGTTCCGATACGCCAAGCGTAATGCTGATATTGCTTCGGCACATTTTCGCGGCCATATACTATTTTTACCGCATCCCCCCGCATTGCAAGAGCATCGGCTATATCCACGCAGATGCGACCAGTACTGCGTATTCCACACACACTGTTTACCATTAAATATTTCAACTAACTCACCCATTTGACTTATATAAAATATCTGTATATCTTTCTACACAATGCCTCTTTGAAGCATTTTCCATAGTATATTTCCTGCCTCCCATGCACTTGACATTGCCATTTTTAACTGTCAAGATTGCATCCAAAAGCTGGCGAACATTTCCGGGTTCAACACAAATACCCGCTGAAGAATCTCTCAGTATTTCAGCCAAATCGCTATCCATATCAAATGAAGCAATAACCGGAGTATTACAAGCCATAATACTCCACACCTTACTTGGCAAACCAGCATTTCCCGTTCCAGGTTTACATGTAATTAACGCTACATCGCCTAAGCTATATACCTCTGAAATTCTTTCAGCAGGCATAAGTCCATGGATAAAGACATTATCATACTTTTCTGCTTCCTTTTTAATCTCTTCAAAATATGGTCCGCCGCCAAAAATAACAAATTGAATATCCTTATAGTTCCTAAGTTCTTTGGCTGCTTTCAGGACAATATCCGCTCCCTGTGCAGCTCCAAAATTGCCAGCGTATACAACCAAAAACTTTTCAGGGTCGATAGGAAACTCATCTATTAATTTGTTTTCATCCCGACTGACCGGATGGACAGAATCCAGATCAATCCAATTAGAAATTACTGCAATTTTATTCTCCGGAACACCTTTTTCCATAATATTCCGTTTAAATCCTTCGCTGATTACAATAATTTTATCCGCATGTTTATATGTATAATTTTCTATTTTCCTGCCAATTCGCCACAAAAAGCTCCCTTTCTTTGTCAGCCCTGTATTGACCAAAGAATCTGGAAATATATCCTGCAGATTATAGACAAAAGGTACTTTTTTCGCATATCTTTTTGACAGCCTTTTAGCGGTCATCGCGCTTAAACATCCCTGTGTTGGCGGTGTACTATTAGAAAAAACCACATCCACATGATTATACCTTGCAGCAATTTGATACGTTCGCAAATTACACCAGAAATATCGAAATGCTCGGATGATCGGATTTTTTCCTTCCTGCGGAGCCCAAAAACGCCGTACTTTCACTTTTCCGTTATATAATTTTTCGTTTTTCCGGCTTTTATATTCGATTCGAGTCTTTTCATCAACGCCTCTTGTTGGAATTGGGCAGATAACCTGAATCTTACTTTTTTGTTCTGTCAACCCAGCCAACAAATCTTTTTCTAAATGCGTATATGCGATTGTTTCTGGTTCAAAATAAGCATCCAAAAATAAAAGGTTCATCTCTGCTCCCCATAATATCTATACTCATTCATTTTTCTTCCTTCTGCCGTTACATATTCTCTTGCCAATTGAAAATCATTGTGAATATAAAACTGATTCACGGCATCGTTGTTGCAAGCATCTGTTTCCAGATTGATATATGCGTAAGCAGAGAAGTCGGTTATCTCTTTCAAATACTGAATCAGCATTGTACCAATCCCCCGTTTTCCGACCTTTGGGTTTACACAGATTGAAGCAAGTTCTACATATGGTTCTTCTTTCTTTACATCATCGCTTTTTTTGAACGCGCCTAATAACCGTCTGCAAAAGGATGGATGTCGTATAACTGCTAACAAGGAGCAAAAAGCAAAGCGGATCAAATGCTTCTTCAGTAATCCTTTATAAAACTTTGAATACTCATTGGAATAGGCAATAAAACCTGCAAGTTTCCCATTTAATTCCGCAACAATAATTCCAGAATTTTCATCTTCAAGATATCCCTTATACAACGTCTTCAAGAAGGGGAGTCCTAACTGTGTAAGGAAAAAATTAGGGAATGCTTTTACATGCAATCGTGAGATAGATGCTATATAGCCTTCAACCTCTGTTTTATCAAGCTTTCTGATAGAAACCATCATTTCCCGCCCTCTCATTTGATCATCTGACTACTGCCAGCACAGTCTTAATCATCGTCAAAATTTCTCGCCAAAAACTGAACTTTCTCAAACTCTCCAAATTATATTTCATCTTTTCCGGCAGAACTTTTTCTATGTATACTTGATCCACATCGCCTGCACCATCTAACAGTCTTGCCTCATCCTTGTACTGAATACTTGCTTCTGACGTAATACCCGCTGGCAACAGAAGCGTCGCTCTCATTTCTTTGGTATACTTCTTAACATACTTTGTAGCTTCCGGCCTAGTTCCTACAAAACTCATATTACCAGCCAGAACATCAAATACCTGCGGAAGTTCGTCTAAGCGGTACTTTCTCAAAAATGCTCCTGTAGGCGTAATCCGACTATCCCCAGAGACCGTAACCGTTGAACCAATTTGATCTGCATTTGCCACCATAGTACGGAATTTATGAATTCTAAATTTCTTTCCATAGGTTGTAACACGTTCTTGCCGATAAAAAACCCCTCCCGGTGATTCTTTTGCAATCTTAATGCTTATAATCAGCATAGGAATGGCCGTAATAATTAACACTCCGATTCCAGCAACCACATCGAATGCTCTTTTGAACCTTAAACTTAGCTTTTTCTTCGCAAGTATCTCGTAATATTCTCTTACTTCCTCACACTGCATAAACTTCGGAAGGTCTTCCCACTTCCTCATGTCTACATATACCCTTTCACAATTTTGCAATAATTCTCCACTACATACTCTACTTCTTCATCCGTCAGCTTTGTATGCAACGGCAGTGTAATCTCATTTTCAAATTGCTTATATGCATTCGGATAATCTTTAATATCAAATCCAAGTTTTTTATATGCTGTCATCATAGGAAGCGGTTTATAATGAACATTTGTTGCAATCCCGTTCTCTGCCATCTTTACAATAATTTCCTGGCGCTGTTCTAAACCTATTTCTGGAACTCTTGAAATATAGAGGTGGCCGGAAGATTGATATTGATCCGTATAATGATTCAGTACCTGAATTCCTAATGGTTCAAAAGCCGCATCATACTTCCCGATAATCTCTCTCCGTCTTTTCAAAATACCTTCATAACGGTCCATCTGCGCCAAGCCAATGCCTGCCATGATGTCTGTCATATTGCACTTGTACCAGGGACCTACAATGTCATATTCCCAAGCGCCAAGTTGGGTCTTTGCCAGTGCATCTTTTGACTGCCCATGAAGACTGTACAACTGCGCTAAATGGTATAGCTCCTCATCATCAATTCCAGGAATATTCCACACCAGCGCACCGCCTTCTGCTGTGGTTATATTTTTTACGGCATGGAATGAAAAGCTTGAAAAATCTCCAATTTCTCCCACCATTTTACCATGCCATTGCGCACCAAATGCATGCGCTGCATCAACGCAAATCGCTACTCTTCCAATTGTTTCCTGCACCTTATTTCCAGGCGTAAACAATGATTTCTTTTGATCTGCAATCGAAAAAATTCGGTCATAATCACATGGAATACCACCTAAGTCCACAGGTATAATAGCCTTTGTATTTTCAGTAATCGCATCTTCTACTACATCATAATCCATCTCAACAGAATCTGGCTGAGAATCAATTAAAATCAATTTTGCCCCGGCATGACATACCACCGATGCGCTTGCCGTATAGGTGTAAGCCGGTACAATTACTTCATCAGACGAGCTTCCGCCATTTTCTGCACCTATTCCCAATAACCTCAAAGCCATTTCTGCACAGGCTGTCTGAGAATTTAAACATACCGCTTTTGGGGTATGGCAGTATTCTGCAATTCTCCGCTCAAATTCCTTTGTTTTTGGGCCCGTAGTAATCCATCCAGATCTAATTGCCTCGACTGCGCCTTGTACTTCTAATTCCGTCATATCCGGCGGTGAAAATGGTATCTTCATAGCCTCATTCTTCCCTCCTACTCAATTGATTCTCTTTTTATTCCGAAGCCGCCTTCGCCACATCTCCGGCTACCGTCACAGCCGCCTCATCCAAAGCTCTCTGCCGTCCGCCATCATCCCCAGTCTGAACCTTCCGCTTCTCCATCCCCACAACCTTCTTCCCTGCCGGATGATAAGTAGTCACAATCTCCTCCACCATCTCCACAATCCGGTCGCTGTTCTCATAGCTGGCCTTCGCCAGCTCCTCCAACTGTCCGAGGAACCGCTCCACATCAAAAGGAATCGGCTTCCCAATATGGATAAGCTCGTTGTCCGTCTTCTTCATCCCTTCCTCGGCCATCAGCTTCTCCTCAAAGAGCTTCTCGCCGGGGCGGAGTCCCGTGTACACAATCTTGATATCCTCATCCGGCTTGAAACCGGATAATTTAATGAGGTTTCTCGCCAGGGTATCAATCTTCACCGGCTCTCCCATATCCAGCACGAAGATTTCCCCGCCCCAGGCATAGGTTCCCGCCTGCAGCACCAGGCTCACCGCCTCCGGGATGGTCATGAAGTACCGGATGATATCCGGGTGGGTCACCGTCACCGGTCCGCCCGCCTCGATCTGCTTCTTAAACAGGGGAATCACGGAGCCGTTGCTTCCCAGCACGTTTCCGAAGCGAACCGCCACAAACTGGGTCCCGGTCCGTTCCTTATTCTTCACGCTGCCAATACGGATGGATTCCTGCCCGCCATTCTGGACGGATTCCCGCTTTCTGGAACGGCTCTTTCCTCCGTCGTACACCGCCATGTGGTCCATGGGGTCAAAGGCCACCTGTCCATCAATCACCTTGTCCGCATGAGCATGGAGGAAGGGCAGCAAATCCATCCGTCCCTCCTTGCTGATGGCATCCATGCTCTGGATGACCATCTCGCAGAGCCGCTTGCTGGCTCCCATGATGTTGGTGGGGTTCACCGCCTTGTCGGTGCTGATGAGGACGAACCGCTTGGTCCCGTTCTTTAACGCCGCATAGGCGGTCTTGTATGTACCGATGACGTTGTTCTTGATGGCCTCGTTGGGGCTGGTCTCCATGAGGGGCACATGCTTGTGGGCCGCCGCATGGTAGACGATATCCGGCTTGTAGTGCTCAAACACCCAGTTAATCCTCCGGCTGTCACGCACGGAGCCGATGAGCACATCCAGCTGGAGCTCCGGATATTTTCTCCTCAGTTCCTGCTCAATGTCGTAGGCGTTGTTTTCGTAAATATCGAAGATGATCAGCCGTTTCGGCTCATGTCCCGCGATCTGGCGGCACAGCTCGCTGCCGATAGAGCCGCCTCCCCCTGTCACCAGGATGGTCTGGCCTTTCAGATGCTGGAGGATTTCCTCCATATTCACCTTGATGGGTTCCCGGCCCAGCAGGTCCTCCACCGCCACCGGCTTCATCCTGCTAAGGGAAACCTCGCCGTTTGTCAGCTGGTAGATGCCGGGCAGCGTCTTCAGCTCACAGCCCGTCTCCTTGCAGATGTTCAGCAAATCCCGTCTGGTCTGGGCCGAAGCGGTGGGAATGGCCATCAGGATTTGCTCCACCCCGTATTTCTCCACTGCCTGGAAAATATTGTCCCTTCCTCCCACCACCGGAATCCCTTCCAGCAGCTTGCCCCATTTCTCCGGGTTGTCGTCAATGAGGCACACCGGCCTGGCGTCGGAATGGCTGGAATTCAGCAGCTCCCTCAGCACAATCTGTCCCGCGTTTCCCGCACCGATGATCATGGCGTTCCGGGTCTTGCGGCCATTCTTCTGTCTCCTGCTCCGCTCCAGGGTGATGTAGCGGTAGCCGAAGCGCACTCCCGTCACCAGCATCACCTGGATGACCGGGCCGAAGATATAGTAGGAGGCCGGCATCCGCCCCTCCAGGGCCGTAATCCCAATCACATGAAAGGCAGTGGTCAGCACCGTAGCCGCCAGAATCCGGTTCAGTTCATTGAAGCTGGCGAACTTCCAAATACTTCTATAAAGATGCAGACCGGCAAATACAAACAATGTAAACAAAGTGTACACCGGCGCGAAGTGAACAAAGGCGTCCAGATATTCCCTGGGAATCTGGGTGAACCTCAGGTCGAACCGCAGCCACAGTCCCATAAAGTAGGAGAAATTCACTGCGATTATGTCATAAATCATCAGGTAAAATGCCATGATCTGCTTGTGCATCCATCCCCGCCGGAGTTCTCCGCCGTATCCACTTGTGCCGGCATTTTTCTCACTCTTATATCCCTTACTCATACTCCCGCTTCCTCTCTGAACTCCCTTTTGCTCCTCCCGATGACAGGGGTTCCATCCTCCCCAGCCGCTTCTGCTCCCTGTCCTCATTTTCCATCTACTCCACGGTCACGCTCTTTGCTAGATTCCTGGGCTTATCCACATCCAGCCCCCGGGCCACGCTCAGGTAATACCCCAGAAGCTGCAGAGGGATGATCGCCAGACTGGTGGCAAAGTGCGGGTCCGTCTTCGGCGTGTACACCGTAAAGTTCACCGTATCCTCAATCTCATAATTTCCGTAACTGGTCAGCCCCATCAGATAAGCGCCCCGGCTCTTTACCTCCACCAGGTTGCTCAATGTCTTCTCGTAGAGCTCCTCCTGGGTCAGCACGCCGATGACCAGGGTCCCGTCCTCAATCAGGCTGATGGTGCCGTGCTTTAACTCTCCCGCCGCGTAGGCCTCGCTGTGGATGTAGGAGATTTCCTTCATCTTCAGGCTTCCCTCCAGGCAGATGGCGTAGTCGATGCCCCTGCCAATCAGGTAGGCGTCCTTGGCGTTTGCGTACTTGGCCGCAAACCACTGGATGCGCTCCTTGTCCTCCAGGGCCCGCTCCATCTTCTCCGGCAGGCTCATCATCTCCTGGATATACCCGGCGTACTGCTCCTTGCTGATTTCCTCCCGCACCAGTGCGAACTGCACCGCCAGGGCATAGCAGGCAATCAGCTGGGTGCTGTAGGCCTTGGTGGTCGCCACGGCGATTTCCGGCCCCGCCAGGGTGTAAAATACATTGTCCGCCTCCCGGGCAATGGAGCTTCCCACCACATTGACGATGGCCAGGGTCCGTACCCCTTTCTCCTTGGCAAGGCGCAGGGCTGCCAAGGTGTCAGCCGTCTCCCCCGACTGGCTGATGACCACCACCAGGGCATTGGGGTCCAGGAGGGGTCTGCGGTAGCGGAACTCTGAGGCCAGCTCCACCCGGACAGGGATTTTTGCCAAATCCTCAATCACGTACTGGGCCGCAACCCCTACATGGTAGGCAGAGCCGCAGGCCACAAACTGAATCTGGGAGATAGAACGGATTTCCTCGTCCGTCAGATGAATCTCCGACAGGTCAATGTTCCCGTTCTTTACCACTGAATTCAGGGTATCCAGAGCCGCTCTGGGCTGCTCGTGGATTTCCTTCATCATGAAATGCTCATAGCCGCCCTTTTCCGCAGCTTCCGCATCCCATTTGATTTCCGTCAGCTCTTTTTCGATCTCTTCCCCATCCAGGTTGTAGAAATGGACCTCCCCCGGCGTCAGTCTGGCCATCTCCAGATTGCCGATGTAGTAGACGCTCCTGGTGTACTTCAGAATAGCCGGAACGTCGGAAGCCACATAGGTTTCCCCGTCTGCCAGCCCGATAATCATGGGGCTTTCCTTCCGGGCCGCCCAGATTTCTCCGGGATAGTCCTTAAACATCACGCACAGAGCGTAGGAACCTCTGACCCGCACCATGGTCTTCGCCAAGGCGTCCACCGGGCCCAAATTGTATTTTTTATAATAATAGTCAACCAGCTTCACCACCACTTCCGTGTCCGTATCGGAATAGAAACGGTAGCCGTGCTTTAAAAGCTTCGCTTTCAGCTCCTGGTAATTTTCGATAATCCCGTTGTGGACCCCAACGACTTCCGATTCCACTGGTCCGGAACCGGAGCGGCTGCAGTTGCCGCTTACGTGGGGATGGGCATTTGTCTGGCTGGGTTCTCCGTGGGTGGCCCAGCGGGTATGGCCGATGCCGCATGTGCCGGCTAATGCCCTTCCATTGTCAATCTTCTCTGCCAGATTTTTCAGTCTTCCTTTAGCTTTTACCACTTCCGCCAGATTCTCTCCGTCCCGGACCGCCAGTCCGGCGGAGTCATATCCACGGTATTCCAGCCTGGAAAGCCCCTCCAGCAAAATGGGGGCCGCCTGCTGTTTTCCCGTAAAACCTACAATTCCACACATGATTTTTCTTTTTCTCCTCTCGGATATCTTTCTCCTCACTGGCGCTTACAAAAATACTGCCTGTCCGGTAAGACGATCCGGACAGGCAGTATCTCATCCTCATCTTTCGTGCCTGCCGCAGTCTATCCTTACCGTCTGTACACCACTGTCAGCGTTCCGGAACCAGGAATCGTTACCCAAAGGGTCTTGGATGCCGTGTCAATCTGGCTGGGAATGATCAGCTCCCATCTTCCGGTATGGTTGTTGAAGTAAAGTACCTGTACCGTTCCCAGTCCGTCAATCAGGTTGGGAACATACAGCGGCACTTGGGCGCTCCCCAGCTTCTCCACGTCAGTTCCGATTTCTCTGGTCATAATGGCGTGGGTTCCGGTCAGGGCGTTATAGCCTGTCAGTTCAACTCCCGGCACTACCTCGTTTAATGCGCTTCCACTGTTAATTCCATTGATGGTGTTAACCACCGTTTCCGGCAGTCCTACGGTAGCGCCGTCTCCCTGAACCAGTTCCAGAGCGGTATCTCCTACCACGGCCTGTCCCCGGCTGTCCACGGTTACCGTCGGGCTGCCTTCCTGTCCCGTTACAGACTGTCCGGTCTCAACCGCCACCACATCGTTTCTGGGGCTGGTGCTGGTAGTAAGAGAACCGCCGGTACCAGTCGTACTGCCGCTTCCGGTAAGCCCCATTCTCTCCTGATAGCTTGAGAGAGCCTCTCCCAGATCCCGGTCGCTGTCACCGCCTCCGCCGCTGATCTCCATTCCGGTTCCCGGACTGTTCGCCGCCATTACAGAGGCCGCCTGAGAAATCGCCAATACGGAAATCATCGCCCCTGCCAACAATACTTTTCTCTTTCTCATTTTCCTTCATTCCTTTCTGCATACGCTTTTCTATCAACCTTTATTATTACTGTCTATCTACTCCTCTGCCCGGTAAAACAATTCCAGGACAATGGGAAGTATCTCATTCAAATCGGGGAAATACACATCATAGAGATTGGTCTCCTCCGCCTCGCCCGGCAGAGTGATCATATCCGCTTCCGTCAGTGTCTGGCTGCTCTCCAGGAAAGTCAGCGCCAGATCCATATATTCCCCCTTGTCCAGGTCGGTCACCATATAGGGCTGCAGCTCGTTTAACATCCGCTCCGCAAATCCTTCCTCTCTGGCCGCCTGCCTCTTTGCCGCCTCCGCGAACCCCTGAATGTAGGCTTTGTGCCTCTCGGTGCGCTCCAGAGCGGTCTGGGGACGGCTGGTATCCCGGTAGCGGATAAATTTCTCCGCCAGTTCTCCCTGAAGGGTTACCTGCGCCCCCGGCACGAAGGATGGATCCGCCGCTTCCATCCCTTCTTCCTGAATGGTCACGGTCACTCCTCCCACCCCGTCGTTCAGAAGAGGCAGGGCTCCGGCGCTTACCGCCATGTAACCGTCAATGGGAAGGCCGTTCAGCAGCGTGGAAACCGCCTCAGACATATACTGACAGCTCAGCTCCCTGCCGTCGCCGTAAGCGTAGGCCAGAGTCAGATGCTGGATATCCTTTCCCAGTACATTTCCACTTAAATCTGTCAGGGTAATCAGCGTCATAGTGTCTCTGGGGATCATCAGTATTTTCACCTGATTCCGCACCGTATCCTGGGCCACCAGGAAAATTCCGTCAGACTGTCCGCCGGAACCGGCTACCTGAGGCTCCTCCAAGGTATCCGTCCGGTCGATTCCCATACAAAGAATGGCTTTTACGTAGGTATTTCTCCGGTAGGTCTTACCCTCATATTCCAGAACTTCGCTGCCTGTCTGTGCGGCAGTCTCCTGAGCCTGGCCTTCCCTCCATGCCCTGGCCTCCGCTTCCGCCTGCTGCCGCTGCCGGTAGAGGCCTGCGCTGTACCAGATGAAAGCCGCTCCAAGGATTACCGCTCCGGCGCCTGCCAGAACCTTCCATCTATCTCTTTGCTTCTTCGTATTCTTTGTATTTCTCGTATTTCTTGTCATAATACTTCTTATAATAACGGTTATAATACTTGCCGGACCGTTCTCCTCCCGTCTTGCTGAGAACCGCGCCCAGCAGCCGGCAGCCGCTGCGCTCCAGCTGGCTCTTCACCTTCTGGACCAGCCGGTAGCTGACGCCTCCGCTCTCGATCACCAGCACGGCTCCGTCGCATTTGCTGGCCACAATGGCTCCGTCAATCAGATTTCCCACGGGAGGCGTGTCCACCAATATGTAATCGTACTGTTTCCTGGCCTCCTCTATCAGATTCTCAAACAGCTTGTCCTCCAGAAGTTCCGCAGGATTGGGAGAATAGGGACCCGCCAGCACCAGATCCATGTTCTCCACATTGGTAGGGTAGATGATTTCTTCCATGGTTTTCTGGCCGCTCAGGTACTGAGAGAGGCCATTGACCTTCCCACGGATTCCATGACGAACCGCCACAACCGACTTGCGGATATCCGCATCGATGAGAAGCACCCTCTTGCCAATGCTTCCAAAGGACCGCGCCAGGGAAAAGGTGGTGTCGCTCTTTCCTTCATCCGGCAGGGAACTGGTAAACATCACAGCCTGGATGCCGCTGCCGCAGAACTGGATATTGGTCCTCAGTGTTTTAATCGCTTCATTGTAAAAATAATGGTCGTTCCCAATCTGTTCCAGAACCAGCTGCTGATTCCTGCATTCCATCATGATTCTTTTCCCCTCCCTTCCTCTCTCGCTTCTCCGGCGCGGGGCTGCCTTCTGCGGCTCTTGCGCTCTCTTACCGTATGCTCCTGTTTCACATTGTTTGCCGGATGCTCTCCCGCTTCCGAGGAAAGTTCCTTTCCTGCTGCCGCTTCCGCCTGCTGCCGAAGCTCATCGCTGTCTTCCCTCTTTTTTCCCGCCTCCGCGGAATCTTCCTGAGATCCATAAGGGCCATAATGACCGTATTTCTCATAGGTTCCTTTTCCGGTTTCCGCATCCTCCCTGGGAATGGAGGCCAAAACCGTAAGACCAAGATAGCGCTCCACATCGTCCTCTGTGCGGATGGTATCATTGAGAATCACCCTCAGGCAGATTACACCGCAGACCGCCATAGCGGCAAGCAGCCCTGCAAGCATGCCGTTTCTCCTGGCGCTGGGAGCCGAGGGAGCGATTGGTACCACTCCGTTTTCAATGATTTTGGGCGGAACCATTTCCATAATGTCCGCGATGTACTGAGAGGATACGGCCGCCACCTCATCCACGATAGCCTTAGCCCGCTGAGGATCCGAATCTGTAGCAGAGATGGACAGGATACGGGTATCCGCCGGGTTTTCCAGGCTCAGCTGCCCTCTCAGTCCTACATAATCCGTTTCCAGCTGCAGATTGTCGATTACCTCCTCCAGCACCGGCCGGCTGGTCACTACTACCCGATAGTCGTTGGTCAGCTGGCTTCCGATCTGCAGATCCGCCAGAGAAGTAAGGGTTGTTTCCTTTGATAAGACATACACCATAGCCGTAGAAGTATAGACAGGCGTCATCAACACCTTGGTGTAAAGCACTCCGGCGCCGGCGCCAAGGACCAAGGCCAGAATGATCAGCCAGATTCTTCTGCGCAGCGCCTCCAGCAGCTCAAGCAAATCAATCTGGATTTCGTTGTTCGCTTCATAAGTCTTTTCCATAGCATTTTCATTCCTTTGTTTCTTCTTCTCACTAAGGCTCCAGCAGTCTGTCCTGAAGAATGCAGCTGGGATTGGAAACCATCAGCTGATGCAAAAGGCCCTTTCCTCCCTTTTTTTCAATCCAGTGCTGAACCTCCTCTGTTCTTGGAGGCCTGTAATTCATCCTGTGCATGTCCGTTGCCAGAAAATGTACATTTCCCTCCAAAAGCTGTCTCCTGCACCAGCGGGTCACCGGGCTGAGCATGTTTCCCGCTAAGCTGGAATAATTAATCTGTATGTATCCTCCGCTCCGGATCAGTTCTTTTAACCGCCCCTTTTCAAACAGGCTGTGGTACCGTTCCCCATGGGCGATCACCGGCAGATATCCTCTTTCCAGAAGCCGTCTGGTCCCTCTGAGAATCACAGCTGCGGAATCTTCCGGCATAAATTCCACCAGCACGTACCGGCTTCCCGCCAGTGTCAGCGCCTTTCCCTGATCCAAATATTCCGTTATATCCTCGAAATACAGGATTTCCTGCCCCAGACTAATCCCCACCGGCTCAGGATTCCGCTCTTTCCCCAACAGTTCCAGTTTCTCATACTTTCCCAAAATTAAATCCAAACCAGATTTTCTGTTAAAATGCGGAGTCGCGATAATGTGCCCAAAGCCCTGCCGGGCCGCCGCTTCCAGCAGACCAGCGCTGTCCTCCCAATCTGCCGCTCCGTCATCCACCTGAGGAAGAATATGCGCATGAATATCAATCCAGCCTTCCATAACTGACTCCCTCTTTCATGTCTCTCATATCTCGGTGTCCCCTGTGTTGTGCTGCCGCGCGGTTCCGGAAATCATCCCGCCCTCTGGCAGAGGTTTAGCGGATTTGCGTCTGCCTCTGGCAGCAGCATATATAAAATACGCCGCCATCAGAGGCAGATAGTCAAAAGCAAAACCTGAGATGTAAACAATCAGACATAATATCGATTATGTCTTAAAAGCAAGTCATAATTTCCAAAACACATTTAT
>ERZ1643247.929-NODE-929-length-30696-cov-9.955843_pt1 | contig 30696 bp, 26 predicted proteins | sample MGYA00579264_ERZ1643247 | MGnify/ENA primary metagenome ERZ1643247 (study PRJEB29033, sample SAMEA4952262) | chicken gut metagenome | biome: Broiler Chicken; feature: Gastrointestinal Tract; material: Caecum | place: Ireland | collected 2018 | study: Broiler... | reverse complement strand
TCTCGTCTTCAGCGAACTTTTATATCTTATCACAGCACCTCATCTCTGTCAAGAACTTTTTTATCTTTCTTTCAGAGCTTTTTGAATTTCGGATGGACTTTTAAAGGTCACCGAATTCCCGCTGCGATACTGCATTTGCTGTCCGTTTGGCGACCGCCTCAGCGACAGCTTTGTTATGATATCATTGCTTCCAGCATTTGTCAACTATATTTTTGACATTTTTGTTAGTAACTATTCAACCAGGTCTGCGTATTTACTGCGCAGACTGTATGAAAACGTAGTGCCTGTGGGCATCCACCCCATCGCGGAGTGATTTTCCCGGAAGCAAAAAAAATGCCGGAAGATGAGGTTTTATCGTGTACTGCACTGTACAAACCTCTGTCTTTCGGCACGCCCTTTGTATTCTGTTTTCTCTATACTTTTTCAAACATGCTCTATCGAAAAGCATATAAAAGGATTTGCAGTATCAGGTTGTTATCATACAGGAACCGCAGGAAAGCATCTTCTCTTACCGCTTCCATACAGACTCTTCCCCAGCCGGTACCGGAAAAGAGCATCAATACGAGAAAGAAAATCCACACCCACAGAAGCGCCCGCAGAATTCCCACGAACCCTCCGCCGATCCGGTTGACAAACCCGATCACAGGAAGCTCGGCAAAAGCGTCGGCGATCCGCATCAGAATCCTTACAAGGATCCACGCCAGCAAAAAGGATACCAGAAATACGATCGCACCGACCGCCAGATCCGTCAGATAGTCTGCCGCATATGCCACCATCTGTTCCTGCTGCCCGCTCCAGATATCATTCTGGCGGAACATGACATCCAATACATTTTCGGGAAGTCCCAGGGACGCCAGAAGATTTCTTTGTTCTTCCGTTGCCTCTGTACTTTCTGCAGTTGCTGCTCCCTCCGCACTGCCCGACATTCTTTCCGAATTGTCCCATGTCTCTTCCAGCATTTCCGTGCAGGAAGTCCGGATTGTCTCCGTAATCTGCGTATGCTCTTTTAGTGCGTCACTGATATATGGGCTGATCCATCCGGACACCACCATGACCAGTATCAAAAAGACCATGGACAGCACCGTCCGCACAAATCCTCTGCGATAGCCCGCAGCCGCCGAAAGTATTATAACAATCAGTATTACCAATAGCAGCCAGTTCATCATTTCCTCCTAACGTCTTTTCATCTCAGTTTCATGTACAACAGCCCCTGGTCCAGAACTCCCAAATAGTTCCGATTCCCAAGACCGATGATTTCCTGAATCTGTCCCTCTTCCACACTTCCGTTAAATTTCTCAACTCCGCTGAAATTATAGATTGCAAATTCCCCACGATTCCACAACAGAATCTGATCTTCATCCATCTCCATATTCTCATAGGAAAAGTCAAAATTTTCCTGGAAAATTTCCTTACCGCTGAGGCTGTACAATTTCAGCGTATAGGGCTGGAGAACATCGCTGCTCTCCACTGTCATCGCAACATAGGAATCGTTCTTGCAGATGCTCAGGATCTCCTGACTTTCCTCCACCTTTGCGTTCTCCTCCGGATCTGTAGTTCCCTCAAAAACCAGAAAACCTTTCTCCGTATAGGCGACACAGGTATTCTCATCCACATAATCCAGCTGCGGAATGAGCAAATCGTCATAGCTGACCGCCTTTACCAGATGGTCTTTCTGGCTCTTTCCCGCACTGCCGAAATTATAAAACGCCACCTGTGATTTCATCTGTCCTTCTTCCGGATAAACGTAGGCGACAGCCAGTGTCATTCCGTCCGGAGAAAGACTCAGATCCATCGGATAACCAGGACTGTCGATCTGTGTCCGGAAGGATGCGATCTCGGTCCCGTCTGTGCTGTAATATTTCAGCCAGGTATTGTCGCCGTCTTCCAGAATCGCGGCGGTCACTCCCTGCGCGGCAGCTTTCGCTTTTCGGATTGGATAAGGCGTCGTCACCTGTCCCAGCTGGCCGTCAGCTCCAAAAGTCCTGATCGATGTACCTCCCTGTTCATAGACTGCGCCTGCCTCCCCGGATACCTCTGCCGCGGGATTGTCCATCGAATAAGCAATGCTCCACAGTTCATTTTCATCCCGATCCATCAGCCGCGCTCCGCTGATCCCATATCTCAAAACATTTTCTCCAAGTTTTACATACCCGGAGGACAAGGTATCTTCTTCCATATCGAACGAAATCGTTTCGTAGCTGCTGAACGTCCGGTACCGGATAAATCCGGCAATCCCCAAAGCGGCCGCCAGAATCAGAATCACGACTGCCGCCACGACCATGGCTCTCCGGTTTCTGAAATCTTTCAGTTTTTCTTTGTATTCTATAATACTTTGTATTTTGCTGTTTTTTTCTTCCATAGCCTGTCCCTGTACTTCATCTGTGGCTGTGCCTGATAAAAACACGGCACATTTTCAAACTGTAAACCGATTATAGCATACTTTCCTTTATTTCGGGAGCAAAATTTTCTGCCCGGCATAAATGACGTCCTCGGAAGTGATTCCGTTCACTGCGCAAATATCCTTCACCCGGTTCATGGTGCCATAATATCTTTCGCTGATTTTAGAAAGAGAATCCCCTTTCCGGACGGTATACTCTGTCAGGATGTCCGCCGCAGCCACACTGCTGGTTTCTTCGGATGCCCCACGATCAGATTCATCTGATACCTGGCTGGTTTCGTTGCCGGTCGTCTGACCATTTTCGGTTTCACCGCTTTCTGTCTGCCCTTCCCCGGTCTTACTGTTTCCTGTCTGTGCATTCCCGGTCTCGCTGTTTCCTGTCTGCCCATCTCCGGTTTCACTGTTTTCTGTCTGTGCATTCCCGGTCTCGCTGTTTCCTGTCTGCCCATCTCCGGTCTCACTGCCGCCTGTCTGTGTATTTCTGTCTCCACCGCTTCCTGCCTGTGTATCACCGGTTTCGCTGCTGTTTCTCTGAGTATCCTCCTGTCCCTCGATGGTATCCTGCTGTCCGGCAGCCGAAACGTCATCCTGTTTTTCTTCCGCCTGGGGAGTCACAGTCTGCGGAACCCTGCTCCCGCTGACTGCATTTCCATTGGCGGCAACCGTCTGTGACCCGGATTGTGCGCCCTGATCCCTCTGTGACCCCTGATCCCTTGCGGCAAAGTTCAGTCCAAAGGCAAGCACAGCCGCTGCCGCACATACGGTAACGCCATAGGCAAGCCCTTTGTTTACGGTTTTCTTTTTCTTCTGCTCCTGTTTCTGCCCCACAATCTTCCGGAAATCAGAAACCGCCTGATCCGCCAGTTTTCCGGTATCTTCCACGCTGGCATTCTGATTATGGTCGACCATATAGTTCTGCATGGCTTCATTCTTTTCATAATAAATGTAAAAACCATCAAGTTTTTTCAATGCGCCATTGTCGTAAGTGTAAAAAGCTTCTTCCTTCTCACTGGGTTCCATCCGGAACAGTACCTTGTCGTTTCCTCCGAAATGATTCAGATGGATTTTCAGAATTCTTTCGTCATTTTCCTCCATATCACCGGGCAGGCTCAGGAACCATCCCAGGATGTTCTGATCCCTGAAATATTTTTCTATCGTGTCACCGACTTCTTTCCAGACCTGCTCATCGAATTTCAGGCTGTCGGCGCTCACCTCCATGCTGGTAATCTCCAGCGCTCCCCTGAGAAAGAAATAGGCGGTTCCGTCTGCCCAGTTATACTGCCCCAGCAGGATTGCAGCCTTTCCTGACGATGGATCCGCGGAAAGTTTTTTCAGATACGTATATACATAATCTTCCAGATAAATCTTTTGTTTCCCTTTGCAGTCACCAATCTGCCGGATATTTTTCGGCAGCCGGAAGTAGCTCTCGTTTCCACGCGCTTCCTGCTTTTCCTCCTTATATACGATTTCTATCATATGATTCACCCCTTTTGTCCAATACAATAGCACGGATGAAATGCGGAATTTAGCATTTTATGGTTCTGATCCCAAAATCTTTCCGACATTTTTTCGTATATCTCGGACTAGTACATCGAAAAATAGCTAGCTATTTAATTTTCGATGTACTGGTTTTCCTCTCAGCCAATCAATGTACCAGGCATGTTTTCATCGGTTCGGGAATATCGTATATCAGGCGTCTGATTGCCGGCAGTAAAACAGGTACTGCGGCGAATACTCTGATTCCGTTTTGGAAACGATAGTAATATCGCCGCCATGGAAAGGCGGCACAGACGGAAGGAAAGGACGGATCACACAGATGTTTGGAAAAAGGGTTCCGGAAATTTTTTATATCAACGAACGAAGCAGAACGGCCAGCGAAGAGCTGGCTCAGGTATTGAGCTATTGTATCCTGCAGGCAGAACGGGAATTCCGGGAGGTAATCTTCCTCTGCATCGGCAGCGACCGGATCACAGGAGACAGTCTGGGCCCTTTGATCGGCCATCAGCTTGCCCCTTACCGCAAACCCGGCTTTTTCGTCTACGGAACACTGGACGACCCGGTGCATGCGCTGAATCTGACGGACAGGCTCCGGCTGATCCAGCGGCGCCATCCGGAGGGTCTGATCGTTGCCATCGATGCTTCCCTTGGTTCACGGCGCCACCAGGGCTACATCACGGTAGGATGTGGCTCTATTCGCCCCGGGGCGGGTGCAGGCAAGAGCCTGCCGGAAGTCGGTGATGTTTTTATCACCGGAATTGTGAATGTTTCAGGAAGTTTTGAACAGCTTCTTCTTCAAACCACACGGCTTTCCACAGTTTTTCATATGGCCGATGCAATCACGCAGGGCATTCTGATCGGTTTTCAGTCACTGGAATCCGCAGCTTTAACCACGGTTCCCGCGGCGGGAATCGCGGTCAAATAATAAGATTGCAGACACTGTCCGTCGTATGATATAATGAAAACAAGCGCAGAACAGAGAGGTTCTATCCTTTCTGTTCTGCGCTTGTTTGTTCTAAAAATAATTCCAATATGTGAAACCAGAAAGGAGGAACATTATGGCAGCCTTTGACAAAATTCTCAGCGGTCATCCGCAGCTGGATGAAATTCTTGATCATATTCGCCTTGGAGATAACGTTGTCTGGCAAGTTTCTTCCATTGATGAATTTCGTGTGTTTGCCGAACCTTTCGCCCGTCAGGCGGTCCGTAACGGAAGAAGCGTAATTTATATCCGGTTTGCCCAACACGAACCGGTCCTCAAAGATACCTCCGGAATCCAGGTATGTACGTTTAATCCCGACGCAGGGTTTGAAGCCTTCACCGTAGCGATTCACGAAAAAATTACACAGGAAGGCAGGGAGGCTTTCTACATTTTCGACTGTCTCTCTGAACTTCAGTCTGTCTGGTACACCGACCTGATGATGGGAAACTTTTTTCGTGTCACCTGTCCTTATCTGTTCGATCTTGATACCGTCGCTTATTTTCCGCTGCTGCGGGGACGCCATTCCTATGACGCGGTTGCCCGTATCCGGGATACCACGCAGCTTCTTCTGGATGTCTATTCCGGAGAAAAATACTTCTATCTGCATCCGTTGAAGGTATGGAACCGTTACTCGCCGAAAATGTTCCTTCCGCACTGTTACCGGAAGACAGAAAACACTTTCACCACCGTGGAGGACGGTGTCGGTATGAGCCGTTTTTATCAGACCCTTCAGAAGTCGTCTACCCAGGCACAGGATCAGACCTTTGACAGCTACGACCGGTTCTTTCAGGCCGCACGGCACGAATACGCCGGCGGAACTTTCAGCAGCGAGACCGAGGATCAGATCATCGCCAGCATGATGACGAGGGATGAAGTTCTGAAAAAACTGGTAAAACGTTATTTCCGTCCGGAGGACTATTTTCTGCTCCGAGACCGGATGATCGGAAGCGGCGCAATCGGCGGAAAAGCCTGCGGAATGCTGCTGGCAAGAAAAATTATAGAGACGGATGTCCCGGAATATGCCGGTTTTAATGAGCCTCATGATTCCTTTTATATTGGATCCGATGTTTTCTACACTTATATTGTTTCCAACGGCTGTTGGCAGCTGCGGATCCGTCAGCGGACAAAAGACGGCTATTTTTCCGCCGCTCCGGAGCTGCAGAAACATCTGCTGGAAGGAACTTTTCCCGCAGCAATCCGGAACCGCTTCATCAATATTGTAGAATATTTCGGGCAGAGTCCGTTTATCGTACGCTCCTCCAGCTTTCTGGAAGACGGCTTCGGCAACGCTTTCGCGGGAAAATATGAATCTGTCTTCTGCGTCAATCAGGGAAGCCTGGAAGAACGTCTGGAACAATTTGAACACGCAGTCCGGAAGGTTTACGCCAGCACAATGGATTACTCTGCTCTGGAATACAGGCTGATGCGGCACCTGGAAAAACGTGACGAGCAGATGGCGGTTCTGGTACAGCGGGTATCCGGCTCTTACTACGGTCAGTATTTTATGCCGGGAGCCGCCGGCGTCGGTTACAGCCACAGCACCTACAAATGGTACGCCGACATGGATCCTGACGCGGGAATGCTTCGTATCGTCATGGGGCTTGGTACCAAAGCGGTTGATCGGACCGGCGAAGATTATCCGAGGCTCGCCAACCTTGACCGGCCGGCTGTGACGGTTCTGACCACCGACGAACAGCGTCATAAATTCTCTCAGCGATACATCGACGTGCTCGACTGTAAAGCCAACTTTCTTTGCGAAGTTCCGCTCAGCAGGCTCCTTCCCCTGCTGCCCGACTGGTACAGATCCATGGTTCTGGAACACGACTGCGATGCAGAAAACCGTCTGCGGCAGACAGGGCACTGCAGAGATGTCTTCTATGTCAGCTGCCAGAAGCTGCTGGAACAGAATGCATTCACCTCACTGATGCAGAGAATTCTGAAAACTCTGGAACATATCTACCAGAATCCAGTGGATATTGAGTATACCGTCAACATGGACGCGAATGGTGATTTCGTAATCAACCTGCTCCAATGCCGCCCTCTGTATATTGATGCCAACCAGAAGCAGCTTCATCTGGAACATCTGAACCTGGAATCCGTCTTTTTTGAAATCAGAGATTCCTCCATGGGACCTTCCGGTCGCACGCCGGTAGACGTCGTGATTCAGATTGATCCCGCAAAATATTACGAATATCCCTATGCCAAAAAGTACGATGCGGCCCGCGCTGTCGGGGCTCTCAATCGTTTTTACAAAAACCGGAAGAAAAACATCCTGTTCATGGCTCCCGGGCGGCTTGGAACCTCGTCGCCGGAGCTTGGCGTTCCGGTCACCTTCGGCGACATCTCCGGCTTCCGGATCATCTGCGAAATCTCCGACCGCCAATCCGGATATACGCCGGAACTCAGCTACGGAAGCCATATGTTTCAGGATCTGGTGGAGACGAAGATTCTGTACGGTGCCATCTGGAACAGCGAAAAGACAGTTTCCTACAATCCCGGTTATCTGGACGGCACACCGGATCTCTTTGCCGAAATCTGTCCGGAATTTCCTGAACTTGCCGGCATGATTCAAGTGAGAGAGCCGAAATCTCTCAGTTACTGGCTTGATTCCGTGTCAAATCACGCAGTCTGCGGAACGGAAAAAAGCGGCTGACAGATGCCAGCCGCCGCTTTTCCTCTCCGTATCGTATCCGGTTACGCCGGTCTGTATTTGCTCTTCCATTTCCCGGAAATCATCCTCGGCAAATAAAGTCCCGCAGGACGGGGACGGCGCTCCGTTCCCCATCCTGCGGGACTTCTGAATGTTTCGATGGTTCTTTTTATTTTTCTGTATTTTTACAGCCGTCGGCGGTACGCTCACAGCTGTATCTTTATTTCATAAATTCTTTCACCTGGCGGTAAATGCCTTCACCGTCAAGACCGTATTTCTGGAGCAGCGCCACTGCCGGACCTGACTCGCCGAAAACATCCTGCATACCGATTTTTTTCACCGGTGTCGGAACTTTCTCACACAGTACATCGCATACCGCGCTTCCCAGGCCTCCGATCACGGAATGTTCTTCTACTGTCACAACCTTACCTGTCTCTTTGGCTGCAGCTACAATAAGGTCCTCATCCAGCGGTTTGATGGTGTGGATATTGATGACTTTTGCGTCAATTCCTTCCGCTGCCAGTTTTTCTGCCGCTTCCAGTGTGTAACCTACACAAAGGCCTGTGGTAACGATGGTTACGTCCTTGCCTTCGCGGAGTACAACACCTTTTCCAAGCTCGAACTTGTAATCCGGACGATCGTTGATCACCGGTACGGCAAGTCTTCCGAAACGCATGTAGACTGGTCCTTCGTATTCATACGCTGCCTTTACGCAGGCACGCGCTTCCACATCGTCAGACGGGCTCAGAACTACCATGCCCGGAATGGAGCGCATCAGGGCGATGTCCTCATTGCACTGATGGCTGGCGCCGTCCTCTCCTACGGAAATTCCCGCATGAGTCGCTCCGATCTTTACGTTCAGGTGCGGATAGCCGATGGAGTTGCGGACCTGCTCAAAAGCACGTCCTGCCGCAAACATGGCAAAGGTGCTTGCAAACGGCACCATTCCCGTCGTGGAAAGGCCTGCCGCGATTCCCATCATATTTCCCTCTGCGATTCCGCAGTCGATATGTCTTTCCGGAAATGCTTTCCGGAAGATTCCTGTTTTGGTAGCTTCTGCAAGGTCAGCATCCAGAACGACTACATCCTCATGCTCCCTGCCAAGCTCTGCCAATGCGTTGCCGTAGCTCTCTCTGGTTGCAATCTTCTTTACTTCTGACATAATGCTTCACCTGCCTTTTCCAATTCTGCCATTGCGACTTTATATTCTTCATCGTTCGGAGCTTTTCCGTGCCAGCCCGCCTGATCCTCCATAAAGGAAACTCCTTTTCCTTTCAGGGTTTTCGCGATGATCGCCACCGGCATACCTTTTACCGTATGAGCCTCATCAAACGCTGCTTTCAGCTGCTCGAAGTCATTTCCGTCGGCAACATTGATCACATGGAAATTGAAAGCTTCAAATTTTTTGTCGATCGGATACGGTGTGTTGACATCCCCCACACGTCCATCGATCTGAAGATCATTGTTATCCACGATCACAACCAGGTTATCCAGTTTTTTCGCGCCTGCGAACATTGCAGCCTCCCATACCTGGCCTTCCTGGATCTCACCGTCTCCCAGGAGTGTGTATACATGGAAATCTTTGTTCTGCAGTTTCGCGCCAAGCGCCATTCCTGCTGCCGCAGAGATTCCCTGTCCCAGAGAACCGCTGGACATATCAACGCCCGGAATATGCTTCATATCCGGATGTCCCTGCAGATAAGAGCCCAGATGACGCAGAGTCAGCAGGTCTTCCTTCGGGAAGTAGCCTTTCTCCGCCAGTGTCGCATACAGACCCGGCGCTGTGTGTCCTTTGGACAGCACGAAACGGTCACGGTTGGGATCCTTCGGATTTTTCGGATCCACATTCATCTCTTCAAAATACAGATAGGTAAAAATTTCAGCCGCAGACAGAGATCCGCCCGGATGGCCGGCCTTTGCCGCGTGAACACCGCTTACGATACCCTTGCGGACCCCGTTTGCGGTTTTCTGAAGTTCTAAAATATTCATAGTTTCCTCCTTCTTGACGCACTTGCTGCGTCATCCAGGTAGATTTGGAAGTTTACTTCCAAACTTTCTCCTTTATTCTCCAAATACTGCCTTGTAATCTGCCTGGAATTTTGCGATTCCTGCATCGGTCAGCGGATGTTTGGTCATCTGCTCGATCACTGCGTACGGAACGGTTGCAATATGAGCGCCCGCCAGAGCGCAATCTGTTACATGGATCGGATTACGAACGCTTGCTGCGATGATTTCTGTATCAATATCTCCGGCAACCTCAAAAATCTCCGCAATCTCACGGATCAGGTCAACGCCGCGCACGCTGATATCATCCAGACGTCCCAGGAACGGAGACACATAAGTAGCGCCTGCGCGTGCCGCCAACAACGCCTGGTTTGCGGTGAAGATCAGAGTCACATTGGTCTTGATGCCCTCAGCGGACAGAACCTTGACTGCCTTCAGCCCTTCTACGGTCATAGGGATTTTTACTACCATATTCGGATGGATCTTTGCGATCTCACGGCCTTCTTTGATCATTCCCTCAGCATCCGTCGTGGTAGCCTTGACCTCGCCGCTGATCGGTCCGTCGACGATGGTTGTGATTTCTTTGATAACTTCCTCAAAGTTGCGTCCTTCCTTCGCGATCAGGGACGGATTGGTGGTAACCCCACAGATCACTCCCATATCATTTGCCTTGCGGATATCCTCTACCTTTGCTGTGTCGATAAAAAATTTCATGATGTTCCTCCTTATCATAACCGTTTTTTTCAGCCGCCGGTCACTTAGTTGAACGGCTGTACTTTGTTACTATAAGTATAGGCATTTTTATGGGAATGGTCAAGACAGGGTATTTTTATTAACAGTTTATTTCATTAATAATTCTTCGCTTAATTAATAATCCTGTTCATTTTCCCTCTATTTTTCATCGGCATTCCGGTTCTTTCCAGGTTCCGCACAGTGATTTATCAAAATTATTATTAATAATTTTTCGCAGCCCGATTAATTTTCTTTTTTGTTCCGCCGTCTCTGGAGCTCGCCGGTCCGCACATAAGAAGTGCTGCGCCGGGCGATCAGCTTCGGTTCATACTCAATATGATACGTACTGATGGGTTCGCTGCCTTCATGGTACGTGCGCTGGGAATGAATCTTTTTGATGATGATCTCACAGGCGTCCCGCCCTTTCAGCGAAACAAAATGGTCGATGGTCGTCAGGGAGATCGCATGGAGGCTGGAATAAATGGTATTGTCACATCCCAGCACGGAAATCTCTCCGGGAATCCGGATCTTTTCCTCCAGCAGGGCGTCCATGATGCCGAAGGCGATCATATCGTTCATCCCCGCAATGGCTGTCAGTTCCCGGTCTTCCCGCAGCAGCTCCTTCGTCAGTGTGTAGCCCATCTTGTACTCGGAATCCATGCTGGGGATCCGGTTGTCCAGATCCTCCGCAGCCGCCTTGACGATCACGCCGTCCCCGCAGCCCGCCTCGGAAAATTCCCGGACAAATCCCTCCACTCGCTTCAGCCTCTGTCCCTGCCGGGAGGTAAGCGGCGGCGACGCGAAAGCCACTTTCCGGTGGCCGTAGTCCAGCAGATGACGCGCCATCAGCCGCCCCGGCTTTGCATTGTTCAGCTCCACCGCGTCAATTTCCAGCAGTTCTTCCCGGTTGTTGATGATGACCAGCGGGATCGCAGCCGCCAGCTCACCAACCCGTTCCCGGCAGCTGCCGCTGGGGTTGCAGGTATAGATGATGCCGAGCGGCTGTACACTTTTCATCATCCTGAGATAATTCTCTTCGATCCGAAGATCCCTCTGGGTATTGCAGACAAAAACTCCGTACCCTTTTTCCTTTGCCACTTCCTCAATGCCCTGCAGCAGCATGACATAATAAGGATTGGTCAGCGTCGGGCAGAAGACTACGATCAGTTTCTGCCTGGTTTCCTTCCGGGTTTTCCTCTTAGGGACCTCGTACCCCAGCTCCCGCGCCGCTTCCTCCACCTTCCGGATGGTCTCTGCCCCGAAGGAGACATTCGCCTTCCGGTTGAGGATCATGGACACCGTTCCCTGGGAGACGCCTGCCGCCCTTGCCACATCCTCCGACGTCACTCGTTTCTTTCCCATGTTTTCCTCTTTCCTGACGCACTTGCTATTTCGTAACAGTTCAGCCTTGCTGAACTGTTACATGCAAAATCCATTTAAAATCGCCTTCGGCGATGGGATTTTGCACTCCTGAATCACGTTCTTACGGTCTGCCGCTGCTATAGCTCGGTACGTCCTTCCAACGCCCGAAGAAGCGTCACTTCATCGATATTTTCCAGGTCGCCCCCAACCGGAACGCCGCTGGCAATCCGTGTCACTCGGATACCGGTGGGCTTGATCAGTTTGCTGATATACATGGCGGTCGTCTCGCCCTCCAGGCTGGAATTGGTTGCCACGATCACTTCCTCCACATCCCCCTGAAGGCGCTGCATCAGCTCTTTCAGCCGGATATCGTCAGGACCGATCCCAAGCATCGGGGAGATCGCTCCGTGAAGCACATGGTACACACCCTCGTAGCGTCCCGTTTTCTCATAGGCCGCCAGATCCTGGGTATGCTCCACTACCATGATCTGTTTCTGGTTCCGTTTCGCATCCCGGCAGATCGGGCACAGTTCACTGTCGGTCAGTGTCTGGCAGCATTTGCAGTAACGCACATGCTCTTTTGCCTCCATGATGGACGACGCAAGCTGCGCTGCCTGCTCCTTGGGCATACTCATGATATGAAACGCCAGCCGCTGCGCCGTCTTTGTGCCGATCCCCGGCAGGCGGGACAGCTGTTCGATCAGCTTGTTGATATATCCACTGTAATAATCCATCAGAACGGGAAGCCTCCGCCAAGTCCCATTCCGCCGGTCAGTTTGGACATCGCCGCGGAAGCCTCTTCCTCTACCTTGCGGAGCGCTTCGTTGGTCGCCGCCATGATCAGGTCTTCCAGCATCTCGATATCATCCGGATCCACAACCTCTTCCTGGATCTTCACGGCGGTCACTACTTTCTTTCCGGAAATGGTCACTTCCACCGCGCCGCCGCCGGCTGACGCAGTAAACTCTTTTTCTTCCAGAGCTCTCTGGTTTTCTTCCATCTGCTTCTGCATCTTCTGAGCCTGCTTCATCAGATTGTTCATGTTTCCAGGCATTCCTCCCGGAAATCCTCCTCTTTTTGCCATGGTTCTCTTCCTCCTGTTACTCAAATTCCTCCGGCTCGTCATCATCTTCATAATCGATCGGCATATGAACCGTCTCCTCCAGCAGGCTGTCCACGGAAATCTCCGACAGCGCACTGTTCTTTTTCTGATCCGCCAGAATCATTTCAACTTCCACGGTTTTTCCTGTGGTCTGCTCGATGATCTGCTGCAGTTCCTGCGCAGCCTCCGGGCGGTCCACATACATTGCTCCCAGACTGTCCTGAAATTCCACAAACAGACGGGCGTCCCCCGTTTCTCCGTTGTATTTCGGGACAGACTTCTGGAGAAACTGCCGGAACATTCCGCTGGTCTGTCCGACGATCGCCTTCCACTGGGCACGGATCTTCTGGAGATCCTCCGGCGCGGCTTTTGTCGGCTTTACAGCGGGCGCAGCTTCCCCGGACGGGTAAATCCCCTGTGTTTCAGCCGCCTGCGCCGGTATCTGGCCGGGCGCCGCAGCCTGAACTGCCTGTACAGGAATTCCCTGTTCCATCTTTTCTTCCAGGATCCTCAGCCGGTCCAGCACAGAATCCAGGTTTGTCTCCATCTGGGGGCGGCAGAGTTTTACAAGCGCCACTTCCACCAGAACTCTTTTCTGCACCGCATACCGAAGCTGGCTGGATAATTCTGACAGAATACGAATATAACGCATCAGCGTCTCATCGTCAACCATTTTGCTCTCTTCCTGCAAAATCCGGTACTGTTCCGCCGACACGTCCAGCGCCTCTTCCTCCCCTTCCGAGTTTCCTACCAGAAGAAGATTTCTCAGGTACCAGGTGAAGTCCGTGACAAACTGACCCAGCTCCTTTCCCTGGATGATCAACTGCTCCAGCGTATGAATACTTCCGGAGACATCGCCTTTCAGAATGCAGCGGAGCATGCGGCTGAAAATCTCCGTATCTACCGTTCCCAGCACTTCCAGCACTTTTTCATAGGTCAGCTTCTGGCCCAGATAAAAGGCAATGCACTGGTCCAGAAGACTCAGCGCGTCACGCATCGCCCCGTCCGCCGCTTTCGCGATATAACGGATCGCCTTGTCTTCCACTTCCACCTGTTCCGTCTCCATCAGCTCTTTCAGACGGGCGGCGATGGTGTCCACGGTAATCCTCTTGAAATCATATCTCTGACAGCGTGACAGAATCGTCACCGGAATCTTGTTGGCTTCCGTTGTCGCCAGAATAAAGATCACATAGGACGGCGGTTCCTCAAGGGTTTTCAGCAGTGCGTTGAATGCCCCTGTGGAAAGCATATGCACCTCATCGATAATGTAAACCTTAAACCTTCCCTGGGTGGGGCGGTAAGCCACCTCATCCCGGATCTCACGGATATTGTCGACACCGTTGTTGGATGCCGCGTCGATCTCGATGACATTGGTGGAGATCCCTGCCTGGATTGCCTTGCAGGACGCACATTCGTTACAGGGACTTCCGTCCACCGGATGTTCACAGTTCACTGCTTTTGCCAAAATTTTGGCAATCGTAGTCTTACCTGTTCCGCGTGTTCCGCAGAACAGGTAAGCATGTCCGAGCCTGTCGGCCTGAATCTGATTTTTCAGTGTTGTAACAATGTGATCCTGCCCTTTGACATCCGCAAAGGTGTCCGGCCGGAATTTCCGGTAAAGAGCAGTATAACTCATTCATTTCTCTCCTGATTCTTTTTTGCTTGCAACCATTCCGCCGGCTCAGTCTCCGAAGCTGATGCCAATGCGTTTTGCATCCTGTACCACCTGGTCGTCCGGTGTAACGGTCTTTAACTTGCCTGCGCAGGATTCCAGCGGAACCTTCTTGATCTTTCCGTTGATGATTCCCACCATATATCCGAACTGGCCGTCCATGATCAGCTGTGCCGCCTCGGAACCGATGCGTGTGGAAAGCACACGGTCATACGGACATGGGCTGCCGCCTCTCTGGGTATGTCCCGGAACGGTGACACGGATCTCCATTCCTGTCTTCTCCTCGATCTCCTTGGCAATCTTGTAGGAAACCGACGGATACTTCTTGCTGTTCATCTCCATCTTCTTTTTCAGCTCTTTCTTCGGAAGGGCCGCGTCTTCCTTGGAGATAGCACCCTCGGCAACCGCCAGGATCGTAAATCCGCTTCCGTTTTGACGCCGTTTTTCGATGGCTGCCGCAACCTTATCGATATCATATGGAATTTCCGGGATCAGGATGACATCCGCACCGCTGGCAATGCCCGCGTACAGAGTCAGCCATCCCACCTTATGTCCCATAACTTCCACGATGAAAACCCTCTGATGGGAAGATGCTGTGGTGTGGATACAGTCGATGGCTTCCGTCGCGATATTTACCGCGCTGTAAAAGCCGAAAGTCATATCCGTGCCCCAGATATCATTATCAATGGTTTTCGGCAGATGAATGATATTCAGTCCTTCTTCTCTCAGAAGATTGGCAGTTTTCTGTGTTCCGTTTCCGCCAAGGATCACCAGACAGTCCAGACGGAGTTTATGGTAGGTCTGGGTCATCGCCTCTACCTTATTCAGTCCGTTCTCATCCGGAACACGCATCAGCTTGAACGGCTGGCGTGAAGTTCCAAGGATCGTGCCGCCTCTCGTCAGGATTCCGGAGAAATCCTTGGACGTCAGCATCCGGTAATCGCCGTAGATCAGACCTTTGTAACCATTCATAAATCCGTACACTTCCAGATCCTTTACGTTATTGGACAGTCCTTTTACTACACCACGCATTGTCGCGTTCAATGCCTGGCAGTCGCCGCCGCTTGTCAGCAAACCAATTCTCAACATATGGCATTCCCATCCTTTGCTCTGTATTTTGGCAGATTTCAGTATCATCTTAGTTCTGCACAATTACTATTAGTATACCTTATTTTTTTTTGCTTCACAATATGTTGAGCGTTTATTTCTTCAAAATTTGGGGGACTTTCGTTTCATTAAAGCGTACGAAATCAGCCCGGGGCAGGTGGCCTGCGTGTATGGCGGGCGGCTGAAAAAGTGTGGAAAATCTAAGCGTTCCAAAGCCCCTCCGGACGGGCACCGGAGCGATTCATCAGGAATGCCTTATGCATTCCCGATTCAGCGCTCCTCAGGCTCAGAGAGTGTTTGAAAATTGCTTTCTGCGAGATGTGCGTCACAGTTTGCGGGAAATTTGTTCCGGAATCAGGAGGCGTAGCGGGCTACGCTGACTGATTTCGGGACAGATTTCCCGCAAAGTGGGGCGTGCAGATTGCAGGAATGAATTTTCAAACACTCTCTAGTGCGTGTGGCACTTCGCCTGACCCGTCCTCCGGGGCTTCGGAACGCCAAGATTTTCTCACACTTTTTCAGATGCCCGCCATACACGCAGGCCACCTGCCCCGGGCTGATTTCTGGCTTTATGCTCTGGAAGTCATAAGGCGTCGGGTGTGAATCAAAAACGGGAGTGTTGTTAAAACTCTTGACCGATAGCAACTACCGTCATGTATAATACAAATATATCCGCATACCTATGAATACTGTTCATATATTATGCGCAATACAGAACTATGGAAAGGAGAAAAGAACATGAATGTAATTCTGATCAACGGAAGTCCGAACAGCCACGGATGTACTTATACTGCACTGGAAGAGGTGTCCAGAACGCTGCAGCAGGAAGGTATCGATACGGAGATTATCCATGTTGGGAATAAGGCAATCCGCGGTTGTATCGGATGCCGTAAATGTAAAACGACAGGACAGTGTGTGTTTGATGATCTGGTCAATGAGACTGCTCCGAAATTCCGTGACTGTGACGGTATTGTCATCGGTTCACCTGTCTATTTTGCTTCCGCCAACGGAACGTTGGTTTCCTTTATCGACCGCCTGTTTTACAGCTGTACGGCGGACAAGACCATGAAAGTGGGCGCTGCCGTTGTAAGCTGCCGCAGAGGCGGAAACACTGCTACGTTCGATGAGTTGAACAAATACTTTACCATCTCCGGAATGCCCGTGGCATCCAGCCAGTACTGGAACATGGTGCACGGAAATTCTCCGGAGGAGGTCCGCCAGGATCTGGAAGGTATGCAGACCATGCGGACCCTCGGAAAAAATATGGCGTTCCTGATCAAAAGTATCCGGCTCGGCAAAGAAGCCTATGGACTTCCGGAAAAAGAAGAACATGTATTCACAAACTTTATCCGCTGAGCAATCTGGTACAGCGTTCTCTGAATACCTGCTGCACTCACGCAGAATACACAGAACCCCCAAAAGCCAACATCCGGCTTTCCGGGGGTTCTTCCTTATTGATTTTTCTGATTTTCTGTTCCGTTTGTCTTTTCGTTATTGGTGTTCGTGTTGTCCCGGTTGTTCTCTCCTGCGTCCATCCCATTCTGAACGCCGTCCACCACATCATTGGCGCCTCTCTGAACACCGTCGATCACATCATCGGCGCCTTCCTGGATTCCATCCACCGTATCATTGGCTCCGTCCCTGACATCGTCTCCGAGATTTTCCATATCATCCCCAAGCGTATCGTTCTGATCCGTGTTGTTGTTCCGGTCTGTGCCATTTGTCACATCGTTGACTGTGTTATCTTTGTTGGAATTGTTCTGGTTATCCATATTGCTCTGTCCGCATGCCGTCATCACCATCAAAACGGAAGCCATGATCATTCCAAGCAGCACTGTTTTTCTGTTTTTCATCATTCCATCTCCTTTTCTGCTGTACTTGTTTTCGTACTGGTACATCGAATACTAAATAACCGCTGCATTCCGCAGAATGCTTTTTCGGCGGCAGTTATTTAATATTCGATGTACTACCTGTAGTATACGGAAAATCCAGTCGAATATACGCAGACGGACGGGTTCCAGAATATTCCTGAAAAATAAAAATGCCTTAAACGCCGATTCTGCAGAATCATCTGCAAAACCAGACATTTAAGGCATAGCTGCAACTCTTATTTTTTAACTTTTACGATATTTTATACCAATTTTTATTTGATGACATCCTGCATATCATACAGCCCTGCCGGCTTTCCAGCAAGGAATTTCGCGGCTTCCACCGCTCCTTTTCCAAATACACCCTTTGAGTATGCCTGATGGGAGAAGGTGATCACCTCATCCGGACCCGCGAAGATCACGTCGTGGTCTCCGACGATCGTGCCGCCGCGCACTGCAGAAATACCGATCTCTTTCGGATCTCTCTGTTCGTGGCGCTGGCTGCGGTCAAACGTATAGTGATATGCGCCGTCCATCGCTTCATTCAAACTGTCTGCCAGTGCCAGAGCTGTTCCGCTTGGCGCATCGCATTTCAGTTTATGGTGTTTCTCCACGATTTCCATATCAAATCCCGCTGCCGCCAGAACCTTTGCCGCGTCCTGGATCAGCTTGAGCAGGGTATTGATCCCCAGAGACATATTTGCAGAACGCAGTACAGCAACCTCTTTGCTGACCTCCTGCACCTTCTGCACCTGTTCCTCGGTAAGACCTGTGGTGCAGAGTACCAGCGGCAGCTTTCTGCTGCGGCAGTATTCCAGAACACCGTCCACCGCCTTAAACGATGAAAAATCAATCATCGCATCCGCCTGCACGTCACAATCCTGCAGGTTCGTAAACACCGGATACCCATTCTCTCTGTTATCTACCATATCCACACCAGCCACGATCTCGATCGCCGGATCCTCTTTGACAAGCCCGGTAATCACCTGACCCATATGGCCGTTGCATCCATGCATGATTACTTTTATCATTTCAGTCCCTCCTGCTGTTTCCTGGTAACTGTTCAGCTAGTACAGCGTTCGCTAAATAACTGGACCAAGCGCGCAGAATGCTTTTTCGAGTGTGCAGGTCAAAAAACACAGGCGTAGCGGGCTACGCTGAGTATTTTTGACCTGTGCAATCGGGAAAACAGGCAAGCGATTTGGTGTAGTTATTTACGAAACGCTGTACTAGCTGAACTGTTACGTTTCTTTTCCTTCTGTGTTACATCAGCCCGAACGCCTTCAGCTCCGCAGCCAGTCTCTCCTGATGCGCCGGTTCCATCTCGGTCAGAGGCGCACGCAGAGATCCGACATTTTTACCCATCAGATTCATCGCAGCCTTAACCGGAATCGGATTGACTTCGCAGAACAGAGCATCGATCAGCGGCAGCGCGTTCAGCTGCATCTGACATGCTTCCTTCGTATTGCCTTCCAGATACTTCATTACCATTTCATGGGTGTAACGCGGCGCCACATTGGACAGCACGGAGATCACACCCTTGCCGCCCAGAGACAGCAGCGGGATCACCTGATCATCGTTTCCGGAATACAGATCAATCTTTCCATCGGTCAGATGCATGATCTTCGCAACCTGGGAAATATTTCCGGAAGCTTCCTTTACGCCCACGATATTATCCACATTCTTTACCAGTTCCGCGATGGTCTCCGGAGCGATATTCACACCGGTGCGGCTCTGGATATTATACAAAATGATCGGAATGGAAACACTGTTGGCGATTGTGGTATAATGTGCGATCAGCCCTTTCTGTGTCGCCTTATTATAATATGGAGATACGAGCAGCAGTCCGTCCGCACCGTACTTTTCCGCCTCCTTTGAGAGATAACATGCGGTCTGCGTACAGTTGGAACCCGTTCCTGCAATGACCGGAATCCGGTGATTTACCTTCTCCACCGTATAACGGATTGCCTCGAGATGCTCCTCATGGGTCAGAGTCGAAGACTCACCCGTAGTTCCGCAGATAATGATCGCATCGGTCCCTTCCGCAATCTGCTCTTCAATGATCTCTCCAAGCTTCTCATAGTTCACTTCCAGCGTCTCTGTCATCGGCGTGACGATCGCCACACCTGCTCCTGTAAAAATAGCCATACCCTTTCCTCCTGTAAAAAAGAGGCGATCCATCGATAAAATGTCCGCCTCTTATCTATACCTTTGGTATATCTTATCAGATAGCACTCCATCCATCGATGACAGTCGCAGACTTCTTCACCCTGCGCCCAGGAACCAGGCTCTGCGGGATGCCTTGGCCCTTCGGCATATTTTCCTTTCCACTGCCTTCCTTTGACCCGTCTCATCGGACAGCTTACTGATAAAATATGCGACCTCTATCTCCTGTTACACTTCCGTAATTATCTGACTTTCTGCCGATAATCACTTCATTTTTTTCAATATACCATTATTCCCACCCCCTTGTCAATAACGCCGCTGTTTTTTTTGAGGGCGGACGAAAGGCGCCCCAGCCGCCGGGCAGGCACGGGAGGATGCGGGAGAGGGAGGGGCGGGGAGGCGCGGGGGATATGGAATGCGTGCTCACTCCACAGACGGACAGGAACAGGCAGCATGTGCGTTGTCTTGCAGAGCGGCGAGACGGCGTTTGACAGCTTTTCGTTTTGCCCGCTCTGCGCCTGCCGGACATGCTGCCTGTTCCTGTCCGTCTGTAGTCGCAAGCACTGCATTTCCATATCCCCCGCGCCTCCCCGCCCCTCCCTCTCCCTGTCCTCCCACGCCTGCCCGGCGGCTGGGGCGCCTTTCTGGGTATAGATGTGTGCTGATGAAAGAACGAGTCTGTCTAGGCTTCGCATAAACTTTGGCGCAATCGTTCAGTCAAAAATACTATTGTTTGTGGAGATTTTTTCATGATCAGTGTATAACCGCTTTCGCCCTCACCACCACCTCCCGCAGCCAAGGGGGACGCCGGCGCATGCCGGACGCGGCCCCTGCCATGCTGCCGGGTGTTCCGTGTTGGCAGCGGGAGATCTATGGAAATGCAGTGCTTGCGACTACAAACGAACAGCGCAGGGCAGTATGTCCGCAGAGCGCAGAGCGGACAAAACCATCCGCTGCCGCACACCTGCGCACCGCTCTGAGAGCTGCGAACATACTGCCCTGCGCTGTCCGTTTGTGGAGTGAGCACGCATTCCATAGATCCCCCCCGCCGCCAGCGCGGAACACCCGGCAGCATGGCAGGGGCCGTGTCCGGCATGTGCCGGTGTCCCCCCTACCCCTCCAAATATTCAAGTTTGCTGACGGAGACTTCGTAGGCGGTTCTTTTTTCTGTTTCGGTGTCGCTGATCCGTTTCATGTATTCCCTGCTCTGGATCCGCCCCCAGATCAGGACATGTCCGCCGACGGAAAACGCCGATGCGTACCTTGCGTTCCTTCCCCAGCAGATGCATGGAATGTAATCGGATTTTCCATATGGGCGGTTGACGGCGATCAGCAGATCGGCGATCTCTCTGCCCAGTGGTGTCTTCCGGTAAACCGGAGGCTTGCATATGTATCCGTCCAGATAAATCTGGTTGGACTTCACAGAATCGTCCTCGTCTTCCACAAAACTGATCTCTCTCGCAAAGACGGAAAGCACCAGACGGTTCTTCTTTTCCTCATGACGGTTGTACGAGCGGAACTGCCCGTTGACCATCAGGTATTCTCCTTCGTAATCCTGTGTCACGTCGATCAGGCGTTCTGATACCATCACCGGAATGATGTCCTCGGAATCGCTGAGTCTCTTGACCATGATATCCACAAGGTAAAATCCCTCCCCGAATACCTGATGACTGAATGTAAACTGTGACACAATCTGCCCCATAATGGACACCTGGTTGTTTTCAATGATCTTATCTGCCATGACTGAATTGTTCCCCTTCCTTTGTCTTTTTCTTCTACCTCTACTTGTGGTATATATCATATGTATTCGGCAATCCTGAAAGTTAGAACCAGATTTTTTTGTAACAGTTCAGCCTTGCTGAACCGTTACATGCAAAATCCATTTAAAATCGCCTTTGGCGATGGGATTTTGCACGCCTGAATCACGTTCTTACGGTCTGCGCAGCATATGCGCAGACCTAGGCTGAACTGTAACTTTTTTTTAAAATCATGACTTATTTCCCTGTTTTTTTCGCGATACTTGTGTTATACTCATAGCTTGAGCATAATTTTGAAACAGGCAGACAGATAAAATGCAATCATAATTTGTAACCATTCAGCCAGCTGAGCGGTTACCATAATTTTTCAGAAAAGGAAGATTTGTATGAAAACAACAAGAGAAGATGTAAGAAATGTTGCGATTATCGCTCACGTTGACCACGGCAAGACAACACTGGTCGATGAACTTTTAAAGCAGAGCGGTGTGTTCCGCGCCAACCAGGAAGTTCAGGAGCGTGTCATGGACTCCAACGATATCGAGCGGGAACGTGGAATCACGATTCTTTCCAAAAATACCGCTGTTTATTATAACGGCGTAAAGATCAATATCATCGACACTCCCGGCCATGCCGACTTCGGCGGCGAGGTGGAACGTGTGCTGAAAATGGTGGACGGCGTCATCCTTGTGGTGGATGCTTTTGAGGGCGCAATGCCGCAGACCAAATTTGTGCTGAAAAAGGCGCTTGAGATGGATCTGTCCGTCATCGTCTGCATCAATAAGATCGACCGCCCGGAAGCGCGTCCGGATGAGGTGATCGATGAGGTGCTGGAACTTCTGATGGATCTGGACGCTTCCGACGAGCAGCTGGACTGCCCGTTCCTGTACGCATCCGCAAAACTTGGCCATGCAGTCCTGGATCTGAACGATACGCCGAAGGATATGACTCCTCTGTTTGAGACGATCCTGAAATATATCCCGGCTCCTCAGGGAGATCCCGACGCAGGCACTCAGGTACTGATCAGCACCATTGATTACAATGAATATGTCGGCCGTATCGGTATCGGCAAGGTGGACAACGGAACGATCCGTGTCAATCAGGATGTCATGCTGGTGAACCATCACGATCTGACCAAGCGGAAAAAAGTAAAGGTCAGCAAGCTCTACGAGTTCGACGGCCTGAAAAAAGTCGAAGTGACTGAATCCACCGTCGGCTCCATTGTCGCTGTATCCGGAATCGCAGACATCCATATCGGCGATACCCTCTGCGGTGACCTGGATCACCCGGAAGCTATTCCGTTCCAGAAAATCTCCGAACCGACGATCTCCATGAACTTCATGGTAAACGACAGCCCTCTGGCGGGACAGGAAGGCAAGTATGTGACCTCCCGTCATATCCGTGACCGTCTGATGCGCGAGCTGAACACAGACGTTTCCCTTCGCGTGGAGGAAACAGATTCCGCAGACTGCTTCAAGGTATCCGGCCGCGGTGAGCTGCATCTGTCCGTACTGATCGAGAACATGCGCCGTGAGGGTTATGAATTTGCGGTCAGCAAGGCAGAGGTTATTTACAAGGAAGACGAGCGCGGCAGAAAGCTGGAGCCGATGGAAATTGCTTATGTGGACGTTCCGGATGAATTTTCCGGCACAGTCATCCAGCTGCTCAGCGAAAGAAAAGGCGAGCTGCACGGTATGAGCCGCGCAAGTGACGGTTCCACCCGCCTGGAATTTGAGATTCCTGCCCGCGGCCTGATCGGTTTCCGCGGAGAGTTCATGACCTCCACCAAAGGTACGGGTATCATCAATACAGAGTTCGAAGATTATGCACCGTATAAAGGCGATATCGCTTACCGTAAGCAGGGTTCCCTGATTGCGTTTGAGGCAGGCGAGTCTGTCACCTACGGTCTTTACTCCGCACAGGAGCGCGGAACCCTCTTCATCGGACCGGGCCAGAAGGTTTACGCCGGCATGGTCATCGGACAGAACGGAAAAGCGGAGGACATCGAACTGAATGTCTGCAAGACGAAACATCTGACCAACACCCGTTCTTCCTCCGCCGATGAAGCGCTGCGTCTGACGCCGCCGAAGATCCTGTCCCTGGAACAGGCTCTGGACTTTATCGACAAGGATGAACTGCTGGAGGTAACTCCGAAATCTCTGCGAATCCGTAAGAAACAGCTGGATTCCAAGCTGCGGAAACGTGAAAGCATGAAATAAGCCGCAGAAACCGCCCATGGCGCACATCCTGCGGCAGGAAAAAGCGTATCTGAAACATCTTTTCTGCAATTCAGAAGATAATTTTCAGATACGCTTTTTTTACTATCTTTTCTTCTATTTCACCGGCACAAATTTCGCCCGGTTCATCAGCGGATGCTCCAGCCGGATCAGCCCCAGATAAACTCATGCTTCGCAAATGCCGCACAGAGTCTTGCCCCAGCCTCGATATCTTTCAGGGAAGCCACACAGCTCTGACAGTGAGGATACCGGGTCGCCACCGCGATGCCTCCCACCCGGACGCCATAGTGCGACAGATTCATGCTGGACGCATCCGTTCCGCCCTGGTCGATCACTTCCAGATGGTAGGGAATCTCCATCTGCCGGCAGCACGTTTCCATCGCGCTCACAATCCTCTCGTCACAGACAACCGACGGGTCACAAACCTTGACCGCAACCCCTTTTCCGACCTCATTGCTTCCCTCCAGATCACAGGGATAGTCATGTGCCGGCGTAATATCCACCGCAACGCCGATATCCGGCCGAATCGCCTCCGCTGCCGGACCGGAACCACGGCAGCCGACCACGCCTGTCACACCATTGCGGAAGCGCACACGCTCGTTGTAAACGGAGCCCGCCCAGTTCCAGCCGAGATTGCAGATCAGCAGCGTCCCGTCCGACAGGATCTTCTTGACCATGAAACCAATCTCGTCCATATGTGCCGCAAACATAATGCGCTTCTTATTCGGGCTGTCCGTTCCTTTTTTCAGAACGATCAGATTGCCCATCGCGTCCTCACGGATCTCGTCGGCGTAAGGCTGTGCCTCCCGGCGGATGATTTCACGCACCTCACCCTCAAACCCAGCAACGCCGAACGCCTGTGTCAGTTCTTCCAGCAACGCTTCGTTTCTCATATGCTTTCCCTCTCTTTTCTTTTTCTCCCTGAATGAATTTTCAAACACACTCTAGCGGTCGCAGATTCCGTTTTGCTCACGGAAACGCCCTTTATTATCAACTATAAACTACTTTTTATTTTTTTCAAGTGAATTTTTATGCATATTCTGGCGGGTATTTGAATGTTTCATTACATTCTATCACACTGAACACGCTCTAGCTGAATGGTTACCTGTCGTAAATTCTCTGTAAAGAAATGTTAAATCTTAAACAGGAGAAAGACATTCTCCATCCGGCGATGTATAATTGTAACAGACGCAAACGCATGCAAAAGGAGGACGAACATGACGAAAATCCTGATCCTGTACAAGTCAAAGTATGGCGCAACCAAAAAGTATGTTGATATGCTGAGCGCCGAATTTCCCTGCGATATTTATGAACTAAAAAGCTACAAAGGCAATGATTTTTCTCAATACGATTGGATCATTTTTGCCGGCGGAATCTATGCCAGCGGAATATCCGGGCTGAATACTTTACGAAAGCATTATCGAAACATCCCCCACAAAAAAATGATCATTTTCTGCGTTGGCGCTTCTCCCTTTGACGAAAAGACGTTTGAGGAAGTAAAAGCCCAGAACCTGAAAGAGGATCTAAAAGACGTTCCCATTTTCTACGGCAGGGGCGCATGGGACGAAAGCAAGATGACCTGGACCGACCGCACCTTATGCAAAATGCTGCAGAAAGCCGTCGCCAAAAAAGATTCCGATGCCTGTGAACCGTGGATGAAGGCATTGCTATGTGCCTCCGGGCAGAGCTGCGACTGGACCGATAAGAAATACTTGCTGCCTCTTCTAAACTATATCAAAGCAGGAATATAGCGAAAAGAAGGGAACCGCCTATGGTAACAGGTAGTTCCCTTCTTAAATATGCCACTCAATTCCAGAGTGCGTTTGTCTGTTTATAGTTTCGATGTCATTGACCTCCGTTACCGTCCTTATTTTTCCGTTTTTCAATTCGATCACCCGATCAAACCGCTCCATCATTTCCCGGTTATAATTATGAGCAATATAAACCAGCGCGCTTTCCGATGACAGCAGCATGTTCTCAACGCTTTTCTGATTTTCCCTGTCCAGGTGCGCGGTGCTCTCATCAGCGGCAATCAGCGGCCGTCTCTCCAGTAAGATTCTGATTACACAGATCCGCTGAAGTTCTCCAAGGGAACACTGGTCTGCTTTCTGGTGCAAATCCGTATGCATTCCAAACTGCTGGAGCATCCGGCTTTTTTTCGCCTCTGAATCTTTTCCGCACAGGGAGATATTTTCACTGACCGTTCCATCAAACACAAGCGGCTGTGCCGGGAGAAAGGACAGCTGGCTGTGAATCGCAGAATCATCCAGTTCGTCCAGTTTTCTGCCAGATCGAGAATACTTTTATAATAATCGTCAATGACCATATCAACGTTCGTCACGACAAGATTCTCATAATTCTCAAACTTCTGTCCCAAATGTAACGGAAGGCGCAAAAAATGCCGCACAAGTTTCTCCCTCAAATAGGAACGAGCCTGCTCGATGATCGCAAAGTTTACTCTGTTGTACAGACGGCTTGTCACATATCTCACAACCAGAAAGAGGATCAGAAAAAAACAGTCTTTGCGGCCGGGTCATTTCAAAGTTGATTGCTCCATCTACAATTTCAGAAACAAGAAAGGCAAAGCCCATTTTCAGAGCAACCGAAACAGCCGCCAGAAGCATATAGAGCACTGTTTTTCCGGATATTGCTTTCCAGACGTCCGTTGTATAGGAATACCTGCCGTAATTTTGAGATTTGCTCATTTTTTCTGAAGTCATGACTCTCCGCTTTTCCTTTCCTCCATCTAAGTCCCCTCACTGCAGCTCTTTTCTATAAATCCGCAGCTCATACGCCTCCCCATTCCTGTCATCAATCCTCTGCTCCGATCGCTGATAAACGAAACCGCAGGACAGCGCCAGGGCATTGGAGGCCGTATTTTTCGCACGGGCATGATAGTAAAATTCCCTTCCTCCCAGGGAATCCCGGCAGTATTCCAGCAGGAAATTCACGATCTGTTTCCCATATCCTCTTCCCACATACTCCGGTCCAAGGGCGATGCCCGTCTCCCGGAAACTATGGGGCGCAAGCTCTTCCCATCCGGCAAAACCGATCGGCTGCCCGCTCTTTTTCTCACAAACAAAAAAGGTATCATGTGCTTTCTGGAACTCGATCGTCCTCCGGATCCGTTCCTGAGCTGCCTCTTCCGTTTCTGTCACCCGCCACATCATATAACGGGCAGTCTCCGGATGTGACCAGACATTCCGGTACATCGCTTTCCAGTCGTCGAATTCTGCTTTTCTGAGTATAAGATCCTTTGTTTTCATCATCCGCACCTTCTCCCTTCAGCGCTTTCTAAATCACGGTGTTCTGCCGTATTTCCTCCATCTCCACGATCCTTCCGCCTTCCAGCCGTGATTTTTCCGCTGCCAGCGCGATGTAATGGCTCTCCACCGACCGTTCCAGTGTTGTCATGGATTTCTCCGGTTCTCTGCCTTCTCTGATCATATCCAAAAACTCTTCCACCATCCGGTTGTCTCCGCCTGCATGTCCGGAGAAATCATCGGACAGCTTGGAGACATCGATGATTTCCGGCTCTTTTCCAAATTCCTGCACTTGGATGGTATTTTCATGAAGATCCGCAAGGATCTCCCCTTTGGTCCCCATAAATTTTGTGAACCGGGAATTCTGCTCGGTAAATCCACTCATGGTAAAGCTGATGGTGCTTCCGTCTGTCATACAGATATTCACCACCTGATGATCCACCACATTGTTGTCGCAGTGGTAAACACATCTGCCGTACGGTCCATTCTGGATTGCCTCCCTCACACTTTCCGGGGTCGGATGCAGCGTCAGTATGTTGCAGGGCCAGCCGGTATTTCCCCGCTCCACTCCGGTCTTTTCATTGGTCAGATAAATCTTCTCCGCGTCAAACGGACATTCCGCCTTTGCCGCGCATCCATCCATACAGCGAAGAGCCGCTCCTTCCGGCGCCATCTCCGGCTTGAACAGATAAGTGCTTCCAAAAGATGAGACAGACTGTGCCGTCTTACCGGTCAGCCAAAGCAGCAGATCCATATCATGGCAGCATTTCTGCAGGATCATCGGACTGGTTGTATCAGAGTTTCTCCAGTTGCCCCTCACAAAACTGTGCGCCTGGTGCCAGTAGCCCACATTCTCAATCCCCATCACCGTCACAACATCGCCGATCCGGCTCGCGTCCAGAATCTCTTTCAATTTGGTATAAAACGGTGTATACCGCAGCACATGACAGACGATGACCTTCCTGCCGCATTCCTGCGCAGTCTTCACCAGCGCGCGGCATTCCTCCAGATCCGGTGATATGGGTTTTTCCAGAAGCAGGTCATAACCTTTTTTCAGCGCCGGGATCGCATGTCCCACATGCTGGCGGTCCTGCGTTGTGATAAACATCACATCCGCCAGTTTGTCCTGTGCCAGCAGTTCCTCCGCACTGTGGAAACAATATTCCTGTGGTACCTGATAACATTCCGCAACCTCCGCAACCTTAGCCGCGTCAGTGTCCGCAATCGCCACAATTTTCATTTTCTCCGGAAAGAGTTTTGCCGTCACCGCATAGGTGTCCTTTCCTCTGCTGCCCAATCCTGCAAGGGCCACTTTCAGCTGTCTCATACTTTTCCTCCTTATTCCCCTTCATCACTGATATGGCCCGCCTCAATATCCGCATCGGAAAATCCATAGTAAGTCACGCCGTTCTGAAGTTCCACTCCTTTGGCTGCCGCCAGTGTATCCAGCGTTACCAGCTCATAACCGCGGTTGATCAGCTCCGGTATGATCGTCTGGCACGCCTCCACCGTCGCCTGATAAGTATCATGCATCAGTATAATCTGTCCAGGACTTACATTGTCCAGAACAGCGGCTGCATTTGCCTGTGCATTTTTCTTTTTCCAATCAAGGGTATCCAGATCCCACATAAAACACGGACGTGCAGCAATCGCCTCCAGTTCCCTGCTTGTATTTCCGAATGGAAAACGAACCGCAACAGCCCCGGCTCCATTGTTATACTGCGCGATCAGATCATCCGTTTTTTGAAACTGCGTCGCAGTATCCTCCGCTGACAGTTTCAGCATATCCGGATGGTCATAGGAATGATTTCCGATCATATGTCCTTCCGCCGCCATCCTTGAGATCGCATCTCCGCCATACTGTTCAATATTCACACCCTGAAGAAAAAATGTCGCTTTGGCTCCATACTGCTTCAAGGTATCCAGAAGTTCGCCGGTATGCGCCCCCGGTCCATCGTCGAACGTCAACGCAACCATCATCGAGCTGTCTGCCGTTTCATCATAAACTCCATTTTCATCAAAATAATAACCCTTGCCTCCGATTGGCGTCCATCCTGTGGAAATATACCCGGATCCGTCAAAATGGTAGGTCTTTCCGTCAATGTCGGCAAACCCGTTCTGATAATAGGTATCGTCGCTGACTGCATACCACCAGCCGGTATTATCATACTGCCACCCCGGCGCCTGGTAAGGCACCTTTGTCGTCTCCGCCAACTGCGCAATCCCCGCCGCTCCGGAACCATCTTCTGTCTCTGCCGCCCGAATCTCCACCACCGGCCCTTCGGTCTTTGCCAACCCGCCTTCTTTTTCCAGGAACGGCGCTCCAATCTTCCACCCGATCGTGATCACTCCCAGTGCCGCAACGACACAGACTGCAATCCTGGTACTATTCTTTATCAGCTTCTTTCTTTTCAGCCGATTTCTTCTGGTTTTTAATGTTTCCCTTTTCATCTATCCGTATGCTCCCCGCTTTAAACATTCACTTTAAACACTCATTTGCACACATTAATCATAGCCGTATTTCCCGGGATATGCAATTACAATTTTTTTAATTTTTATAAAACCTTTACGTAATTCCAGACGCAAACAGCGCCAAAACCAATCGGCAGTTACGCTGAATGATTTCGACGCTGTTTTTTATGACCATTCACTTTTTCCTGTACTTACAGGATACCGAGATGCTCCAGAAGGATTTTCAGACCGATCAGAATCAGAATGATACCGCCTGCAATCTCCGCTTTCGCCTTATATTTTTCACCGAAAATATGTCCAATATAAACTCCTGCTGCGGAAAGGATCAGGGTAATCACACCGATGGTGGAGACTGCCATTCCGATATTTACCTTTAGGAACGCAAAAGTAATGCCCACCGCCAGCGCATCAATACTGGTCGCTACAGCAAGAAGGAACATGCTCTTCACATCAAGACAGGCATCCGCCTCTTCCTCTTCCCCGGAACAGGCTTCACGGATCATATTTAATCCGATCAGTCCCAGCAAAATAAACGCGACCCAGTGATCAATCGCTTTGATCTTATCCTCAAAACCGGTACCCAGCAAATATCCGATGAACGGCATCAACCCCTGAAAACCTCCGAACCAGAGTCCGACCAGCAATGCTTTTCCCGCACCGATCTTTTTCAGTGCCAGTCCCTTACAGACAGCCACGGCGAAAGCATCCATCGCCAACCCTACCGCCAGTACAAACAATTCACCAAAACCCATTTTTTACTTTTCCTCCTTCTTCTTGTTACCGCTCAGCCATCCGCCTCCGCAGCTGAATCGTTTCCTTTTCTCCCGGTTTTCCATCAGCATCGCATTTCCGGACACAGAAAAAGACCTGAAAAGGCTATGGGATACCATGCCTCTCCAAGTCTCGTCATTTCAGATAATACCAGATGTCTCCATCATTGTGTTGATACTATCACAGCTTTCCTGCTGACTACTCCCTCAGGGATTCTCAAATATACGGTAACATTCTATTATAGACAAAACAACTTGTCAAGGGGGAGATGGCGAAAACGGACGAAATCGGGGAGAGGGGGAGGGGTGGGACGCGAAGGTCGAGGGCGGCTGCAGAGGCGGGGAGATTCCCGCTTACGGAGCGCCTTCCGGACGGGCACCGGAGCAATTCGCTCCGAAAGCTTTATGCTTTCGCAGCTCAGTGCTCCTCAGGCTTCGGGCTGGCAACCCTCAGCCTGACCTGTTTCAAAGCGTCCCGGAGACTAAGTTTTTCTAATCATGCCTGCAGATGCCCCGAACCGACGTACAGACCTTCCGCCGGCGCTTTCTCCTTTCTGGTTTGCTGGCTTCTGGGGCGTATTTGAAAATTTCTCGCGAAGTGGGGTGTGTAGATTGCAGGAATAAACTTTCAAACATGCTTTGGTGTGAATGATTTACTGC
>ERZ1643247.928-NODE-928-length-30776-cov-62.500016_pt1 | contig 30776 bp, 25 predicted proteins | sample MGYA00579264_ERZ1643247 | MGnify/ENA primary metagenome ERZ1643247 (study PRJEB29033, sample SAMEA4952262) | chicken gut metagenome | biome: Broiler Chicken; feature: Gastrointestinal Tract; material: Caecum | place: Ireland | collected 2018 | study: Broiler... | reverse complement strand
GTACGCACGGTGGTGTGAGAGGACGGGAGTTAATCACTCCCTCCTACTCGATCGGCGCGCCACAGGCATTTGCCGTAAAACCGGCGGGGAGCAAAGCAAGCCCCCGGCTGATGTGAGGAGGATACGAGATGGGAGAAAAATTAAAGCTGTACGGGTTCAACAACCTGACAAAATCTCTGAGCTTTAATATCTACGATGTCTGCTACGCCAAGACGCCCAGGGAGCAGAAGGATTATATCGACTATATCGACGAGCAGTATAATTCCAAGCGGCTTACCAATATCCTCACCAACCTGACGGATATGATCGGGGCTACAGTGCTGAATATTGCCAGCCAGGATTACGATCCCCAGGGGGCTTCGGTGACCATACTCATTGCCGAGGAGACTATGGTGCCCTGCGGGGAGACCCAGCTGGCCCATCTGGACAAGAGCCATGTGACTGTGCACACTTATCCGGAATACCATCCGGAGACCTGTCTGGCCACTTTCCGGGTGGATATCGATGTGGCCACCTGCGGAGAGATCACCCCCCTGTCCACCCTGGATTACCTCATCGGATCCTTTGACTCGGATATTATCACCATGGACTACCGGGTCCGGGGCTTTACCAGGAATCTGGACGGAAAAAAGGTCTTTATGGATCATCCCATCCGATCCATTCAGGACTATATCTGCCAGGAGACTCTGCGGCGGTACGACGCCGTGGATATCAATATATACGACGCCAATATCTATCACACCAAAATGCTGGTGAAGGATATTAATCTGCAGAATTACCTGTTCAAGACGGACGTCTACGAGCTTCCGCCCCAGGTAAGGCTGGAGATCACGGACAATCTCCGGCGGGAGATGATCGAGATCTTCAGCGGGCGCAATGTTTATTCAGGAGAATGAGACAGAATGAGAGAATTAGATCAGGAGCGGGCCCCCATCTACGAGGCCCTGCGGGATTTTTCAAAAAAGAGGGTGGTGCCCTTTGACGTGCCGGGACATAAGCGGGGCAAGGGCAACCCGGAGCTTCGGGAGCTTCTGGGAGAAAAATGCGTGGGTATGGATGTGAACTCCATGAAGCCCCTGGACAACCTCTGCCATCCGGTGTCGGTGATCCGGGAGGCGGAGGAGCTGGCGGCGGAGGCGTTCGGAGCGGCCCACGCTTTTCTTATGGTGGGAGGCACCACCTCCGCGGTGCAGAGCATGATCCTTTCCGTGGTGAAGCGGGGAGAGAAGATCATCCTGCCCCGGAACGTGCACCGGAGCGTGGTAGGGGCCCTGATCCTCTGCGGGGCGGTGCCGGTGTATGTGAATCCGGAGATGAACCGCCGTCTGGGGATCCCTCTGGGTATGAAGGTGGAGGCGGTGGAGCGGGCGGTCCGGGAGAACCCGGACGCCAAAGCCATTCTGGTGAACAATCCCACCTACTACGGGATCTGTTCCAATCTCCGGGAGATCGTGAGGATCGCCCACAGCCACGGCATGCTCTGCGTTGCCGATGAGGCCCACGGCACCCATTTTTATTTCGGGGAAAATCTGCCGGTGTCGGCCATGGCCGCCGGGGCGGATATGGCTTCGGTGTCCATGCATAAATCCGGAGGAAGCCTGACACAAAGTTCCCTTTTGCTGGCGGGGCCGGCCATGGCAGAGGGCCATGTGCGCCAGATTATCAATCTGACCCAGACTACCAGCGCCTCTTACCTGCTGCTCTCCAGTCTGGATATTTCCAGAAGGAATCTGGCCCTGCGGGGAAGGGAAACTTTTGCCCAGGTGGTGCGGCTGGCGGAGTACGCCCGGGAGGAGATCAACCGCATCGGCGGCTACTACGCCTATTCCCGGGAGCTCTGCGACGGGGACAGCATCTACGATTTCGATGTGACCAAGCTGTCGGTGAATACCCTGGACATTGGTTTGGCGGGGATCGAAGTCTACGATCTGCTCCGGGACGACTACAATATTCAGATCGAATTCGGGGATCTGGGAAATATCCTGGCCTACCTGTCCATCGGGGACCGTCCCCGGGACATTGAGCGGCTGGTGGGAGCCCTTTCGGAGATCCGCCGCCGGTTCCGCCGGGAAAAGACAGATCTTTTTACCCAGGAATACATTGATCCTAAGGTGGTGGCTTCCCCCCAGGAAGCCTTTTACGCGGAAAAAGAATCCCTGCCCATGGAGAAGACCTGCGGCAGGGTGTGCAGCGAGTTTGTCATGTGCTATCCTCCGGGGATCCCCATTCTGGCTCCCGGGGAGGAGATCACAGATACCATCCTGGATTATATCCGCTACGCCCGGGAAAAGGGCTGCTCCCTGACGGGCACGGAGGATCCGGAGGTTTTGAACTTAAACGTACTCAAGGAGGTGTGAGACATGCAGCTTTGGTTTTCGGAAATGCAGACCCCCAACGTGAAATTTTCCATCCGGGTGGAGCGGCAGCTCTACAGCGGCCAGAGCGAGTTCCAGCGGATCGATGTGTTTGAGTCCCCGGAATTCGGAAGATTTCTTACTCTGGACGGCTATATGATGCTGACGGAGCGGGACGAGTTTATCTATCATGAGATGATCACCCACGTGCCCCTGGCGGTGCACCCCAAGGTAAAGCGGGTGCTGGTTATCGGCGCCGGGGACGGCGGCGTGATCCGGGAGCTGGTGCGGTACCCGGAGATCGAGGACATCGATCTGGTGGAGATCGATGAACTGGTGGTGGAAGTGTGCCGGAAATATCTGCCCCAGACCGCCTGCCGGCTGGACGACCCCAGGGTACACATCCATTACGAGGACGGGCTGAAATATATCCGTTCCTGCGAGGACGAGTACGACCTGATCCTGGTGGATTCCACGGATCCCTTCGGCCCCGGGGAAGGGCTGTTCACCCGGGAATTTTACGGGAACTGTTTTAAGGCTCTGAAGGACGACGGCATCATGATCAATCAGCACGAGAGTCCCTTCTATGCCGAGGACGCGGCGGCCTGCCAGAGCATGCACAAGCTGATCGTGGAATCTTTCCCCATCAGCAAGATCTACCAGGCCCACATTCCCACCTACCCTTCGGGACACTGGCTTTTTGGCTTTGCCTCCAAAAAATACCATCCCCTGCGGGATCTGGACGAGACCCGCTGGAATCTCCGGGGACTGTCCTGCAAATACTATACGACGACGCTGCACAAGGGGGCTTTCTATATTCCAGCGTACGTGGAAAGGCTGTTAAAAGATGTTGAATAAATATACAGAGACATTTCTGGAATGCACCGCTGATGCCCAGGAGGCAAAGATCGTTCTTTTCGGGGCGCCCTTTGACGGTACCACCTCCTACCGGCCGGGGACCCGCTTCGGCAGCGGAGCCATCCGCCGGGAATCCTACGGCATTGAGAGTTACAGTCCCTATCAGGACGGAGACCTGCTGGATGGCCGGGTCCTGGACTGCGGGGATCTGGAACTGCCCATTGGAAATGCGGAAAAGGCCCTGGCGGCGATCCAGGCTATGGAGGAGGAGATCCTTTCCGCCGGAAAGCTTCCTTTTATGCTGGGAGGCGAGCACCTGGTGACTCTGGGGGCCTTCCGGGCGGCGGTGAAAAAATATCCCGGCATCCATATCATTCATTTTGACGCCCACGCGGATCTGCGGCAGGAGTATCTGGGTGTGGAGCTGTCCCACGCCTGCGTTCTCCGCCGGTGCTGGGAGCTGACCGGGGACGGCAGGATCCATCAGTTCGGCATCCGCTCCGGAGACCGGGAGGAATTCCGCTGGGGAAAGGACCATGTGGAGACCCGGAAATTTGATTTTGAAGGCCTGGAGGAAACCCTGGACCGCCTGAAAGGGAAACCGGTGTATTTCACCCTGGATCTGGATGTGCTGGATCCCTCGGTCTTTCCGGGAACGGGAACACCGGAGCCGGGAGGAGTTTCTTTTGAGGAACTGCGGAAGGCCGCGGAGCTGGTCTGCCGGAAGGCGGATGTGGCGGCCTGCGATGTAAACGAATTAAGCCCGCCCTACGATCCTTCGGGGATCTCCACGGCGGCTGCCTGTAAAATTGTAAGAGAAATGCTGATCGCCCTGCAGAAGAAAGGAGAGTAAACCATGGGAAAAGTGTTAGTTATCGGCTGCGGCGGAGTGGCTTCTGTAGCCATCCACAAATGCTGTCAGAACAGTGAGGTGTTTCAGGAGGTCTGCATTGCCAGCCGCACCAAATCCAAATGCGACGCCCTGAAGGAGAAACTGGAGGGGACCACCAAAACGAAGATCACCACCCGCCAGGTGGACGCGGACAAGGTGGAGGAGCTTATCGCCCTGATTGAAGAGCAGAAGCCGGACGTGGTGCTGAATCTGGCCCTGCCCTACCAGGATCTGACCATTATGGACGCCTGTCTGGCTACGAAAACCAATTACGTGGATACCGCCAACTATGAGCCGGAGGACACGGCAAAATTTGAGTACAGCTGGCAGTGGGCCTACCGGGAGCGCTTTGAGCAGGCCGGCATTACCGCTCTGCTGGGCAGCGGCTTCGATCCCGGGGTTACCGGCGTATTTTCCGCCTATGCCCTGAAGCATCAGTTTGACGAGATCCATTACATTGATATCCTGGACTGCAACGGCGGCGATCACGGCTATCCCTTCGCCACCAACTTCAATCCGGAGATCAACATCCGGGAGGTGTCCGCCAACGGCTCCTACTGGGAGGACGGCCACTGGGTGGAGACCAAACCCATGGAGATCAAGCGGGTCTACAATTTTGACCAGGTGGGAGAGAAGGACATGTACCTGCTCCACCACGAGGAGATCGAGAGCCTGGCCCTGAATATCCCCGGGATTAAGCGCATCCGCTTTTTCATGACCTTCGGCCAGAGTTACCTGACCCATCTGAAATGCCTGGAGGACGTAGGCATGACTTCTATTAAGCCCATTCTCTTTGAGGGAAAGGAGATCGTTCCCCTGCAGTTCCTGAAAGCTGTGCTGCCGGATCCGGCTTCCCTGGGGCCCAGAACCAAGGGCAAGACCAATATCGGCTGCATCTTCCGGGGCGTTAAGGACGGCCAGCCCAAGGATTACTATCTGTACAATGTCTGCGACCATGAGGAATGCTATAAAGAAGTAGGCTCCCAGGCGGTGGCCTACACCACCGGCGTGCCCGCCATGATCGGCGCCATGATGCTGATGACCGGCACCTGGAACAAGCCCGGAGTCCACAATATCGAGGAGTTTGATCCGGATCCCTTTATGGAGGCTCTGAACAAGTGGGGCCTGCCCTGGCAGGAAAACTTCCATCCGGCTCTGGTGGACTGATGGGAGGCAGAAGCGCCGGCGCGCGCACCCCTTACTTTCTGCTGGATGAGGAAAAACTCCTCCGCAATCTGGAGATTCTAAAGGAGGTCAGTGACAGGGCCGGCTGCAAGATCCTGCTGGCCCAGAAAGCCTTCTCCATGTTTTCCGTGTACCCCCTGATCCGAAAGTATCTGGCGGGAACTGCCGCCAGCGGCCTCTACGAGGCCAGGCTGGGGGCGGAGGAGTTCGGCGGGGAGACCCATGTGTTTTCCCCGGCTTACCGGAGAGATGAATTCGAAGAAATTCTGAAATACGCCGACCATCTGGTCTTCAACAGCCCGGGGCAGGTGAAAAAATTCGGGGAGCGGGCAAAGGCGGCGGGAAAATCCATCGGCCTGCGGCTGAATCCGGAATGCTCTACCCAGGAAGGTCACGCCATCTACGATCCCTGCGCTCCCAGCTCCCGGCTGGGGACCACCCTGGAAGAGCTGGAGGAGAGCCTGCTGCCTGTGCTGGACGGCTTTCACATGCACACCCTCTGCGAGCAGAACTCCGACGCACTGGAAGTGACCCTTCGGGCGGCGGAAGAAAAATTCGGGAAATACTTTGCGGGAAAACGCTGGCTGAACCTGGGCGGAGGACACCATATCACCCGGGAAGACTACGACCGGGAACGGCTGATCCGACTGATCCGCCATTTAAAAAACACCTACGGCACGGAAGTGTACCTGGAGCCGGGGGAGGCGGTGGTGTTAAATGCCGGGTATCTGGTGACGGAAGTGCTGGAGATTGTAAAAAACAATGGAATGGAGATCGCGATCCTGGACACCTCCGCCGCCTGCCATATGCCGGATGTGCTGGAGATGCCCTACCGGCCGCCCCTGAAGGATGCCGGAGAGCCGGGAGAGAAGCCGTATACCTATCGGCTGGGAGGTCCCACCTGTCTGGCCGGGGATGTGATCGGAGACTATTCCTTTGCCAGCCCCCTCCGGGAGGGCAGCACCCTGGTCTTTGAGGATATGGCCCTCTATACCATGGTAAAGACCAATACCTTCAACGGTATGCCCCTGCCGGCCCTGGCCATCCGCCGCCGGGACGGAAGGGTGGAGACAGTAAAAACCTTTGGCTACGAAGATTTTAAAACCCGGCTGTCCTGAAAAAAGAGCAGGGTCCATATTCAGAGGAGACTTGAGAGAATGAAGCAAAATTACCAGCTGACTATGACCGCCTGTTTCGCGGGCTATGTGGTACAGGCCATTGTCAACAATTTCGCGCCTCTGCTGTTTCTGACCTTTCAGAGGAGCTTCGGCATTCCCCTGGAGCAGATCACTATGCTGGTAACCATTAACTTCGGCATTCAGCTGCTGGTGGATCTTTTATCCGCCGCTTTTGTGGACCGAATCGGTTACAAGAAAACGGTGATCCTGGCCCAGATCTTTGCCGCTGCAGGGCTGGTGCTGCTGGCCCTGCTGCCGGGAATCATGAGCCCCTTCCCGGGAATCCTGACGGCGGTGATGATTTACGCCGTGGGAGGCGGACTCTGTGAAGTAGTCTTAAGTCCTATTGTGGAAGCCTGTCCCACAGATAACAAAGAGAAGGCAATGAGCCTTCTCCATTCTTTTTACTGCTGGGGACATGTGGGCGTGGTACTGCTGTCCACCGCCTTTTTCGCGGCCTTCGGTATCGAAAACTGGAGGATTCTGGCGGCGGCCTGGGCCGTGATCCCGGCGGTCAATGCCCTGCTGTTTGTAAAAGCGCCGGTGCCCTCCCTGATTCAGGAGGGGGAGACGGGCATGTCCTTTCGGGAGCTGTTTACCAGTCGGATTTTCTGGGTTCTGATGCTTCTCATGGCGGCCGCCGGAGCCAGTGAGCAGGGAGTGAGCCAGTGGGCTTCCACCTTCGCGGAGCAGGGTCTGGGCGTTTCCAAAACCATGGGCGACCTGGCGGGCCCCATGTTTTTTGCGGTGATGATGGGACTGTCCCGGCTGTTTTACGGAAAATACGGGGACCGGATTCGTCTGGACCGGTTTATGATCGGAAGCAGCGTACTCTGCGCGGCGTCCTATCTCTGCGTCGCCCTGGCGCCGGTGCCGGTGCTGGGACTGGTGGGATGCGGATTCTGCGGACTTTCCGTGGGAATCATGTGGCCGGGAGGCTTCAGCAAGGGAGCGGCGGCTTTGCCCAGAGGAGGCACAGCGATGTTTGCCCTTTTCGCCCTGGCGGGGGATCTGGGCTGTGCCGGCGGCCCCACGGCGGTAGGAATGGTTTCCGGAGCCCTGGGCGGAAATTTGAAACTGGGGATTCTGTCGGGAGTGGTTTTTCCCCTGCTGGTCATTGCCGGCGTCCTGCTCTGCGCAGGTCTGACCCGGAAAGGCTCATGACAGCCGGATGCTGATCTCCCCGGAGGAGAGACAGCCGGTCTGTCCGTCTTCATAGCGAACCAGCAGCCGGCACTGGTCGTCCACATCCAGGGCCACGGCATCGCGGCTGCCGGAGGGCTGCAGGACGCGGATCCTGCGGCCGATGGCCAGGCTTCTTTCCCGGTATTTTTTTACATAGTCCGCAGGACTGCCGGCGGTATACGCTTTCATGAAATGATTCAGAAAAGCTGCCGCCAGATGATTTTTCGCGTCTTTCGCGGGGCGGGAGAAAACCGCGCCCGCTGTCTGAGCCAGGGTATCCGGGAAACCGCCCTCCGGCGGGTAGACATTGATCCCGATGCCCAGAACAATAAAGTGAATTTTCTCATTTTCCAGGTCCAGGGAGGCTTCTGTCAGGATGCCGCTGACCTTTTTCCCATCCATGAAAATATCGTTGACCCATTTGATGCCGGGACGGCGGCCGGATACTTCTTCAATGGCCTCGCAGGCGGCCACCGCCGCCAGGGTTGTGATCTTCACCGCTTCCGAGGGAGCCAGCCGCTCCGGACGCAGCAGCAGGCTTAAATAGACGCCGGTGGAGGAGGGAGAATAAAAATGCCGGCCCAGCCGTCCCCGGCCGGAAGTCTGGGATCCGGCAATGACGGTGCAGCCCTCCGCGGCTCCCTGTCCGGCTTTTTCCCTCAGCAGGGTGTTGGTGGAGCCTGTCTCCTGCAGCACGTGCAGCTCCAGCCGCTGACAGACAGGTTCCAGATATTTCTGTATGCCCTGGGCAGAGAGAATATCTGTGCTGTCGGCAAGACAGTATCCCCGGTTGGGTACGGCGCTGATGACATAGCCCTCCTCCCGCAGACGGTTTACTGCCTTCCACACAGAAGTGCGGGAAACAGACAGCCTCCGGGCAATTTCCCCGCCGGAAAAATACGTTCCCCTGTTCTGCTCCAGAAGTGATAATAGTGCTTCCTTTGTTTCCAAACGTTTTACACCTCCTGTCTACGGGGATGATAGCATAGAAATCCCGGTCTGGTCAACCGGTGTCGCGATTCGCTGCCGTCAGGTCTGGAACAGGACATTTCTCTATTGACAATCCTATACCCCCATAGGTATAATATCTGCAGAAATATTATACCTATGGGGGTATAGGTAAGGAGGACATTATGAAGCAGCTGGAAAAATTTTTGGAATGGGGAGGAACCAGGCGTGAGATTTTCTGCCTGATTCTGTCGGGCTTGGCTCTTTTGCTCAGCATGTTTGATCTGCTCCCGCTGCCTTTTGATCCGGCCTGGATTGCCATTGTACTCTGCGGCATTCCTATTGTACTGGAGGCTTTCCTGGGACTGGTGACGGCTTTTGATATCAAGGCGGATGTACTGGTTTCTATTGCCCTGATCGCGTCTGTTTTGATAGGAGAAAATTTCGCCGCCGGGGAGGTGGCTTTTATCATGCGGCTGGGAGGGCTTCTGGAGGATCTCACCGTAGCCCGGGCCCGGGCCGGGATTGAAAAACTGGTGCGTCTCACCCCCAGAACCGCCAGAGTGGTTCAGGGGGAGAAGGAAACAGTGATCCCCGCGGAGCAGGTTCAGGCCGGTGATGTGCTGAGAGTTCTTCCGGGAGAGACCGTGCCGGCGGACGGGGTAATCCTTTCCGGACGGACGTCCGTGAACCAGGCGGTGATGACAGGAGAATCCCTGCCGGTAGATAAAGAAGCCGGAGATGAAGTGTCCAGCGGTACCGTAAATCAATTCGGAGCTTTTGAGATGAAAGCCCTCCGGGCAGGGGAGGACAGTTCCATACAGAGAATGATTCGTCTGGTGCAGTCCGCGGATGCCGGGAAGGCAAAAATAGTGGGGCTTGCGGACCGCTGGGCGACCTGGATTGTGCTCATCGCCCTCAGCGCGGCCGCTCTGACCTGGCTTATCAGCGGGGAGATCCTCCGGGCAGTAACCATTCTGGTAGTATTCTGCCCCTGCGCCCTGGTACTTGCCACTCCCACTGCCATTATGGCAGCCATCGGGAATGCGACCAGGCATGGATTTCTGGTGCGGGAGGGAGATGCCCTGGAGCGTCTGGCCGCTGTTTCCAGGATCGCCTTTGATAAAACGGGAACTCTCACCTGCGGAACCCCGGAGGTGACAGCGGTGAGAAGCTTTGCCGGGGAATATCCGGAAGAAATAGTATACGCCTGTACAGCCTCCGCGGAGCTTCTGTCAGAGCATCCCCTGGGAAAAGCGGTGGTCCGCAGTTTCCGGCAGAAAGCTTCGGCGGCCCAGCCGGAGGAATTTCAGATGCTTCCGGGCCGTGGGGTCCGGGCTTTAGTGGAAGGCCGGGAAATTCTGGCCGGAAATCCGGAACTTTTGGAGGACAGCCAGGTGATTCTCACCCAAGCCCAGAAAAGCCAGGCGGAGGAATTTCTGGCCCTCGGATGTACGGTTATTTACACGGCGATTGACGGAAAAGCGGCGGGATTCCTGGCTCTGTCGGACACCTTGAGGAAAGAAAGCCCGGAGATCATCCGACAGATCCGGGACATGGGCATCCGTCCGGTATTGCTTACCGGGGATCATGAGGAGGCGGCCGCGGCCATTGGAGAACAGCTGGGGATGGAGGAGGTACATGCCGGCTGTCTGCCGGAGGACAAACTCACCTGGATCGGGAACTTTCAGTCAGCCGGGGAGCCAGTGTGCATGATCGGGGACGGGATCAATGACGCGCCGGCTCTGAAAAAGGCCGATGTGGGCATCGCCATGGGAGGCGTGGGAAGCGACATTGCCGTGGATGCCGCGGACATTGCCCTGGTGGACGATGAAGTGAAGGAGCTGCCTCAGCTGCTGGCATTGTCCCGGAGAATGATGCTTACGATCAAATGCAATCTTTCTTTTTCCATGGGCCTCAACTTTCTTGCCATTGCCCTGGCTATTACCGGCATCCTGAATCCGGTGGTGGGCGCCCTGGTCCACAATGCCGGTTCGGTGCTGGTGATTGTTAATTCCGCCTTCCTGCTGGGGTGGAAGAAAAGAAAAGCATAACTTGCCCTTCCCCTGGGGCTATGCTATAATAGCACCGTGAGACAGAAAAGCAGTCTTTCAAAAGCTGCGGAGAAAGAGGAAGAGTTATGACAGTGGATAATCGTTTTCTGATTAAAAAATTTGAACATTTTGAACATATCTTTGTTTTATTTTCTCAGACTACCAGGCTGCCTTTTATCGAGTGCGATGAAGAAACCTTCGATGATCAGGTATATGTCTTCACCGATGAGGAGAGGATCAAGGAAGCGGGCCAGAAGTACTTAAAAGAGAAAATCGCCCTGATGGCGGTAAAGATTCCCCAGGCCCAGATCAAAGCCTTTCTCTCCGGCCTGTATTCCGTGGGCGTCAACGCCCTGATGGTGCAGGACGAGGGAGCGCCGGTCCGGGTCGAGCTGGAACAGCTGGTGCCGAAGCCGGATCTGGAGGAGGCCAACAAGGGTCCGGTACCTAAGCTGAATCCGGAACTTCAGCTGACCGCCCTGTATTTTCTCCAGGAGCTGCGGCGGCCGGGGGAACGCAGCGCGGCGGAAAAGAAAAAACTCCGTTCCCTGGAAGAGGAGATGGCTGTCAATATGATGAAATCCCGCTTTATCCTGGCTGTGGACGTCACAGAGGTAGAGGGCCAGTGGGATCCCAAAGCCCCGAACCAGAAGGCAAAGATTCCTTTTGTGAAGAACAAGGACGGAAAGATCTTCCAGCCCTGCTATTCGGATTTGGGAGAGTTTAAAAAGTTCAACAGCAAAAATAAAAACGCGAAATTCCGGCTTCTGGCGGTGCCCTACGATGAACTGCCAAAGTATCTGATCAAGGATTCTCTGGGATTTGTGTTTAATCCGGCGGGATTTAATCTGATCCTTACAAAGGAACAGCTGGAGCTGATGAAAAAGAATTACGCGTAAATGCAGGAGGGCTGCCCGTGGTTGCAAGGGCAGCCCTGCTGTTCCTTCCACCGGACTGCGGACTTATGCCCTGGGCGGAACCGCCGTCCGGAACAGCAGAAAAAGGAGAAAAAACAATGCTGGACGCATACGAATTGCTGAGCCGGGAAGAAATCCGGGATGTGCGGGCAGAGGGGTATCTGCTGCGCCATAAAAAAACAGGAGCCAGAATCGCTGTGCTCTCCAACGAAGATGAAAACAAAGTGTTTTCCATCGCCTTTCGGACACCGCCGAAGAATTCTACCGGCGTGGCCCATATCATCGAGCACACCGTGCTCTGCGGTTCCCGGAAATTTCCCCTGAAGGATCCTTTTGTGGAGCTGGCGAAGGGGTCTCTCAATACCTTCCTGAACGCCATGACTTATCCGGATAAAACGGTGTATCCGGTGGCCAGCTGCAACGACCGGGATTTCCAGAATCTGATGGATGTATATCTGGACGCGGTCTTTTATCCCAACATCTATCAGAACGAAAAAATTTTCCGGCAGGAGGGCTGGCATTACCAGCTGGAGAGGGAGGAAGATCCTCTGACCTACAACGGCGTAGTGTACAATGAGATGAAGGGAGCTTTTTCCACCCCCGATGAGGTGCTGGGACGGGCTATGATGAACGCCCTGTTTCCCGACACCCCCTACGGTGTGGAGTCCGGGGGCGATCCGGAGGTGATCCCGGAATTAACCTATGAAGAATTTCTGGAGTTCCACAGAACCTATTACCATCCCTCCAACAGTTATATCTATCTGTACGGCAATATAGATATAGAAGAAAAGCTGGACTGGCTGGACCGGGAGTATTTAAGCCATTTTGAAAGCAGAAAGGTAGATTCCGCCATCCTCCTTCAGGAAGCCTTCGGGAAAATCCGGGATCTGCGCATGTCCTATCCGGTGCTGGATCAGGAGCCGCTGGAGGACAATACCTATCTGGCCAGCAGCCGGGTGGTGGGAACCAGTCTGGATACCACGCTGAATGTGGCTTTTTCTGTGCTGGAATACGCTTTGCTGGACGCCCCGGGCGCTCCGGTGAAGCAGGCCCTGCTGGACGCGGGCATCGGAAAGGATGTGGAAGGCTCCTACGAGGACGGCATTCTTCAGCCCAGTTTTTCCATTGTGGCCAAGCATGCCAATGCCGGGGATAAAGAACGGTTTCTCCGGGTGATTCAGGAAACTCTGGAACAAATCCTCCGGGATGGAGTGGACCGGAAGGCCCTGGCCTCCGGTATTAACTTTTTTGAGTTCCGTTTTCGGGAAGCCGACTATTCCTCTTTCCCCAGGGGATTGATCTACGGGCTGGACATGCTGGATTCCTGGCTGTACGATGAAACCCGGCCTTTTGATTATCTGAAGCAGATTTCTGTCTTTGAGGAACTGAAAGCCCGGATTTCCCAGGGATATTTTGAGAAGCTGATCCGGACCTATCTGCTGGAAAATCCCCATGGGGCTGTGATCGTGCTGGAACCGGAGCGGGGCCTGGCGGAAAAAAGAGAGCAGGAGACAGCGGAAAAGCTGGCGGCTTACAAGGCTTCTCTGGGCAGTCAGGAGATCCGGAATCTGGTACAGGCCACAGAGGAACTGAAGGCCTATCAGGAATCCGAGGACAGTCAGGAGGCTATTGAGAGCATCCCCCTGCTGAAGCGGGAGGATATTCAAAGAAAGACTCCGGTGAAACTCTCCATGAACCGGGAAACAGCAGAGGGAATGGACATTCTCCACCAGGATTACGACACCAACGGAATCGCCTATCTGACCCTGCTGTTCGATGCCGCGGGAGTTCCGGATTCCCTGGTTCCCTGGCTGGGGCTGCTGAAATCTGTGCTGGGTTCCATCCGCACGGAGCATTACGACCACACGGCGCTGTTCCACGAGATTAACGGAAGCACCGGGGGCATCAGCTGCGGGCTTCAGATCTTTCCAAACCGGGAGCAGCCGGAGAATTTCCGCAGAATGTTCGGCATCCGTGCCAAATACCTGTATCCGAAGCGGCAGTTTGTGTTTGATATGGTGCGGGAGATCCTTCTGACTTCCTGTCTGGAAGATGAAAAACGGCTGCGGGAAATCCTCTCCAGCGTCAAGGGACGTCTGCAGACCTCCATTCCGGCAGCGGGGCATCTGTCCGCGGCTACCCGGGCGCTCTCTTATCAGTCTCCGGCTTTCGAGTGGCAGGAGCGGACGGCGGGGATCACCTATTACCGGCTGGTAGAAGAGTTGGAATCCCATTTTGAGGAGAGAAAGGAAGAGATCATCCGAAATCTTAAGCTGCTGATGAAATATCTGTTCCGTCCGGAAAATCTTACCGTCAGCATTACAGCGGAAAAAGAAGGGCTGACAGGTGTGAAAGAAGCGGCTCTGGATCTTCGCTCTCAGCTGTGCCGGGAACCTCTGGAGCCGGGAAAGACAAAGTTTACTCCGGAACAGAAAAACGAAGGTTTCAAAACCTCCGGTCAGGTGCAGTTTGTAGCGGCGGCAGGCAATTTCCGGCGGGCCGGGTATGAGTACACCGGAGCCCTAAGGATCCTGCGGACTATTCTCAACTATGATTACCTGTGGATCAATCTCCGGGTCAAGGGCGGGGCTTACGGCTGCATGGGCGCTTTCCAGAGAACCGGGGACAGCTATCTGGCTTCCTACCGGGATCCCCATCTGGAGAGGACGCTGGAGGTGTACCGGGGGCTGCCGGAATATCTGCGGAATTTCCAGGCGGATGAGCGGGAAATGACCAAGTATATCATCGGCACTGTCAGCGAGCTGGATACCCCCATGAACGCCGCGGCCAAAGGCGCCCTCTGCCTGAACGCCTGGTACACCAATTACACAGAAGAAGATTTTCAGAAAGAGCGGGAGGAAATCCTTGACGCTTCCCCGGAAAAGATCCGGGAGCTGGAGGGAATCGCAAAAGCGATTCTGGAGGAAAACAATCTGTGTGTCATCGGCAGCAGCGCGGCCATTGAAAAACATCGGGAACTGTTCGGCACCGTGGAAAATCTCATCCGGTCCTGAAGAGGAGAAGGCATATGAAAAAACAGTATAAATCGGGATTTGTGGCCCTTATCGGCCGGCCCAACGTGGGAAAATCTACGTTGATGAACCATCTCATCGGCCAGAAAATCGCCATTACCTCCAGAAAACCCCAGACCACCAGAAACCGGATCCAGACGGTCTACACGGATGAGAGAGGACAGATTGTATTTCTGGACACTCCCGGGATTCACAAAGCAAAAAATAAGCTGGGAGAATACATGGTCACAGCGGCGGAGAACACTCTGCGGGAGGTGGACGCGGTGCTGTGGCTGGTGGAGCCGGGGGAATACATCGGAGCCGGGGAGCAGCATATCGCGGAAATCCTGGGACGGTGCAAAAAGCCGGTAATCCTGGTCATCAACAAAATCGACAAGGCGGAGAAAGAGAAACTGCCCGCAGCCAGAGAGGCCTACGGGAAGCTGTTTCCCTTTGAGGAAATTCTCATGGTTTCCGCTCTTCGGAGCCTCCACCTGAACCAGATTCTGGACACCCTGTACCGGCTTCTGCCGGAGGGCCCGCAGTTTTTCGATGAGGATACGGTGACGGATCAGCCCATGCGGCAGATTGTGGCGGAGATGATCCGGGAAAAAGCCCTGCGCTCCCTGGGGGATGAGATCCCCCACGGGATCGCGGTGACCATAGAAAAAATGCGGGAGAGGCCGGATGGAAGTCTTACAGACATTGAGGCGGAGATTATCTGCGAGAGAGAGTCTCACAAGGGAATCATCATCGGAAAACAGGGACAGATGCTGAAAAAGATCGGCAGCGAGGCCCGGGCAGATATCGAAAATCTTCTGGAGGGCCGGGTCAATCTGAAACTCTGGGTCAAGGTGCGAAAAGACTGGAGAGACAGCGATATCCTGATGAAAAATTTCGGCTACGACAAAAAAGATCTATCCTGACAGAGGCGGAATATGAGTGAAACGGTGAAGGCTGCCGGAATGGTTCTCTCGGCCATGCCGGTGGGAGACTATGACAAGAGACTGGTGATCCTGACCCGGGAGAGAGGGAAGATCACAGCCTTTGCCAGGGGGGCCAGGCGGCCCACCAGCGTCCTGCTGGCGGCCTCCAATCCTTTTGTCATGGGGGAATTTTCCCTTATTGAGGGGCGGACTGCCTACAGCCTGATCCGGGCGGAGGTGCAGAATTATTTTACCGAGCTGGCTATGGCCCAGCCGGAAGTATATTACGGCTTTTACTTCCTGGAGCTGGCGGATTATTACGGGCGGGAGGGGATGGATGAATCCTCCATGCTGAACCTTCTGTACCTGGCGGTCCGGGCGCTTCTGAACCCGCACCTGGACGATCGGCTGGTGCGCCGGATCTTTGAGATGCGGGCCATGACCATCAACGGGGAATACGCCCCGGAGGAGGAAACCATGCGCCCGGAAACCCTGTATGTGTGCAGGTATATTATGACGTCCCCTCTGCAGAAGCTGTTTACCTTCGCGGTGACGCCGGAGGTGCAGAGGGAACTGGAACAGACCCTGGACCGTCATATGAAGCGGGTCATGGACCGGAGGATGAGAAGTCTGGAGATCCTGAAAACACTGGCCTGAGGAGGGAGGCAAAGGGCAGGAGGCCCGGAAGGGAGAGAAAAACCATGCAGTACATAGAGAAGGAAATAGAAGTAAAATACCTCGGGGGAGCCAAAAAGGACGGATATCAGCCGGTTCTCTGCTGTTACCTGCAGAACCGGGCGGAGGAAGTGCCGGGATCGGACCGGCGCCCGGCGGTGATTGTCTGCCCGGGAGGGGCTTACCGCTTTAAATCGGATCGGGAGGGAGAGCCTGTAGCCTTCCGTTTTCTGGCCGCCGGCATGAACGCCTTTGTCCTGCAGTATTCTGTGGCCCCCTCGGAATATCCCTGCGCCCTGCTGGAACTGGCGGCGGCAGTGGCCATGGTACGGGAAAACAGCGAAGCCTGGCATACAGACCCGAAACAGATCTATCTCTGCGGGTTCTCTGCCGGAGGCCATCTCTGCGCGTCTCTGGGAACTCTCTGGAAAGACGGCATGTTTTCCGGCAGCACCGGATACGAGCCTTATCAGTGGAAGCCGGACGGCATGATTCTCTCCTATCCGGTAATTTCCATGGATCAGTTCGGCCATGAGGAGTGCCGGAATCTGCTGCTGGGAGAACGGCAGCAGGAACTGAAGGGGCAGCTGTCCCTGCAGAAGCGGGTGAGCCCGGATACCGTGCCTGCTTTCCTCTGGTGTACCCAGGAGGATGAGGAAGTGCCTATGGAGAATTCGCTGCTGTTCGCGGCGGCTCTGCGGGCAAACAAGGTTCCATTTGAACTTCATATCTATGAAAAAGGAGTGCATGGACTGGCTCTCTGCGATGAACTGACTGCCAACCGGCCGGAGCGGCTGGCTCCCGACAACGCAGGCTGGGTGGATCTGGCAGTCCGCTGGATCCGCAGAAAACAGGCGGCCGCGCAGAGGTGATCACCGGGGTGGCCATGGGGCATCAGGGAAGGAGCCGCCGGAATCAGCACCAGAAGCAGGAAAACCATCAGGCTGACGGCCAGCAGAAGACCAGTTAAATTTTGTTTGTTTATGGCGTAATCCATGCATTCTCCTATATAAATTTGATTGAGGCATGGGGCAGCGGCATTCCGAAGCTGATGAAGCCATGAGGGAATATGGGCTGCGTGAGCCGGAGTTCCGTGATATGGAGATTGGATTTCGCATCAACATCTATCGCAATACAGAGGATGCGCTGGAGGATACCACCCAAGGTGCTGAAAAAACTACCCAAGACACTACCCAAGTTACTACCCAAGTTAAGCTGACGGAGGAAGATAAGGCCGTATTGGCGGAAATTGAAGCACCGGAATATTGTTAAACGCGTTGAAAACAGCCAAAAGGGATACACATTATTAAGAAGCGAAAGATCCAATAGTATAATAAAGCCAGTGTCAGATTTGACTTTATAGAATTATCGGGAGGTCAAAATATGAGAAAAAATATAGTATCTGGTATTGTTTTATCAATGGTTTTACTTTGCGGATGTGGGAAAAATAGTTTAGACGAACAAAATATAGATAATCAAGCGAATAATACAAGCACTCTACAAAACGTTTCATTTGAGTTTACGAAAACCAATTCGTCAAATAGAGAACAGCCAAAGCTGAATGACGGAGTTTACAGGACTTATTCTTTGGGATCAATGCTTCCGGCATCTGCAATTCTTAATCTTAATGTTTCGTTTTTACGGGATAATATTGAGAATCCTACAAAAACGATTATATATCTTAATGGCGAATTATATAAAACGATTGAGTTCTCAAATGAAGATGAAGAAATCAAACTTGATGAAAGTGGAAATTATTGGATTGTTGTAATGGACAATGAAAACAATTATGTAGATATAACAGATAAAATAGATTATCTGGTTCCAAGTGAAGGAAGCGCCGTACGTTTTCTTGAATAATTTTATTAACGGGCCAACATGACTCGAACTTTCAAAACTGAGTAACAGCCGCCCACCGGCGGCACCACCAAGCAGGAAATTTTGAAACAGGTTCCCTGCTCTTTTTATGCCCGGCTGCCGGGAGAATGGAGGACACTACTTGCCATGCCCACACTTTGATGTGAAAATCATCCAGCGCAGCAAGCGCCAGTCAGCCGTTGCGTCTGCCGCCTACCAGAGCGGGGAACGGTTGTTTTCCGGATACGACCAGAAGCAGAAATACTATTCCATAAAAGCGAAATCGTCCACCCCGAAATCATGCTGCCGCCCTATGCCCCGCCGGAGTACGCAGACCGGAATACCTTATGGACAATAAATTTCATGTATCCACTCTGAAAACGGACGCCGGTATCCGAAAAATTCCCATGAGTTAAACGGCCTATAAAGCCTTTGCAACCCAGAAACGCCAGAATTTCTTGCGGAGGATTCCGAGGAATATGGAGATTGAAGGGCGTACAGATTTCATCTTTATGAGCAAAAACGGCAGGCCGCCTATGCCCAGTGCCGTCAACAATGTCCTTTATAATATTGTGGCTGCTTACAATAAGCAGGAGACGGAACAGGCTAAACAAAAACGGGAAGCGGAATGTATGCCTTCGATTTCTGCTCATACGGCATACCGGATGGTACCAGAATGGTGGAACAGGGGAGTGACGATGGAAGTCTACAACCATATTACAGAGCGGGCAAGGATTGAAAATGAGATTGTCAAAATAGACGCTGTTCAGGTGGTATAGGAAATTCGCCATGCACCTCACGAACAAGTTCGTTCGGTCACGGCTGTCGCTGCATAGGTCTAATCCCGAAATTGCCCTTTTGTGAGCAAGCTCCCAACGGGCATTCCGGTCTTATCCCTGCATAGCCCGCAACTAGCATGAAAATGGTGTAAAAATGTGGTGTAACAGACCGAAAAACAATGGAATTACAAATAGAAAAACCGGCGTGAATCCTGTAAAATCAAGGAAAATCGGGACTTTACAATTTTTTCACAAATAAATTAGCACTCACCTCTTGGCTCGTTTGGGGTGGTTTTGTCCTGTGGTGTCAGAGCCCGTAAAGCCTTATTTTACAAGGCTTTTGCGGGTTCTTACTTTTTGTCTGGGAGCGTCAAAAATCGTCATTTTTTGAAAAAATGGTGTAGTAAATGGTTTAGTAAAATTGGCGTGGATGATCGAGTGAGGCGTGAAAAATAAGTGATAAAGAAAAGTATCAGGATTTGATAGAATTAAGATAAATGTGATTTTCGTATTTGGCAGAGAAAGATTTGATTTTTAGAATCAATATATGATGAAACATTTTCAAGAATATGAACTGTTCAGTAGAGGTAATGGCTGATTGTTTACTTCGTACGGATTACGGTTTATTTGTGAGATTAATAATTATGATGTAGAGGCTATTGGCAAACATTTTCTCCAGGTTTTGGATCAAATCAAAAATAATTAGCAATTCTCTTTTCTTGATCGGTCGGGGTGTGAAGGAGTTTGCTTTTGTGTCAAATATAAAAAGCATATTAATACTACATTTTAATACTACATTTGCTTGTTAATACTACAATGTTGTGTTATCATACTTTTAGACAGGAGGGCAATCATGAAAACTTATACTGTAAAAGAAATTTCTGAAATGCTAAATACCAATCCGGAAACAGTTCGCCGTTGGATTCGTGACAAAAAACTCGATGCAACCATAGAGTCAAAAAAAGGCGGTCACATCGTTTATGAAGCAGCTCTTAGAGAATTTTTAAAGTCCTCTCCTAAGTACGCAGCCATGGCCAAAACTTCTTTGATAGGAGCCACTGTATTGCCAACAGTTATGGTAGGAGGCTTGATTGCACAAAAGCTAATTGATTCGGAGCAATTAAAGAAAGCCCGAATCTCGACGCAGGATGTTATTTTGTTCCTCCAAAGCGAAATTCAGAAGTGTCAAGATGCTATCAAAAGCAAAGAGTCCACCATCCATCAGTTGCGGAAACAGATACAAGCCGATGAAGCACAAATAACGGAGTTTCAGAAGTTGATAGAAAGTCTTTCAAATGAGAAGGAGGATGCACATGAGTGAGAATATTAAACAGATTACTCTTGAAGAAACTCATCAGATGGAGCAGAACACGGATAAAATGTCGGAAAAAAAGAAAGGTTTTATCATTTGGGTGAAAACTCATAAAAAACAGTTGATTTTAGAGGGTGTTGGACTCGCTACGATAATCGGAATAATTCTTCGACTTAAGAGCAAGGATGCACTTGAGACATTATGGGTCTCGCTTGAAGAATGCATCAAAAAGGTTCCCATTGAGGAACAGGTTGCTTTACCGGATACTTCAGTGTTAGAGACGGTGATGCCTATAAGAAAATATACTTCTCCAACTGAAGCGTTTGATGTAAGTAGACACATTAGAACAATGGCAGTTGGAAAACATCATTCTGCAGAAAAAGCGGCAGAAGCTGTAGCTCTCGGAATAGAACTGCTTCCTAATCAAACCATAGTAGACCCCTACGCAAAATGTGTTGCTTGATAAAGGAGATAAGATGCATAAGGGTAAAAAGAAGAAAAGAATTGCCGACCGGCTGAATTATGCTTACATAAGAAAAATCAAGAAGTGGATGTTTTGTCCAGCTTGCCAAAACGGAAAAATGACTATCAACCCAAAAGCCACCATGTGGACTTGTGAAAAATGTGGCTATCAACTCTCAGCAGATGAGTTTGAGGATGATTATGTGTTCTGGTTCTGTGATGAGTGCAAGACCTATCTGAATAATCAAGAAGGATTTGACTGTGGTGCAAGCAAGCATATCTGTACAGAATGCGGATACGAGAATGACACAACATTCGATAATATCAAAGGGATATGTTCTAAGTGTGGTAAGGTTATATCAGTCCCTGATGTAACACTCTGTGCAGATTGCATTCAGGAAAGAAGAAGGAAGGTTAAGGAACGGTTGGTTACGGCAGGTAAAGCAATTGGTGTTGTGGCTGTAGTAGCAGGGGCAGTGTACTTAACCTCTCAATCCGATGGGGATGGCGATACAGAATATTCACCGATGCCTGGACGTGATGATGACGAAAAAGGAAATGGGATGAGATTTAACCACATAACAGATTATTGGATGGAAACAGCATCGGAAGATGAACTACGTTCTGTAGAGGAGGAAATGAGAGTAGAACTTGATAAGCTGGACTATGATTCTGACGAGTATTTACAGCTCGACCTCAAGCGCATTGATGTTGTCAATGCAATTGCCAGTAGATTTCCTCTCAACTTGCCTCACAGAGAACACGGCTGGTATTTACCAAATGATGACTAAATAACGGAGTGCCACATAAACTCTTGGCTCGTTCGGAGTTGTTTTACCCTTTGGTGTCAGAACCCGTAAATCCTTATTTTCATGGGTTTTTCGAGGTATGACTTTGGGGCTGGGAGCGTCAAAATTTTTCATTTGTTGTGAAACAAGTAGAAGTGATTTTTCAATATCTTATTGATGATATTTTGCTAGATACACGGACAAAGCAATGGTAAAATAATTTTAATTAGATACCAAGACTTACAGTTCTAGTACATTTTTAAAATGCTGTATTGAATTTCATAAGACTTTACTGGAGGGATGCAATGTTTACCCCGAATATATTATTTAAAATCATGGAGTTAATCATCTCGCTTATCGGTCTGTTACTTGTAGCAATCGGTTTAATACTTCCATTCAAACAATCTGTAAAGCTGAATCAAATTAATCAAAACAATCAACTTGAACAAGAAAAGAGGATTTGGAGAATGCAATTGCTTGATGAACAAATATCCAAATACTATGGGCCTATCTCTGCAATTCTAAGGGAACAAACGATTATCAGACAACGTATATGGTATCAAATTGGACGGGATGTAATTTTTAATAATGGAAAAGATAAATTGACAGATCTTTCACCGGAAGAACAACTCATTTGGAAACATTTTATTGATAAATATAAAATTCCAATGCAGCATCGGATAATTGAAATCATGAGAGATAATGCACATTTGGCGATTCACGGAGAGCATGATATCTATGTAGACCATTTCCTAGACTATGCTCTTGGTTGGGAGTTATTGGATAGTCAAAAAAAGGAGGGTGTTCCTAATTATTATGAATATTACTATTGTTATAGCTATCCTGTAGGATTTAATAACTACATTAACAATACTTTGATAACGTTACTCAAAGAAAAAGAACTTCTAATTCATGATTTGAAAAAGTAATTTGCAGTTTATGCAAGAATATACCCTAGATTTCTGAGAAGAGTTGATCAGGGAGAATCAAGAAATTTTAAGTCGGTAGTTCCAAAGAGACATGTGTTGAAGCCAGATAGTCATTCACGGATCCTCGGAAAATTCAATAGAATATTAGATATTCGAATTAGTGATGAAGGTTATAGGAAATATTTTACAATCGAGTTAATAGCATGGCTAGACAAGAAAAGTGAACTTGGACGGAGTTTAAGATGTCTAGGAAGATTATTGAGTGCATCAAAAACTGAAATCTGTGAATACCATATTTTGAAACGAAAACTTTAAGTTTTATTAGAAAATCATTTACTGTATCAACTAAGGAGATGCGTGATCGTTGAAAAATTTGAAAAACTAAATTAAAGGTGAAAGGAATCCAGGCGAAGAAACAATTCTAGATAAATAGATAGTATCAGGTAATGTTAATATAGGAGGAAAGTACATGGGGATATCATTTCGTCATTCGGCAGGATTTGGTAAACGAATGGAGTACAATTTAATTGGGAAAATGCTGATGGAAGGATTGGACTGTTATGTTCCATTGGTGGATGACCATGGTGTGGATTGTATCATTAAAAAAGAAGATGGAAATTTTATAGAAATTCAGATTAAGGCCAGATCTAAAGAAGTGACTGATGGTGATGCGGCATTATTCTCTGCTATTACGCATGAGTACAGAGAGAATTTTTATTTTGTTTTTTATTCTGAAAGAATGGATACCATGTGGATATTATCATCTGAGGAATTCCTCAAAGAGTGCGCTACTAATAAAAACGGAAAAAATGTAGGAAAACATTGTATCTGGTTTAATGGAAGTCGTAAAGATCCTAAAACAGGAGTTAAAGCAGAATATCGCAAAAAACGGTTTGAAAAATATATCTGTACAGATTTTTCAAGATTCCATTAAATGGTATACATAATTTTATATTTAAATAATCAAAGCAATGTTAATTCAATAGTGGGTGCATATTGCTTTTGAGAGAACGATTATACGCCATTAGTTGGCGAAAGAAAGCTAATCTGGTAAAATTGATATTATGAAAATGTATTACTAGGAGGAAATATTGTGTTTGATTTTGGAAATGCAAATGATGGACAAAAGATGGCAATTTCCACTTCAGAAGGCCCGGTTCTCATTACTGCTGGACCTGGAACAGGAAAAACTTTTACTTTGGTTCAGCGAGCTATATATTTGATTCAAGAGTGTAATATACAGCCTGATCAAATAATGATGGCCACTTTTACAGAAAAGGCAGCAAAAGAGTTGGTAACTCGTATTACTAATGAGCTTGCCAATCGAGGAATTGTTGTAAACATAAATGATATGTATATTGGTACCTTTCACTCATTGTGTTTGAGGATAATTAAAGAACATTTAGAATATACACGCTTGAAAAGGAACTATCGTACATTAGATGCATTTGATCAAAGCTATATGGTATTCCAAAACATTAGCAAATTTAGAGAAATATCTGATATAGATACTATTTTCCCCAAAGGCGCCTGGAAAATGGCCCAAGAAATTTGTGTATATGTTAATAATCTTCTTGAAGAATTAGTTGACCCTGAAGTATTAATAGCTGATAATAATCCACAGATCAGAGCACTGGGTAACGTTCTGCAAATCTATATGGATATATTGAACGAAAATAATGTAATGGATTTTGCTTCAATCCAAACAGAAGCATATCGATTAATGAAGGATAATTCCAATATTTTAAAGGAAATGCAGGATAAACTTCGTTATATTATGATTGATGAGTATCAGGATACGAACTTTATTCAAGAGCAAATAGTATTTTTGCTTGGAGGACAACGGCAGAATATTTGTGTAGTGGGTGATGACGACCAAGGTTTATATAGATTTCGAGGAGCAACGATTAGAAATATATTAGAGTTTCCAGGAAAATTCCCGAAAGGAATGTGTAAGATCATTCCTCTTGACATTAATTATCGTTCCAATAGTGATATTGTTAAGTTTTATAATAATTGGATGGTTACAACGAGTGGTTCAAGATTTAAATTCTGTTGGGATAAATATCGTTATTCAAAAAATATTAAACCATTCAATAAAAGTGCTGTAAAAAGTCCGGCGGTTGTTAAGTTATCAAGTGAGGAAGATGAGGATGAATGGCATAATAAGATTCTAGAATTTATAACTAAACTCAAAACATCAGGAAAACTGACAAATTATAATCAAATAGCGTTTTTGTTTAGTTCCGTAAAGCATGAACGAGTTACTAACCTGTCCTCTTTTCTGGAGAAAAATAATATTAATGTGTATTCGCCACGTTCAGACATGTTTTTCGATAGAAATGAAATTAAGATGGCATTGGGAAGTATGATGCTTTTATTTCCTAAATATGTGCTGGGACTAGAAAATGATGAATACAACTTTTTGCGGCCTGAGCATGTTAGATATTATAAAGAATGTATTACTATAACTAATGAATTTTTAACAAAACCTGAGAATGAAGACTTTTTGAAATGGATTAGATATCATGGTAGAATTCATGTGAATCTTAGAGGAACAACAGATTATAATTATTCCGGATTATTATACCAGATGTTCGAGTATGAGCCATTTAAAACAATTCTGGGAGTTGATATGACCGCAGGAGTTGTAGATGTAAGACCGGCGAGAAACTTAGCTTTGCTTTCTCAGGTTATAGGAAAATATGAATATCTACATAGAATTGATGTGTTGAACGGTAGTAATGTTAATAGCAATACAGAAAAGTTTTTTAATTTGTATTTGAGACTTCTTTATGATGGAGGAATTAACGAATACGAAGATGATGCAGAGTATGCACCAAGCGGTTGTGTTTCCTTCTTGACAATTCACCAGTCAAAAGGTATGGAATTTCCAATTGTGATTGTGGATTCTCTTTCTAGTGTGCCAAGAAAAAATCAAAGAGATCTCATTCTCGAAATCGAAAAAAAATATTTTAAGCGATCGACATATGAACCTTATGACCGAATAAAATATTTTGATTTTTGGAGGCTTTATTATACTGCATTTTCACGTGCACAGGATTTACTGGTGCTTTCCTGTAATGAGAACAAAAGGACACCAAGTTTGTATTTTAGAGACATATATGATGAATTACAAAGTGTTGAATCAGAGAATTTTAACATTGGGGACTTTGATTTCAAAGAGGTAAAAGCTGTAAATTTGAAAGAAACTTTTTCTTTCACATCGCATATTACTGTTTATGAAACTTGCGCTTTGCAGTATAAGTTTTATAAAGAACTTGAATTTATGCCTGTAAGAGCTGGGGCAATGATATTTGGTAAGTTAGTGCATGAGACAATTGAAGATGTTCATAGAGCGGCTCTTCGTAAAGAAGTGGATACTATCACAACTGACAACATAAAAAAATGGTTTGATACAAACTATGATTCTATTTCAAAAATAGAGCATACATATCTTGCAGAGCCACAGCGTGAAGCTGCGTTCAAACAGGTGCTTCGTTATGTGGATAGACAGCATGGTGATTGGTCTTTGATACAGCAGGCAGAGGTTGATGTTAGTTTAGTAAAACCAAATTATATTATCGAGGGCAAGATTGATCTTGTTAAAGGTGAAAATGGTACTGTAGAAATTGTGGACTTTAAATCTGAAAAAAAGCCCGATTTGATAAAACAAAAAGAACGGTTGGAACAGTATCGTAGACAACTTCATATCTATGCTTACTTAATCGAAGAACGAACGGGACAGAAAGTTAGTAAAATGCATCTATATTATACTGGAGAAGAGAATGGAGTTCCTACGATTACGTACCCATACACAAAGAGTGCTATCGAAGGAACACTGTATTCATTTGATGAAACGGTACATAAGATTATGCAGAAAGATTATCATAAATGTTCTAATGATATAAAGGTATGTAGTAACTGTGACTTTAGATTCTACTGCCAAAACCAATGATGGAGGAAATTATATAATGGATAGACAGATGACATTTGAATTTACTCAAAGACCAACTATCAAAGGCTTTCCTGAGCTTCGCTGGACGGGCAAGAGACCCTATCGCTATACGCAGTATTATCCAGCACAGCTTAGAGAGCGTTATGGTGAAGAAAAGGATGGATGGATCAATAAAATATTTTGGGGAGATAACCTTCAAGTTATGAGCCATATGATGAAGGAATTCCATGGAAAGATCGATCTTATTTACATTGATCCTCCGTTCGATAGTAAAGCTGACTATAAGAAAAAAATTGAAGTAAAAGGTATTGGAAAAGCAGAAACAGACAGTAGTTCTTTTGAAGAAAAGCAGTATAGTGATATTTGGATAAATGACGAATATCTTCAGTTCATGTATGAACGTTTAGTTGTAATGAGAGAATTATTAGCTGATTCTGGGGTTATTTATGTTCATTGTGATTGGCATAAATCACACTATTTAAGAATGATCATGGACGAAGTTTTTAGCCCTAATATGTTTGTCAATGAAATAGTATGGTCATACAAAACAGGAGGAACAACGAATCGGTATTTTAATAGAAAACATGATACTATTTTCGTATATTCAAAAACATCCAATTTTTATTATAAAAATATTAAGGAGAAAGCTATAGTAGACAAATCAAAGGGTTATAATCCCAATACAGAACAATTTATAGATGAAAACGGAAATACATATGTATGGGTCAATCCTCGTGATGTATGGGATTTACAACATATTAATATGCATGATCAAACAGAACGAGTAGGATATCCGACCCAAAAACCAGAGAGGTTATTGGAAAAAATAATACGTTCGTCATGCCCGGAAAAGGGTATTGTATTTGATTGCTTTATGGGAAGTGGCACAACTCAAGCCGTTGCTATGAAACTGGGGAGAAAATTCATAGGTGCAGATATTAATCTTGGAGCAATTCAAACGACAACAAAGCGCCTTATAAATGTGGCTACTTTACTTTCTGATGAAACAGATAAATATTTGGGGATTGAAGTATTCAATGTTAACAATTACGATTTCTTCCGAAATCCCGTTGAGGCCCGGGAATTGCTCATTGAAGCTCTTGAAATACAACCATTTCCACAAAGTGATGTATGGGATGGTGAGCTTGACGGTCGCATGGTGAAGATTATGCCTGTAAATCGTATTGCTACTAAAGCAGATTTGGAGGAGTTGAAGGCAAATCTTCCTTATAAGTCATATGAGAAACGCAAGGAAGCAAACCCTAATCAACCTGTGGAAAAAATTACAATTGTTTGTTTGGGACATGAACCTGATTTAAAAGCATCTTTAGAGGCGGAACTTCCAGAATATAAATTTGATATTCAAATTGTTGACATCCTAAGAGATAAAAAGGAATTACAACTTAAACGTGAAGCAGAAGCAGAAGTTGTGCGGGAAGGGGATAAATTGGTTATAAGAGCATTTTATCCTATGAATTTGATGCAGAAATTGTCCCTGCAGAAAGAATATGTGGAGGACTGGAGACAACTAGTAGAATCTATTATGATTGATTGGAACTATGATGGTGTTGTAATCCAGCCAACCGTGACAGATATTCCTGAAAAAAGTGAATTAGTAACTGGTGTTTATGAAATTCCTGAAGATGCGGGAAAAATAAAAATTAAAATTACAGACCTACTTTCTGAGTCATTAGAAGTGGAGGTGTAATACTCTATGTCTAATATGCAATATACGGAAGAGTTTGCCTTCTATCAGCAGTTAAAATATTATTATGATACAAATCGTGGTAAGATCCGTTCTAGATATAATGATCTTACAAAAAAGTTTCTTGCTTATAATGATCAAAATGAAAATCCAGACGCTTTTCTTCGGCTTCCTCAGTTCGAGGCTTTAGAGATGTATGTATTCATTAAGGAATTTATGGGGAATCCGCAGGTTTATGAAATGTTTGATGATTGGAGAAATCGGAAAAATAAGTTTTCTGATGCATCTTATTATTCCGTTCATAAAGGTGGACAAATTCGTCTTTTTGATAGGGAAACAGAAAAGGTTACAAATATCTTATTCAAGCAAATGAAGAAGTATAAAGAAACTTACCCCAATTATATATATGCACTGACAATGGGGCTGGGCAAAACAATTCTTATGGCAACCTGTATTTTTTATGAATTTTTACTTGCAAATAAGTATCCAAAAGATAAGCGTTTTTGTCATAATGCATTGGTATTTGCACCTGATAAGACAGTGTTACAGTCTCTGCGAGAGATTATCACATTTGATAAAAATAAAGTTGTGCCACCTGAATATGCAAAGGTTCTTGATTCTAATATTAAATTTCATTTTCTGGAAGAAACTGGCATGACACTTCATACTATTGATGATTCTGACTTTAATATTATAATTTCGAACACTCAGAAGATTATCGTCAAGAAAAAAAGAAAAACTCCGAAGCCGGGTGACGTTTTGTTTGGACAAGAATCTTTGTTATCTTATGTTTATGGTGATAAGAATGCTATAGATGAGGTATGGGATGAATCTTCGTTGATGGATAATCAACGGTTCCAGAAATTGTGTCGCTTGCCCCAGTTAGGAGTGTATGTAGATGAGGCACACCATTTATTTGGAGCTGATCTTGAAAAACAGATTCGGGCTAAAACAGCAAATAAAACTAGTCTCAGGGATACTATTAATATGCTTTCTGAGAGAACGTCCATTGTAGCTTGCTATAATTATACAGGAACGCCGTATGTAAATAAGCAAATTCTTCCGGAGGTTGTTTATGCGTATGGGCTTCGGGAGTCTATTTGGGGTGGTTTCTTAAAGGACGCGGATCCAATTGCTTTTAAAAATGTTAAAAGTACAGAGTTTTTGCGAAGTGCAGTAACAACTTTTTGGAATAAATATGGTGGAAAGACATTTGAAGATTTAACCCCTAAGTTAGCAATTTATGCGTCAGGGGTTGAAGAAGCGGCAAATGAGGTGCGTCCACTTCTGGAACAAATACTTGCCGATTTAGGTGTTCCGGCAAGCTCTATATTATTAAATGTTGGTGATACCAAGTATACAAAAAATGAAGATATCAAAAATTTTAACGATTTAGATGTTCCTGGTAGTCAAGGTAATGATAAGCAATTTATTATACTTGTTGATAAAGGGAAGGAAGGTTGGAACTGTAGATCGCTGTTTGGAGTTGCGATGTTCCGGAATCCTAAGTCAAAAATATTTGTACTTCAAGCAACCATGCGTTGTTTACGTAACATAACAGATGAACGGCAAACCGCAACCGTGTTTTTATCTGAGGAAAACTATTATACTTTGGAGGATGAGCTGAATAAGAATTTCAATATGGAGATAAAAGATATGAAGTCTAATTCAGGAAAGCCAAAGTCGACTTATAAAGTTCGAGTATTACCGCCGCCAAGAACCATTACATTAAAAAAGATTTGGCATAAGTACTCATTGGAAGAGAAGAACTATATTACTCCGATTGACTTTAAAATTGCGGATATTGACCAATCTAAATACCAAGCGGTTATGTATGAAAAAGATAGCATTGCTCAGGATTCGTCTGTAAAAGAAAAGAATATCGATTACATTAAAGATCAGATGAGATATAGTGAATTTTCACTTGTAGGTGAGGTTTCAAGATACCTGAATATTTCTTGTATTCTCGTAGATAAAATTTTAAGAGAATCTATTGATGGAATCACTGCTATTTTAGAAGCGGTAAATCAGTATAATGAAATTCTTGATGATGTAATTGTGCCAGTAATATTCCATACATTGTTTGATGTAAAATCAGAGCTAAAATCAGAAGATAAGGAGATTGTACTATTAAGAGAGCCAAAAGACGCTGGTTATTATGAATTTTCTGCAAAAGATGGGCTTGTTATTACGAATCAGTATAAAGGATTTACGCCTGAACAAATTGCTAAGAGTTTTCATGCAGATACATATTGTTTTGATTCCGAACCTGAGAAAGAATGTTTTATTCAGTATATTACAAATAATAAAGTGCGAGAAATATATTTTACAGGAATGTTTACCTCTAATCAAGGAGATTTATCAATTCAATATTACGATCCTGAGTCTGAACGAATAAGACATTACTACCCGGATTTTCTTGCAAGATTGGAAGATGGATCATACCAGTTGATTGAGGTTAAAGGAGATAACAAAATTGATGATACAGTTGTGAAAGCTAAGGCGGCAGCAGCACGGGAAATGGCAGTTGCTAGTGGAATTGAGTATAAGATGTATGCTGGTAGTGAGGTTATGAAAACACATATATTAAGTTATCTCGATGGAATTAAAAAAGTTGTTGATTACAATGAAGTTAATGGGAAAGATGATTTGTTTAGGGTAGCCGAAAAAAAGGTATCTTATAGTAGAGAAGACGAGTAGATCAGTATTTATATGAATTCTAAGAAATTCTTTGGGGCATTGTTCTATATGTTAATGCTCTCCTGGGCTGTCATAATCTCGCTCTGTCATGCTGTCATGAGAT
>ERZ1643247.924-NODE-924-length-30892-cov-10.646366_pt1 | contig 30892 bp, 24 predicted proteins | sample MGYA00579264_ERZ1643247 | MGnify/ENA primary metagenome ERZ1643247 (study PRJEB29033, sample SAMEA4952262) | chicken gut metagenome | biome: Broiler Chicken; feature: Gastrointestinal Tract; material: Caecum | place: Ireland | collected 2018 | study: Broiler... | reverse complement strand
GATAAGGGTCATTCGATTGTTCACATTCGAATGACCCTTATCAATGTTGTTCATTGTCCATTGGACGATACCTTCACTTTCTTAAACTTTTAAAAGTTTATTCTCTTACGCTTCTGGTGGTCCGTACCTTCCTTTCATTAGATTATGAGGTAAATCTTAACGTTTTCGGTGGTCTGTCCTCCTTACGTATGATTTATTTGTTGAACTAAGTATAGCAAATACTTATCTGATTGTCAATAAAAATTTTAAAAATAAAAATATAAAAATTGTATAAACTAATTTAAAAATAAAAATATCTAAATTATCTGAAAATATAGAGAGGGAAAATATTAATAAAATGTAAAAAAAATAATAAAATTATGAAAAAAGATGTTGAAATATGTCGAAGACTTCCGTATCATTAAAGAATATAAGAGGTTAAAAGTTGAGGTCACAGAAATGGAAAACAGAAGAAAAAATCGCAGGAAACAGTATCTGCGGAGGAATTTTTTTCTGGCTGCCGGGATTTTTCTGCTTTTGCTCCTCACCATTGCTGTTCTGGTTTTCAGAATGCGGGCGCAAGGTGAAAAAGAGGCTGATACAGAAGAGGGAATTGCGTATCTGGAAAGTCTGGAGGCGAAGGATATGAATTCTATCCAACAGGAAATCAAGACACTCAGAAAAGAAGAGCAAAGAGAGGCTTTGACCAATGGAGATCTGACTGTGTGGGAACAGTTTACGGATTACGCGATTCTGGGAGATTCCCGGACTATGGGGTTTGACCAGTATGGATTTCTTCCCTCCGAGAGGATTCTGGCTCACGGAGGTGCCACAATCGCGGATATTCCGGAGTATATGGAGCAGTTGAAGGCTCTGAATCCGTCTTATGTGTTTCTGTGTTATGGTTTGAATGACGTGAGTATCGGCTATTGGGAGACTCCGCAGGCATACACCACAGATCTGGGAAAAGCGGTTGAGTCCATCCGGACAGAGCTTCCGGATGCGCAAGTGTTTGTAAATTCCATCTTTCCGGCCCAGGATCCTGCGTTCGAACAGTCGGAAGAGTGGAGAAAGATTCCGGAATACAATGAGGTGATCAAAGCTTACTGTGAAGAAAATGGATATCCCTATATTGATAACACCCAGATTGTCGAGGAGCATTCAGATCTCTACGATGAGGACGGGATTCATCTGCAGGAGGATTTCTATGAGTACTGGGCAGTCAATATGTTGGCAGAGGTGATGGCAGATGGAGAAAGTTCGTAATAATTGGCTGACTGGAGTTCGCTATGGGATGCTGGTGTTCCTGGTGGTATTTGTGGGAATGCTGATGGGAGCGGATCGGGTGAGCGATGCGCAGATAGAAGAGGTGGAAAATGCAGTCACTGCCCAGGTGTCCATGGATGGAATGCACCAGGAGGGGAGCCAGATGGTTAAGAGACTGTATGGATTGAATGCCAATGACTATGATGGGACGATTCTGTATATCGCAGATTCCAATATGGGAGCTGAGGAGATGCTGCTGGTGAAGCTGGCGGATGTCTCCCAGGCAGATGATGTGGAGGCTGCGGTTGAGACACGGATATCAAATCAGGAAAATGCTTTTGAGGGATACGGGGCAGAGCAGTATCAGCTTTTGCAGGAGCATGTCCTGAGCGTTCAGGGAAATTATGTGTTCTTCCTGGTCCATCCGGATGCGCGGCAGGCTCAGAAAGCGTTTTTGGACAGTCTGTAAATGAAGTGGGGATAAGAGATGATATTCAGCAGTGTTTTTTTTATTTTTGTCTTTCTCCCGGTGACCTTGATCGTATATTATCTGGTGCCGTGGAGAATCAAAAATCTGGTTCTGTTACTGTTCAGTCTGATTTTTTATGCCTGGGGAGAACCGGTATATATTTTTCTAATGATGTTCAGCATCGTCTTTAATTATTTCAGCGGGCTGGAGCTGGATCTGAGGAGAAGGACAGGAGAGAGACTGAAATTTAAAATTTGTTTTCTTACAACGGTTGTGGCAAACCTGGCAATTCTGGGATTTTTTAAGTATTACGGCTTCTTTGTTCTCAATCTGAACAGGATTCTTCCTGTGGATATTCCCTATCAGGAACTTGCTCTTCCCATCGGAATTTCTTTTTATACTTTCCAGACATTATCTTATATCATTGACGTTTATTGGGGAAATGTAGAGGTGCAGAAGAATCTGATTTCCTTTGGGACTTATGTGACGATGTTTCCTCAGTTGATCGCCGGACCGATTGTGCGTTATGCAGATGTGGAGAAGCAGCTGCGCAGCAGAACACTCTCCCTGACAAAGTTTGGAGACGGTGTGCTCTGGTTTTTGAGAGGACTGGGCAAGAAAGTTCTGCTTGCCAATAACATTGGTATGGTGTTTGACACCATTGTGGCCATGGGGAGTGATGAGAGATCGGTTCTGACAGCCTGGATTGGATGTCTGGCTTATACCATGCAGATTTATTATGATTTCAGCGGTTACTCGGATATGGCCATAGGACTGGGAAAAATGCTGGGATTTGAGTTTGTGAAAAACTTTGAATATCCTTATATTTCCAGAAGCATTACGGAATTCTGGCGCCGCTGGCATATCTCACTGGGAACCTGGTTCCGGGAATATGTATATATTCCGCTGGGCGGCAACCGGGTATCTGTACCGAAGCATATCAGAAATATTATGGTTGTCTGGATTTTAACTGGTTTCTGGCATGGCGCCGCGTGGAATTTTATGTTTTGGGGATTTTATTACGGGATACTTCTTCTGGTGGAAAAATATTTTCTTCATTCGATTCTGGAGAAGGCTCCCGCCTTCGTATCTCATATTTACACGATGCTGCTGGTGATGATCGGATGGGTATTTTTCTTCTCCTCTTCCATGGGACAGGCAGGTGCCTATCTGGGAAATATGATAGGAATCACAGGTGCCGGTCTGGTGGATCATACGGGAGTATATTATCTCACGACAAATCTGATTTTGATGATCGTGATGATTCTGTGTGCCACACCGAAAGTCTATGGGTGGTTCCGGCGTTTTGCTCTGGAAGATAATTCCGCTCTGCGCCTTACTGCCACAATTTTGGTATATGTAGGAATTTTTGTGGCATCGACCGCATATTTAGTAAATATGACTTATAACCCGTTTTTATATTTTAGATTTTAACAGAGGGAAGCGAAAGCAGGATGAGCATACAGTCAAGAGAGGATCGGATATCCAGAAAAAAGAGAATGAGAAAGCTAAGGGCGAACAGAATCTGCCAGGTGGCGGCAGTGCTTTTCGGGCTGGTACTGGCCATTGTGGTGATCTCAAATTTTTTGAAAAAAGATGTGACGTTTTCAGAGTCGGAGAACCGGATTCTCACCGAGCGGCCTGAGTGGGATCTTCAGGAAGTGATGTCAGGAGATTTTATGGCGCAGACAGAATCCTATGTGGCAGATCAGTTTATATTCCGGGATTCCTGGATTTGGCTGAAACTGCAGCTGGACAAGCTTGCAGGCAAGAAAGAGTCCAACGGGGTTTATCTGGGGAAGGAAGGGTATCTGATGGAAGTCCTGGATGAGCCTAAAGAAGAGTATCTGAAGAAAAACCTGGCGGCAGTCCAGGATTTTTCCAGCCGGCATCAGAATCTGAACCGGTTTATGACATTGGTGCCCAACGCAGCGTATATTTTAAAAGATAAGATGCCGGCCAACGCTCCTGTGAGAGACCAGTCGAAAGACATACAAAGAATCAAAGACGAGGTGGGCGAAAGTCTGAACTTTATCGATGTGACAAAAACCCTTCAGGATCATGCGTCAGACCCGATTTATTACAAGACGGATCATCACTGGACAAGCCTGGGAGCCAAATATGTCTTTGACGAGATTGCAGATGACCTGGAAATTGTGCCTGTACAGGATTATCAGGTATATACGGTGTCGGATTCTTTCTCAGGGACGCTGGCGTCCACCAGTGGTTATCACGGACAGAGAGATACCATTGAGGTCTATGATCCCCAGGGAGTTGAGAACGATTATGTCGTCTATTACGCAGACGACCAGGAGAGAACCACCACCATTTACGATCGTTCCTGCCTGGAGGAGAAAGATCAGTATACGGTGTTCTTTGGCGGAAATCATACACGGGTGGACATTGAGACGACGAACAAAGAAGAACGGTGCCTGCTGGTGTTCAAAGATTCCTATGCCAACAGTTTCATGCAGTTTCTGACCCCTTACTTTCGGAAGATCATTCTGGTTGATCCCCGCTATTATTACGAAGATGTGGAACAGCTGATTGCCTCCGAAGGTGTGACGGATGTGCTGTTTTTGTATAATCTGAACACTTTTCTCACGGACACGTCTCTGGGGGATGTGCTTGCCGTACAGGAGTCGGAATAAAGTTGACAAAAATAGTATGATATGGTATTTTATGGTTGATGAGAGTAAAAACAGACATTTTTATACATACTATGAGAAAATGATGGAGGCAATGATATGAAGATTTTATTCTATGATACCAAAGAATACGACCGTGCATCTTTCGACAGACAGCTGCCTGCTTATCCGGATATCACCATCGATTATCTGAAGACAGATCTGGCGCCGGCCACAGCGAAGCTGGCCAAGGGATACGATGCGGTGTGTGCTTTTGTCAGTTCCGATATCGGAACAAAGACCATTGACGAACTTCATCAGTGCGGAATTACCCTGATTCTCATGCGCTGTGCCGGATTCAATAACGTGGATCTGAAACAGGCCGCCGCTTATGGGATCAAGGTGCTGAGAGTGCCGGGCTATTCACCTGAGGCAGTCGCGGAGCACGCGATGGCGCTTGCCCTGGCAGTCAACCGGAAGCTGCACAAAGCTTACGTGAAGGTAAGAGAGAATGATTTCAGTCTGAACGGACTTCTGGGATTCAATTTCCATCAGAAGACGGCCGGGATTGTGGGAACTGGAAAGATCGGCGCAGCGATGGCGAAGATCTGTCACGGATTCGGCATGAAGGTGCTGGCCTACGACGTATATCATAATCCAGAGCTGGATTTCGCGGAGTATGTCTCCTTGGATGAATTGCTGAAAAGGAGCGATCTGATCTCTTTGCATTGTCCTCTGACAGATGATACCTATCATCTGATCAACCGGGATACGATCCAGAAGATGAAAGACGGAGTGATTCTTGTGAATACATCCAGAGGCGGTCTGGTAAAGACACAGGATCTGGTGGAAGGAATCCGGGCACGGAAATTCTTCGGCGTGGGTCTGGATGTGTACGAAGAAGAGACGAAGAATGTGTTTGAAGACCGGTCGGATGAAATTCTGGAGAATTCCACCACGGCGAGACTGCTCTCTTTCCCGAATGTGATGATCACTTCCCATCAGGGATTTTTTACCCAGGAGGCACTGGCAGCGATCAGCCAGACAACTCTGGACAATGCGGTGACATTTCTCAAAGGCGGGACGACAGAAAACGAAGTGAAAGCGTAAAAAGAAAAAAAGAGGTTTTCCGTAACCGGAGAATCTCTTTTTTGAATCTCGAAAAGTGTCGAAAGATACTTTTTTCTCGAATATGAATATGGTATACTTCTGAGTGAAAGCAACAGAAATTACATAGAAGAGGAGAAACAGAATGGGGAAAAGAACAGATATTCACAAAGTATTGATTATTGGCTCAGGTCCGATTATCATCGGACAGGCCTGCGAGTTCGACTATTCAGGTACTCAGGCGTGTAAGGCACTCAGACAGCTGGGATATGAGATTGTGCTGGTGAACTCCAATCCGGCAACGATTATGACGGATCCTGGCATTGCGGATGTGACTTATATTGAGCCGTTGAATGTGGAGAGAATGGAAGAGATCATTGCGAAGGAACGTCCAGACGCGATTCTTCCCAATCTGGGCGGACAGTCTGGTTTGAATCTGTGCTCCGAACTGTCAAAACTTGGAATTCTGGATAAATATAACGTGAAAGTCATCGGAGTTCAGGTGGACGCGATTGAGAGAGGCGAGGACCGGATCGAGTTCAAACATACCATGGACAGTCTGGGAATTGAGATGGCGCGAAGCGAGGTGGCCTACAGTGTGGATGAGGCTCTGGCTATAGCGGATAAGCTGGGATATCCGGTGGTTCTGCGTCCGGCTTATACCATGGGAGGAGCCGGCGGCGGTCTGGTCTACAATGTGGAAGAGCTGAAGACTGTGTGTGCCCGCGGTCTGCAGGCGTCTTTGGTGGGACAGGTTCTGGTGGAAGAGTCCATCCTGGGATGGGAGGAGCTGGAGCTGGAAGTTGTCCGTGATTCCAAGAATAATATGATTACCGTCTGCTTCATTGAAAACATCGATCCTCTGGGCGTACACACAGGAGACTCTTTTTGCTCTGCGCCTATGCTGACGATCTCAGAGGACGTGCAGAAAGAACTTCAGCGTCAGGCTTACAAGATTGTCGAGGCGATTGAGGTGATTGGAGGTACGAATGTACAGTTCGCCCATGACCCGCAGAGCGGCAGAATTATTGTCATTGAGATTAATCCGAGAACTTCCAGATCCTCTGCCCTGGCATCCAAGGCGACAGGATTCCCGATTGCGCTTGTGTCGGCTATGCTGGCATCCGGTCTGAATCTGGATGAGATCCCCTGCGGAAAATACGGTACCCTGGATCGCTATGTCCCCGACGGCGACTACGTGGTAATCAAATTTGCCCGCTGGGCATTTGAAAAATTCAAAGGTGTGGAAGATAAACTCGGCACACAGATGCGTGCGGTCGGTGAAGTGATGAGCATCGGCAAGACTTATAAGGAAGCTTTCCAGAAAGCGATCCGAAGTCTGGAGATTGGAAGATACGGTCTTGGCTGGGCAAAAGATTTTCATGAAAAATCCAAAGAGGAACTTTTGAAAATGCTGGTGGTACCTACCAGTGAGAGGCAGTTCATCCTCTATGAAGCTCTGCGCAAGGGCGCGACGGTGGACGAGCTTTTTGAACTGACTAAGATCAAACATTATTTCCTGGAGCAGATGAAAGAGCTGGTTGAGGAAGAAGAAGAGATTCTCAAATACAAGGGCCAGGAACTTCCTGGAGAGGTGCTGCGCCAGGCGAAGCTGGATGGCTTCTCTGATAAATATTTAAGCCAGATTCTCGGCGTGGAGGAAGAAAAGATCCGCAGCCAGAGAATCGCCATGGGTATGGAGGAAGGCTGGGAAGGTGTTCATGTGAGCGGAACGAAGGACAGCGCTTATTACTATTCCTCCTATCATATCAAAGATGAGAGTCCGGTGAGCGAAAACAAGAATAAGATCATGATTCTGGGCGGAGGCCCGAACCGGATCGGACAGGGTATTGAGTTTGACTATTGCTGTGTTCACGCAGCTCTTGCCCTGAAGAAAGCAGGCTTTGAGACGATTATCGTGAACTGTAATCCGGAGACCGTATCCACAGACTATGATACTTCGGACAAGCTGTATTTTGAGCCGCTGACTATGGAAGATGTGCTGAGCATTTATAAAAAGGAGAAGCCTCTGGGTGTGATTGCCCAGTTCGGCGGACAGACACCGCTGAATCTGTCTGCGGATCTGGAGAAACATGGAGTGAAGATTCTGGGAACTTCTCCGGCAGTGATCGACATGGCAGAGGACAGAGACCAGTTCCGTGCTATGATGGATAAGCTGGAGATTCCGATGCCGGAGTCCGGAATGGCGGTGGATGTGGAAGAGGCACTGAAGATTGCGGATCAGATTGGCTATCCGGTGATGGTACGTCCGTCCTACGTGCTCGGCGGACGCGGCATGGAAGTGGTTTATGATCCGGAGAGTATGAAATCTTACATGGCTGCGGCAGTAGGTGTGACGCCGGACCGCCCGATTCTGATTGACCGTTTCCTGCGCCACGCTATGGAGTGTGAGGCAGATGCCATCAGTGACGGCACACATGCTTATGTGCCTGCTGTGATGGAGCACATTGAGCTGGCAGGCATTCACTCAGGGGATTCCGCATGTATCATTCCGTCAGCGAATATCTCGGAGGAGAATTTAAAGACCATCAAAGAATATACGAAGAAAATTGCCGAGGAGATGCATGTGCGCGGTCTGATGAACATGCAGTATGCCATCGAGGATGGAAAGGTGTATGTGCTGGAGGCTAACCCGAGAGCTTCCCGTACTGTGCCGCTGGTATCCAAGGTGTGCAACATTGCCATGGTTCCTCTTGCAACTGAGATTATCACCTCTGAGTTCACCCATGAGCCGTCTCCGCTTCTGAATCTGACCGAGAAGAAGATTCCGCATTATGGAGTAAAAGAGGCAGTCTTCCCGTTCAATATGTTCCCGGAAGTGGACCCGCTGCTGGGACCGGAGATGCGTTCCACCGGCGAGGTGCTGGGACTGGCCAAGACGGTGGGCGAGGCCTATTATAAAGCGCAGGAGGCTACCAAGAGCAAACTTCCTCTGGAAGGAACGGTGCTGATCAGCGTCAGCGACCGGGACAAAGGAGAAGTTGTGGAAGTGGCCCGTCTGTTCCAGGATGCCGGATTCTCCATCATGGCGACCGGCCATACGCAGAAGCTTCTGGAGGAATCTGGAATTGAGGCGCAGAAGGTATTCAAGATGTCTGAGGGACGTCCGAACATCTATGACATGATCACCAACGGAAAGGTTCAGCTGGTGGTCAACACACCAAAAGGAACCAATGAGGACGGTGTGGACGACAGTTACGTGCGTAAGGCATGTATCAAGAGCCGAGTGCCTTACATGACAACCATGGCAGCGGCACGCATGTCTGCTATGGGAATTGCCCAGGTGAAGAAGCAGGAGAGCAAGGAAGTACTCTCTTTGCAGGAGCTGCACAGCCACATCGGGAAATAAAAAACGATTTTGACAGCAGGGTGCCGCAGGACTGGCCGAACAAGCCGGCCGGCGGCACTCTTTGTGAGATAAGCATGAGGTATCCCATTGATCGGATAGGGGGAGAAAAATATAGAAAGTCGTAATATCTGCAGTCAGCTGATAGAGTTGGCGGAACCTGAATATCAGAAATTCACCAGCAGGCTGATTCCCAATGTTCCATCCGGGAAAATACTGGGAGTCCGCCTTCCGGCGCTTCGAAAGATAGCAGCCCGAATCGCGAGAGATGACTGGGAGTCTTACGTGGTCCAGGAGAAAGAGTACTTCGAGGAGACTATGGTGGAGGGGATGGTTCTGGGAAAAATATCCCTTCCCTGGGAGGAGCTGGAACCTTATCTGCGCAGTTTTGTTCCCAAAATTGATAACTGGTCTGTCTGTGACAGTTTTTGCACCGGGCTGAAGATCGCCTTGCGGGAACCGGAAAAGATGTGGCAGTTCCTTCAGGAATATCTGGCGTCCCGGGAGGCTTATGAGATCCGGTTTGCAGTGGTGATGATTCTGAAATATTATGTGGATGAGAATTACAGGGAAAGTGCGTTTGAGTGGTTTGATCGAATCTGCCATCCGGATTACTATGTGAAAATGGCGGTGGCCTGGGCGGTCTCTTGCTATTATGTGAAATTTCCGGAGGAGACAAAGGAGTATTTGAAGTGTGACCGGATGGATGTGTTCACCCACAATAAGGCAATTCAGAAAATCCGGGAATCCCGCTGTGTATCGGCACCCCAAAAACAGGAATTGCTTCTGCTGAAACGCTGAGATTCTTTGGCATTGGCAGGACTGTATGGTATACTAGGGTTAAATGTTCAGCGAAGAAGTGTTGAGGAGGGAGACAGATGAAGTGCCCAAAATGTGGTTTTGAAAATGATGAGAATGCGCGGTTCTGCGAGAAGTGCGGAAACGCTCTGAGGCCTCAGACAACAGGGAAGGGACAGGAGGAGACCATTGCGTTCTCACAGGAGAAAGGAAGAGAGCGTTTCCGCAAAGAGACTGAGCAGACGGAATTCTATTCCGATGGAAATGGAACTTGGGAGGGGCAGCAGGTGGACTGGGGAAGTCTCCAGGGAGATCAGACCTATCGAGGTTATCCGGAGAAACGCTGTCCGTGCTGCGGAAGTCTTTTGGAAGAAAACTGCGGTTTCTGCCCGGTCTGCGGAGCAGCGGTGGATCAGACATCCCGGCCTTATGACGTCCCTCCCTACAAGGGAGAGGGGCCTTCCCAGGGATCAGGCGGAAAAAATCAAAAGCCGTTGACAAAACAGATCCTTCTGGTGCTTTTAGTCTTGTTTTTGCTGATCGATGCGATTTTGGCCGGATATTATTTTTATACCCGGAACGATGACACAGCGGTCGAGGAAGAGGAAGCGGATGCAGGAGAGGAGAAGAGTTCTGAAGAGACGGAAGAGGCGTCAAAGACTACTTCCACTCCAATGCCCACTCCCACAAAAGAGCTGGAGATTGTTCATATTTATGAGTATTATATTGATAACTGCAGCTGGGAGGAAGCCTACCAGAAATGCAGAGCGCAGGACGGTTATCTGGTCCGCATCGAGAGCGCAGAGGAATTTGAGACGATCTGCAAAGAAATCCGGGCAAAGGGAATGCAGGACTATATGTTTTTCATCGGCGGGCGCAGAGACCCGGGGAGCAGCAGCTATTATTGGATTGATGAGAATAATGTGACTACCGGAGAACCCATCAACGATGCCAATTCACCTCTGAATGGATACTGGATGGCCAATGAGCCCAGTTTCACGGATGGGGCCATTGAGGAAACCTGTATGGAGATGAATTTCTACTCCGGTGAAAACCGGTGGGTGATCAATGATGTTCCCAATGAGTTGACGGATGTGGTTCCGGAGTTCACAGGAAAGATAGGGTATATTTGTGAGTATGAGATCACCCGGTAGAGATAAGAGGAGAAGAAAGGTAATCCTGACGGTGGGGGCAAGCTGTCTGCTTGTCCTCTGTCTTCTGTTTATGAGCCTCCTGATTTTCAGCATTTATCAGGAAAAGACGCAGAAGGAGGAAAATTCTCCGCCAAAAGAACAGGAGAACCTGGATGTTTTGGAAGAACAGCCGGAGGAAGATGTGCCGCAGCGTAAGGAAGATACGCCGCAGCAGGAGGAATCGGTATCGAAGAAGGTGGAAGAACTGATTGAGAAGATGACGGCGGAGCAGAAGGTGGCCCAGCTGTTCTTCGTTCTTCCGGATTCCCTGAGCCAGGTCAGCCAGACAACCCAGGTGGGAGAACTGCCGGCCTCTGCTTTTGGACAGTATCCGGTGGGCGGAATTGTGTATATGGAGAATCAGATTCTCTCAGAAGAACAGCTGACAGACATGAACCAGGAATTCTGCCGGCTTAGTCAGGAGATCCTTGGGGTGGATCCCTTCCTCGCAGTGGATGAGGAAGGAGGAAGCGTGACCAGGATCGCCGGCAATCCTGCTTTTCCGGTGACGGACGTGGGAGATATGGCGGATGTGGGGAGTACCCGGGATCCGAATCAGGCCTATCAGGTGGGAGTGACTTTGGGAACTTATCTTCATCAGTATGGGTTTAACCTGGATTTTGCGCCTGTGGCGGATGTGCTGACCAATCCATCCAACACGGTGGTCAGCAGACGATCGTTCGGCAGCGAACCTGAGCTGGTAGCCGATATGGTGGCGGCAGAGGTGAGAGGACTTGGAGAAAACAGCATCCGTTCGGCTCTGAAACATTTTCCAGGACATGGAGCCACGGCAGAGGATTCCCATGAGGACTTTGCCTACGCAAACCGAAGCCTGGAACAGCTGCGGTCGTGTGAGCTGCTTCCTTTTCAGGCCGGAATTGATGCGGGGGCAGATTTTGTGATGGTGGGACATCTGTGTTATCCCCAGATTGATGAAAGCGGGGAACCAGCCAGCATCTCATCCTGGGCAGTCACGCAGCTTTTGAAAGAAGAGATGGGATTTACCGGGGTTGCCATCACGGATGCCATGAATATGGGGGCGATTGCCAACCATTATTCTTCCGCGGAGGCGGCTGTGAGGGCTGTGCAGGCCGGAATTGATATGATCCTGATGCCGGCGGATTTCATATCCGCCTATAACGGTGTTCTGGAAGCCGTGAACAACGGGAGTATTTCCCAGGAGAGGTTAAATGACGCATTGACGAGAATTTTGACAGTAAAATTAGAAGGACAGGGAGACTGAGAATGGCAAAAGAGGCAAAGACAAATGCAATGAGAATGTTAGAGAGACAGAAAGTGCCTTATCAGGTACTCACCTATGAGTGTGAGGAGTTTATTGACGGGATGCACTCGGCAGATCTGACCGGGGCGCCTTACGAGCAGTCATACAAGACGCTTGTGATGGAGGGCAAGAGCAAAGAACACTATGTCTTTGTGATTCCCATTGAGCGGGAAGTAGACCGCAAGGCAGCGGCGAAGGCTGTGGGAGAGAAGAGTGTGGATATGATTCATGTGAAGGATATCCAGAAGATCACAGGATATGTGCGCGGAGGATGCAGTCCTTTGGGAATGAAGAAGCAGTTTGTCACAGTGTATGACGAGAGTGTCAGAAATTTTGACGAAATTTATGTGAGCGGAGGGCGGATCGGGATCACTCTCAAAGTGCCCGTGGAAGCTCTGCTGAAGATAACAAAGGGAATTACCGCTGCTGTGACAGCGTGAGCCGGAAAAATATGAAAAGTGCCGTTTTCTCATGAAATTATGGGAAAGCGGCACTTTTTCAAATTAATTATCTTCTTCGGTCATCTGATATACATGACGTTTCTTGGCCATCTCATCGCTGGCAAGATATTCGTCGTAAGTTGTGATCTTATCGATCAGGGTTCCGTTGGGCAGGAATTCCATGATCCGGTTGGCTGTCGTCTGCACAAACTGATGGTCGTGGGAGGCGAACAGAATCACGCCCGGGAATTTGATCAGACCGTTGTTCAAAGCGGTGATGGATTCCATGTCCAGGTGGTTGGTGGGCTCATCCAGAAGCAGGATGTTGGCACCGGAGATCATCATCTTGGAGAGGAGACAGCGGACTTTCTCTCCACCGGAGAGTACACGGACTTTCTTGACACCGTCCTCACCTGCGAAGAGCATTCTTCCGAGAAAACCGCGCACGTAAGTGGCATCTTTGATCTCAGAGTACTGAGTCAGCCAGTCGGCAATGGTCAGATCATTGTCAAACTCAGCGGTGTTGTCCTTGGGGAAATAAGCGCGTGAGGTGGTCACACCCCATTTGTAGGTTCCCTCGTCCGGTTCCAGTTCTCCCATCAGGATACGGAAAAAGGTGGTGATGGCCAGCTCGTTGGTTCCCACGAACGCAACCTTGTCGTCGTGTCCCAGGGTAAAACTGACATTGTCGATGACTTTCACACCGTCGATGGTCTTGGAGAGGTTCTCCACCATCAGGACTTCATTTCCGATCTCACGGTTCGGACGGAAATCAATATAGGGATATTTTCGGCTGGAAGGACGCATCTCATCCAGCTGAATTTTTTCCAGGGCACGTTTACGGGAGGTAGCCTGTCTGGACTTGGAAGCATTCGCGCTGAACCGGGAGATAAATTCCTGCAGTTCTTTGATTTTCTCTTCTTTTTTCTTGTTGGCTTCCTTCATCTGTTTGACCAGAAGCTGGCTGGACTCAAACCAGAAATCGTAGTTGCCGGCATAGAGTTGAATCTTGCCGTAATCAATGTCCGCGATGTGGGTACATACTTTATTAAGGAAGTAACGGTCGTGGGATACCACGATGACGGTATTCTCAAAGTTGATCAGAAACTCTTCCAGCCATTCAATGGCAGGCAGATCCAGGTGGTTGGTGGGCTCGTCCAAAAGCAGAATATCCGGATTTCCGAATAACGCCTGGGCAAGCAGAACTTTCACTTTGAGACTTCCGTTCAGATCACGCATGGTAGTATAGTGATATTCTGTGTCCACACCCAGCCCGTTGAGCAAGGTGGCGGCGTCAGATTCCGCTTCCCAGCCATTCATCTCGGCAAACTCACCTTCCAGCTCGCTGGCACGGATTCCGTCCTCATCGGTGAAATCTTCCTTTGCGTAGATGGCATCTTTTTCTTTCATAATTTCATAGAGACGGGCGTTTCCCATGATTACTGTGTCCAGAACCTGGTAGTCATCATATTTAAAATGGTCCTGTTGCAGAAAAGACAGACGCTGTCCAGGGGTGATGGTCACATCTCCTTTGGTTGTCTCAAGCTGTCCGGACAGTATTTTCAGAAACGTTGATTTTCCCGCTCCGTTGGCTCCGATCAGTCCATAGCAGTTACCTTCGGTAAATTTGATATTGACATCTTCAAAGAGAGCCTTTTTTCCAATACGTAAAGTGACATTATTTGCTGCAATCATAATTTGACCTCATTTTCTCATAGAATACTGTGATATGGTTACAGTGGTGCGAAATCACATACACATTAGCTATTTTAACGTATCTTTTCAAATTTGCAATACTGACTTATAAAAAATTGGATTTTTTTTGACAAGATCCGAAAATCATGGTATAACAAAAAGAATTGAAAATGAGAAAAAATTAAGGAGAGTGATTGGATGAATGTCTGGTTGGAAACTCTGACCGGATTGATGAGAGATAATCTGTGGTTCGCACCGGTCCTGAGTCTGGCAGCAGGAGTCGTGACTTCCTTTACTCCCTGCTCTTTGTCTGCGGTTCCCATGATTCTGGCATATGTGGGTGCAGCGTCGAACAGCAGGAAGAAGGCACTGCGCCTTTCGCTGGTGATGGCTCTGGGAATGGCTGCCACCTTTGGAGTGTTTGGAAGCATTGCATCTGCCATCGGCCACGCCATGCACGATGTGGGGCGCTGGTGGCATGTGTTTCTGGGAATTTTGATGGTTGTCATGGCTTTGCAGGTATGGGGCGTGATTCATCTGATTCCGGGGGAGGAACATGACCACTCGGAATGTGAAGATCCTCAGCACTGTGAACATCACAACAGAAAGCTGATCAGAGGAACCGGTTACAAGGGAGCCTTTTTCACGGGCGCTCTGGGCGGGCTGTTCGCGTCTCACTGTGCGACGCCGGTAATGCTTGCTCTGCTTGCCATGGTGGTGGAATCCGGCCGTGGAATGTGGTGGGGAATCTTCCTTATGATTCTGTACGCACTGGGACACAGCATCCTGCTGGTTGCCGCGGGAACCAGCTATGGAGCTGTGGAGGAGATCATGAACCGCCCGGGCTCCCGCAGGGTTGGAAAAGTTCTCCGGACGATAGTGGGAGTTTTGATCTTTGCCATCGGTATTGGAATGTTTTTTGTGGAGTAGGAATTTCGGGTTGCATATTCTGCTCTAAATTGGTATAATTTTTAAATGAAATGACAAAAGAGGTACAGCGGCCTTAGGAATTTTGAGTTATTACAAGTAGGAGGCTTCTATGTTAATTACAAGAGAGTGTGATTATGCTGTGAGAGTGATTCGCGCATTGTCAGATGAGGATCGGCTGAGTGTGAATGACATCTGCGAGCGTGAGGAAATCACAGCACCATTTGCCTATAAAATTTTGAAAAAACTCCAGAAAGCCAAGATCGTCCGGGGTTATCGGGGAGTACACGGCGGCTATTCCCTGAAGAAGAGTACTTCGGAGCTGACTCTGCTGGACGTATATCTTGCAATTGATTCCGGAATGTATATTATCGAGTGTATGAATCCCAAGAAGAAGTGCTGCAGAGATGAGAAGATGGAAGGCGGATGTGAGGTGCATCAGGAACTGGCCAGAATTCAGTGTAATCTTCAGCACATGCTCAGCGAGAAGACGCTTCAGGAAATCCTCGGTGTGAGAGAGGCGGCACAGATCACAAAATAAGATGGAAAATATTGGAGAAAATCCCTGTGATTAAAAAATCACAGGGATTTTTTGCATGATGTCTGACAAAATTCCATAACTGTCACACGTTGAATTCAAAAATCGTGAAAAGATAAGAAAACTTAATTAAATAAAGAATAATAAAATAGAAATTTTTAATTTTAAGAAAAAATTAAAAAAACTTTAAAGATTTCTTGACAATTAATAGAAAATCCGATATAGTAGTAAAAATTACTTAGGAGGTGTATGGAGAAGGTATGAAAAAATTTAAGAGAATCTTAGTTGCGAACCGGGGGGAAATCGCACTGAGAGTAATCAGAGCTTGCAAAGAGTTGGGGATCCGGTCGGTAGCCATCTACTCGGAGGAGGATAAGAATGCTTTATTCCGCACGAAGGCAGACGAGTCCTACCAGATCGGCAAAGGAAAATCGCCTTTGGAGGCGTATCTGGGGATTTCACAGATCATTGAGCTGGCAAAGGCGAAGAGTGTGGATGCTATTCATCCGGGATATGGATTCCTGTCTGAGAACCGGGATTTCGCGAAACAGTGTGAGGAGGCAGGAATTACATTCATCGGTCCAAGTGCCGAGATGATGGGGCAGGTAGGCGATAAGATTCAGTCCAAGTTGGTGGCCCACAGAGCGGGAGTTGCCACTGTGCCTGGAGTGGATGAGGCGATCCGCAGTGAGAAGGATGCCATTGAGTTTGCCAGATTCTGCGGCTATCCGGTCATGCTGAAAGCTTCTGCCGGAGGCGGCGGACGAGGTATGAGAATCGTGCGGGATGAGAAGGATCTGATCTCGGAGTTCAACAATGCCCAGAGTGAAGCCAGGAAAGCTTTTGGTGTGGATGACATTTTTATTGAGAAATACATAGAGAATCCAAAACACATTGAAGTGCAGATCCTGGGAGACGAATATGGCAATCTGGTTCACCTTTATGAGCGGGATTGCTCCGTGCAGAGAAGACATCAGAAAGTGATTGAGTTCACTCCCTCACAGGTACTGACGGAAGAACAGAGACAGAAGATTTGTGAAGATGCTTTAAAAATTGCCAGGGAAGTTCATTATAAGAGTGCCGGCACAGTGGAATTTCTGTTGGATAGTAACGGAAACCATTATTTTATCGAGATGAATACCAGAATTCAGGTGGAACATACGGTCACAGAGATGGTGACAGGAATTGACCTGGTTCAGGCACAGATTCTGGTGGCGGAGGGATATCCCCTGGCCTCAAAGGAAATCGGAATCCGCTCCCAGGAAGATATTTCCATGAGGGGCGCGGCTATTCAGTGCAGAATCACGACGGAAGATCCGGTCAATGGTTTCGCGCCGGATACCGGAAAAATTGATGTGTACCGCAGCGCCTCCGGATTTGGAATCCGTCTGGACGGAGATTCCGGTTTTACAGGTTCTGAGATATCACCATATTACGACAGCCTTCTGGTGAAGGTGACTTCCTGGGGGCGTACCTTTGAGGATGCCAGAAGAAAGGCTTTCCGTGCTCTCTCGGAGACCGTGATTGAAGGCGTGAAGACGAATATCCGTTTCCTTCAGAACGTGATTAATCATCCGATTTTTGCGGAAGGAAAATGTGATACGAATTTCATCGGCAATCATCCGGAACTGATGCACATCAATCAGGGAGAGACGGCGGAGCTTCGGGTTTTGAAATTCCTTGGCAACAAATATGTCAATGAGATAAAGGGAAACAAACCGCAGTTTGACGTGCCTGCTTTTCCGAGAATTAAGGAAGAGGAAATTCAGAAATTAAGCGGAACCCGTCAGCTTCTGCAGCAGATGGGACCGGAGAAATTCTCCCAGTGGATCCTGGATCAGAAGAAACTGCTGATCACAGATACCACCATGAGAGATGCGCATCAGTCGCTGATGGCTACAAGGATGCGTACGATTGATATGGAAAAGATTGCGCCGGCGGTAGCTTTATATGGAAAGGATCTTTTCTCACTGGAGATGTGGGGCGGGGCAACTTTTGATGTGGCTTACCGTTTCCTTGGAGAATCTCCCTGGGAGAGACTGGCTACCCTGCGGGAGAAGATTCCGAACATTCTGTTCCAGATGTTATTCCGGGGCGCGAATGCTGTGGGATACAAAAATTATCCGGACAATGTGATCCGTGAATTTATCAAAGAGTCTGCTCAGGCGGGAATTGATGTCTTCCGTGTATTTGACTCTCTGAACTGGGTGCAGGGAATGGAGATTGCCTTGGATGAAGTGCTGAATCAGGGAAAGGTTGCGGAAGCCTGCATCTGTTATACGGGTGATATTTTGGATGAATCCAGAGAAAAATATAATCTGAAGTATTATGTGAATCTGGCAAAGGAGCTGGAACACAGAGGAGCACACGTGTTGGCGATCAAGGATATGTCCAGTCTGCTGAAACCATTGGCAGCTCATAAACTGATCACAGCGCTGAAACAGGAGATTGGTATTCCGGTACATCTGCACACTCATGACACCAGCGGCAATGGCGGAGCAACTTTGATGATGGCCGCCATGGCAGGGGTGGATATTGTGGATGCGGCCTTCAGCAGCATGGCGGGGCTGACCAGCCAGCCGTCTCTGAATTCACTGGTGGCGGCTCTGGAGAATTCCGAGCGGGATACCGGACTTCCTCTGGAAGGGCTGGATGAGATTTCTGCTTACTGGGAAGCTGTGCGTCCGGTATATAAGCAGTTTGAATCCGATCTCAAGACAGGCACTACGGAGATCTATTATTACGAGATGCCTGGCGGACAGTACTCCAACTTCAAATCTCAGGTGGAAAGCTTCGGACTGGGGCACCGTTTCCAGGAAGTGAAATCCATGTATAAGAAAGTGAATCTTATGTTGGGCGATATTGTGAAGGTGACGCCTTCTTCCAAGGTGGTGGGAGACCTGGCCATCTTCATGGTGCAAAATGATCTGACTCCGGAAAATATCTGTGAAAAGGCGAAGACCATGGACTTCCCGGATTCTGTGGTATCTTATTTTGAGGGAATGATCGGGCAGCCTCAGGGAGGATTCCCGAAAGATCTTCAGAAGATTGTTCTGAAGGATAAAAAACCGATTACCTGCCGTCCGGGTGAACTGCTTCCGGCAGAAGACTTCCAGGCAATCAAGAAATATCTGGATGAGAAATTTGATATGGACGCAGACGGACAGCAGATCATGAGCTACTGCATGTATCCGAAGGTGTACGAGGATTACCGGACCAAGCTGAAAAAGGAAGGAAACTTCCGGAAAATGGGAAGTGATGTATTCTTCCACGGAATCAACATCGATGAGACCTGTGGTGTGAAGATTGAGGAAGGAAAAGAGCTGATCGTCAAGCTGCTGGAAGTGAAGGCAGCCAACGAAGACGGCGAGAGAGAAGTGGTCTTCCAGGTGAACGGAAGCATTCGTTCTGTGATGATTCTGGACAAGACGGCCAACACGAAGGCCAGCAAGGAATCCATTCTTGTGGCGGATCCGGATAATGATCTGGAAGTGGGAGCGAATATCCCCGGAACGATCAACAAGATTCTGGTAAAAGAGGGTGACGAAGTGTCAGCCGGACAGCCGGTGGCAGTGATTGAGGCCATGAAAATGGAGAGCAATATTCTGGCCAAGATTGACGGTGTGGTGGATAAGATCTTTATCAAAGAGGGAGATCAGCTCATCGCCAATCAGCTGGTAGCCAAGATGAAAGAGGACAAGCAGGAGTGATTTTGTATAAGATTATGTACAGAAAAACCGGGAAAGTGGATAGACGAGGTTTTCATTTTGTGCTATAATAAACACTGGATTTTAGAAGGACAGTTACCTTATGCTGGCAGAAAAAAACTGCCAGCATCAGGCATGTCTGACACTCATTATCATAAAATCTTTCAAGGAGGAAAAGAACAATGGCAAGAAAGATGAAAACCATGGATGGAAACCATGCTGCCGCTCATGCGTCATATGCGTTTTCTGATGTAGCAGCAATCTATCCGATCACCCCTTCCTCTGTAATGGCTGAAGCTACAGATGAATGGGCGACACAGGGACGAAAAAACATTTTCGGACGTGAAGTACAGGTTACAGAAATGCAGTCTGAGGCAGGCGCTGCAGGTGCAGTACACGGTTCACTGGCAGCTGGTGCTCTGACTACTACTTATACAGCATCCCAGGGTCTGCTGCTGATGATCCCGAACTTGTATAAAATCGCAGGTGAGCAGCTTCCGGGAGTATTCAACGTTTCCGCGCGTGCGGTTGCAAGCCACGCATTGTCAATCTTCGGCGATCACTCTGACGTAATGGCATGCCGTCAGACAGGATGCGCAATGCTTTGTGAGTCCAGTGTACAGGAGGTCATGGACCTGACAACGGTAGCTCATCTTGCAGCAATCAAGGGAAAAGTTCCGTTTATCAACTTCTTTGATGGATTCCGTACTTCTCATGAGCTTCAGAAAATCGAGACATGGGATTACGAAGATCTGAAAGACATGGCTGACATGGATGCCATCCAGGCTTTCCGTGATCATGCTCTGAATCCAAATCATCCGTGCCAGAGAGGTTCCGCTCAGAACCCGGATATTTTCTTCCAGGCAAGAGAGGCATGTAACCCATACTACGAAGCTCTTCCGGCTATCGTACAAGAGTACATGGACAAAGTAAATGAGAAAATCGGAACAGACTATAAATTATTCAACTATTACGGAGCTGCTGACGCAGATCATGTCATCATCGCTATGGGATCTGTAAATGATACCATCGAGGAGACCATCGATTACCTGACAGCAGCAGGAAAGAAAGTCGGCGTTGTAAAAGTACGTCTGTACAGACCATTCGTTGCAGACGCTCTGGTAGCTGCTATTCCTGAGACTGCAAAACAGATTACAGTATTAGACAGAACCAAAGAGCCAGGCGCACTGGGCGAGCCTCTGTATCTGGATGTTGTGGCAGCTCTGAAAGGAACCAAATTCGACGCAGTTCCGATCTACTCCGGACGTTACGGACTGGGCTCCAAAGATACCACTCCTGCACAGATCGTTGCTGTTTACAACAACACTGAGAAGAAGAAATTCACCATCGGTATCGTAGATGACGTTACCAATCTGTCACTGGAAGAGGGTGCTCCGCTGGTTACTACTCCAGAGGGAACCATCAACTGTAAGTTCTGGGGTCTGGGCGCAGACGGTACAGTAGGTGCCAACAAGAACTCCATCAAGATCATCGGTGATAATACAGATATGTATGCACAGGCATACTTTGATTATGACTCCAAGAAATCCGGCGGTGTGACCATGTCTCACCTGCGTTTCGGAAAGAAACCGATCAAATCCACTTACCTGATCCACAAGGCAAACTTTGTTGCCTGCCACAATCCTTCTTATGTGGACAAATACAACATGGTTCAGGAGCTGGTTGACGGCGGTACCTTCCTGCTGAACTGTTCCTGGGATATGGAAGGACTGGAGAAACACCTTCCGGGACAGGTGAAAGCATTCATCGCAAACCATGGAATCAAATTCTATGTGATCGACGGTATCAAGATCGGTAAAGAGATCGGTCTTGGCGGACGTATCAACACCGTTCTGCAGTCCGCATTCTTCAAGCTTGCCAACATCATTCCTGAGGAGCGTGCAATCGAGCTGATGAAAGCAGCTGCGAAAGCTACTTACGGAAGAAAAGGTGATGCAATCGTACAGATGAACTACGATGCTATCGATGCAGGCGCAAAACAGGTTGTGGAAGTTCAGGTTCCTGAGAGCTGGAAGAACGCAGCTGATGAAGGTCTGAGCATGACTCACGCTGAGGAAGGACGTCAGGAAGTTATCGACTTCGTAAATAACGTACAGGCAAAAGTAAGCGCACAGGAAGGAAATTCTCTGCCGGTATCCGCATTCAAGGATTATGTAGATGGAACAACACCTTCCGGATCAGCAGCTTACGAGAAACGTGGTATCGCAGTGGATATCCCTGTATGGAATCCAGACAACTGTATCCAGTGTAACCGTTGTTCTTATGTATGTCCGCATGCAGCAATCCGTCCAGTGGCTATGACTGCTGAGGAAGCAGCAAATGCACCGGAAGGCATGAAGACACTTAAGATGACTGGTATGGCTGATTATACATTCGGCATTGTTGTTTCTGCATATGACTGTACCGGATGCGGATCTTGTGCAAATGTCTGCCCAGGCAAGAAAGGTGCGAAAGCACTGGCTATGGAGAACATGGAAGCAAACGCAGCCGCTCAGAAATACTTCGATTACGCAGTAAAACTGCCGCAGAAAGACGATGTTGTTGCAAAATTCAAAGAGACTACTGTAAAGGGAAGCCAGTTCAAACAGCCGCTGCTTGAGTTCTCAGGCGCATGTGCAGGCTGTGGAGAGACTCCTTATGCAAAACTGATCACCCAGCTGTTCGGTGACAGAATGTATATTGCAAACGCTACAGGATGCTCCTCTATCTGGGGTAACTCTTCACCTTCCACACCTTACACCGTGAATGCAAAAGGTCAGGGTCCTGCATGGGATAACTCTCTGTTCGAGGACAACGCAGAGTTTGGTTATGGTATGCTGCTGGCTCAGAATGCAATCCGTGAGGGTCTGAAAGAGAAAGTAGAAGATGTAGTGGCAAACGGAAACAACGAGGATGTGAAAGCTGCCGGACAGGAATGGCTGGATACCTATGGATGCGGCGCTACAAACGGAGCAGCTACTGATAAACTGATCGCTGCACTGGAAGCATGCGGATGCGACAAGGCAAAAGAAATCCTGGCACAGAAAGACTTCCTGAGCAAGAAATCTCAGTGGGTATTCGGTGGTGACGGATGGGCTTACGATATCGGATTCGGCGGTGTTGACCACGTACTTGCAAGTGGAAAAGATATCAACATCATGGTATTCGATACCGAGGTTTATTCCAACACAGGCGGACAGTCTTCAAAGGCTACCCCGACCGGAGCAATCGCTCAGTTCGCTGCAGGCGGTAAAGAGACCAAGAAGAAAGACCTGGCAAGCATCGCTATGAGCTACGGCTATGTATATGTTGCACAGATTTCCATGGGTGCTGACTTCAACCAGACTGTAAAAGCTCTGACTGAGGCTGAGGCATATCCGGGACCATCTCTGATCATCGCTTATGCTCCATGTATCAACCATGGTATCAAGAAAGGTATGAGCAAAGCTCAGACTGAGGAACAGTTGGCTGTAGAGTGTGGATACTGGCATAACTTCCGCTACAATCCAGCACTGGCTGCAGAAGGAAAAGCTGCATTCACACTGGATTCCAAAGAGCCGAGCGGAGATTACCAGGCATTCCTGGATGGAGAGGTTCGTTACAATTCTCTGAAACGCTCCAATCCGGCAAAAGCAGAGAGACTGTTCGCACTCAACGAGTCTCAGGCAAAAGCAAGATATGCATACCTGAAGAAACTGATCACTCTGTACGGACCAGAGGAATAATTGACTCCTGTCAGATAAAAATAGATCTGCCGCAGAAGGCGGCTTATGTTCAAACGGAAAAAAGAGCCATTGTAAATCCGACCAAGGTTGGAGGAGCAATGGCTCCTTTTGTAAGAAAGAGGGACGCAAATGAAGGGCTTATCTGTGGTACTGCCGGCATATAATGAGAGAGAAATGATACCTATCATCTCACGGGAACTGACCAGACGGCTGGAGCAGGAGAAAATTTCATATGAACTTATTTTTGTCAGTGACGGTTCCAGTGATGGCACTTGGGAGGAGATCGAGCGGGAAGCCGATGAGAACAGCAGAGTACTGGGACTGGAATTTTCCAGAAATTTCGGCAAGGATTCTGCTATTTTCGCAGGGATGGCACAGGCCAGGATGGATGCGGTGGCAGTGATGGACTGTGATCTTCAGCATCCTGTGGATACGTTGGTGAGTATGTACCGTATCTGGGAAAATGGCAGTGAGATTGTGGAAGGTGTGAAGGCGTACAGGGGAGAGGAGAACTTTTTCTATCGGAAAGGCGCAGGATGGTTCTATCATATTCTGTCCAGGGCATTAAAACTGGACATGGAAGACGCGTCAGACTTCAAACTGATGGACCGCAAGGTGGTGGACAGTCTTTTGAAAATGCCGGAGAGACATCTGTTTTTCCGGGGAATTTCTGCGTGGGCCGGATATCGGAAAACGCAGGTGAAATATGAGGTGGCTGAGCGGGCGGCGGGAAAATCCAAGTGGAACTGGAGTTCCCTGATTGCCTATGGATTTCAGAACATTGTGGCCTTTACCACCGTTCCCCTGCAGTTTGTCACAGTGGGCGGGCTGATCTGTTTTCTGGGATCCGTAGCACTTGGCATCTATTCCCTGATCCGTTACTTCCAGGGGCAGGCCGTGGAAGGATACACCACCATTTTGATGGTGCTTTTGATTATCGGAAGTGCTATCATGATCAGCCTGGGAATCATTGGATTTTATATGGGAAAAATCTATGATGAAGTGCGCCGAAGACCCAGGTATCTGATCAGCAGAATGACACACAGACAGGAAAAGGAGGAAAAGACGTGAGAGAGTTTGTGCTGAAATGTTATCGGAATTCTGTGATTCGCTATGTCTTCTTCGGCGGATGTACCACCATGGTCAATCTGATAACATTCTATCTCTTTCGCTATGTGTTTCAGATTCCTTTGAATCCGGCCAACCTGCTCTCAATTATCCTGGCAATACTGTTTGCCTATGTGGTGAATTCCCGCTATGTCTTTCAAGAGCCCTGTCATGGCTTTCGAGAGCATTTGATCTCCGGAGGCAAGTTTTTCGGGGCAAGGGCAGTGACTATGCTTTTGGAACTGGGCGGGGTCTGGCTTCTGGTGGAATATCTTCAACTGCCGGATATGCTGGGAAAATTCCTGGTACAGTTTCTGGTATTGATACTGAACTATCTGTTCAGCAGATTTTTCGTGTTTACCCGTGGAAAAACCAAGTCTTGAAAGTGCGAAGACTTGGTTTTTTTGGCGGATTGTGATACTATGTAAAAGTGCGGAGGAGAAACCTGATGACAGTGAAAATAGAGAGAAAAAGGAGATTGTAAGACGATGGGGAAGATGAGTCTGGAAGAGACAATAGGTCAGATCAGTGCCTTGGATGAACCGGCAATGGAAGTGGCCAGAAAGCGGTGGGACAGCATCGCCAAGCCTTTGAACAGCCTGGGTATGATGGAAGAAATGATTGTCCAGATCGCGGGGATGACCGGAGAGACTTCTGTGGATGTTCAGAAGAAGGCACTTGTGGAAATGTGTGCGGACAATGGCGTGGTGGAGGAAGGAGTCACACAGACCGGACAGGAAATCACAGCTTTAGTTGCAGAGAACTTCCTGAAAGGAGAGACTGTGGCATGTACCATGTGCAGACAGGCACATGCAGATGTGGTTCCCATCGACGTGGGAATGGCAGTGGATACGAAAGTTCCACGGTATAAGAGCGCATATGGAACCCAGAATTTTGTGAAAGGTCCTGCGATGACGAGAGAGCAGGCAGTGGAGGCGATAGAAGCCGGAATTCAGGTGGCAGGAGAGCTGGCACAGAAGGGTTACCGTCTGCTTGCCATGGGAGAGATGGGAATCGGAAATACCACTACCAGCAGTGCTGTGGCAAGTGTGCTTTTGCAGGCCCCTGTGGAGGACATGACCGGAAGAGGCGCAGGGCTGTCCAGTGAGGGTCTGAAGAGGAAGATCCAGGCGATCAAGAAAGGAATTGAAGTGAACCAGCCGGATCCCCAAGATCCCATCGATGTTCTGAGAAAAGTGGGTGGTTTTGACATTGCGGCTCTTGCAGGACTGTGTCTGGGAGGAGCGCTCAACCGGATTCCCGTTCTGATGGACGGATTTATCTCCGGTGTGGCGGCACTGATTGCGGTCCGTCTGTGTCCGGCAGTCTCAGGGTATCTGATCGCCTCCCATGTGTCCAAGGAGCCAGCGGCCGTACAGGTGCTGGAGGCCATGGGAAAAGAAGCCATGATCCACGGAAAAATGTGTATGGGAGAAGGCACCGGAGCTGCGGCACTCTTTCCTCTTCTTGACATGGCGGCGACAATCTATAACACAATGAGTACTTTTGAAGATATTCATATGGATCAATATGAACATTTGGAGTAAAGCGGCATGTTTACTGTGGTAACTGGAGGGAGCGGAAGCGGGAAATCCGCTTTCGCGGAGAATCTGGTTGTGAAGGAAAAAGATGGCAGAAGAATCTATATAGCCACCATGTTTCCCTATGACCAGGAAAGTGACAAAAGAATTGAACGGCATCGCCGGATGCGCAGGGGAAAGAATTTTGAGACCGTGGAATGTTATACGGGATTGAAAAATCTTGAAATCCCCAGGGAAAGCTGTGTGCTGCTGGAATGTATGTCCAATCTGGTGGCGAATGAGATGTTCATGGAAAACGGTGCGGGAGAACACACCGTGGAGGCAGTCTGTGAAGGGATTCAGAATCTTCGCAGAAACTGTGCCCATCTTTGTGTTGTCACCAATGAGATTTTCTCAGAGGCGGCTACCTATGAGGGTGACACAAGACGTTACCAGGAATATTTGGGACAGATCAACCGGAGAATGGTTGAGATGGCAGATCAGGCCGTTGAGGTGGTCTATGGAATTCCGCTCTGGTTTAAAAAGGGCAGGGATGAAGAAAGGAGAGCAGACTGATGGCATTGTGGAATGGATTTAAAATCGCGTTTTCCATGTACTCCAAGATTCCCATGCCCGCAAGCGAGTGGTCGAAGGAGAATATGAAATATGCGCTGGGGTTCCTGCCCCTGGTCGGCGTAGTAATCGGGGCAATTGTCTGCCTGGCTGCCTGGGGATTTGATCTTCTGGGAATTGAGGATGGACAGCTTTTTCGGGTTTGTATCCTGACGGTGATCCCCGTTCTGGTGAGCGGCGGCATTCATCTGGATGGATTTCTGGATGTGTCAGATGCGCTCAGCTCCTGGCAGGAGAAAGAGCGGAGACTGGAGATTCTGAAGGATTCCCATGCGGGAGCCTTTGCCATCATATGCTGTGCAGTGTATTTCATCCTGTATGCCGGAGCAGTCAGCCTGATTGAGAGCAGGACTTTTTTTGTGCTTGCTTTTATGTATGTGATGATTCGGTCCGGAAGCGGAATGTCCATAGTCACGTTAAAGCTTGCGAAAAATACCGGACTGGCGGCCACGTTCTCTGACGGGGCATCCAAACGGGTGATCCGTGTCTGGATGTTTGTCTATATGATTGTGTGTGTCACTGCTATGTGTTGGATGAATGGAATCCTGGGACTTTTGTGTACGGCCGTTTTCTGTGTGGTCTGGATTTATTTCCGGCATATGGTGTATGACAAATTCGGCGGAGTCAACGGGGACATGGCTGGATGGTTTCTGCAGGTGTGCGAGCTGGGAGTGATGATTGCGGCAGCGATTCTGACTCTTGGAAGCGGCGGAACTTTGTGGAGCTGAGAAAAGAAAATAAAATTTGGGACGGAGAGAAAAATGGAGTTGATTGTGGGAGGTGCCTTTCAAGGGCAGCTGGATTATGCGAAAAGATTGTTTCCAATGGTAAAATGGACGGACGGGGCGGTCTGCAGTGAAGAGGAACTCTGCTCCTGCGAGGGAGTCTTTGGATTTCAGGAATACATACGGCGATCCATGAGAGAGGGAAGGGATGTCAAGGGACTTTCCGATCTGCTGATCCGGAAAAATCCGGATATCTTGATTGTGTCCGAGGAAGTCGGGTATGGTGTTGTTCCTGTGGATCCTTTTGACCGGAGTTATCGGGAGGCAGTGGGACGGGTCTGTACCGGTCTGGCCGCGTATGCGAAGCGAGTACACCGTGTCATTTGCGGAGTCGGGACGGTGATCAAAGATGATTGAACTGTTTCTGATCCGGCATGGACTCACAGAGGGCAATAAGAAAAAGCGTTATATCGGCAGAACCGATGAACCTTTGTGTCCGGAAGGACTGGAACAGCTGAGCGCGCTTTCTTATCCGGTTTTGGACAATATCTTCATCAGTCCCATGAGACGTTGTGTGCAGACGGCCAGGATCCTCTATCCGCAGGCCAGGCTGCACATCATTGATGATTTCCGGGAATGTGATTTCGGAGAGTTTGAGAATCGAAATTATCTGGAATTGGCAGACAATGAAAACTATCAAAAATGGATTGACAGTGGAGGAACGCTGCCATTCCCGGGAGGGGAAAGCCCCAAGGAGTTTCAAAGAAGAACTCTTCTGGGATTCCAAAGAGTGGTATCCTGCTGTATACGCGGTCAGTGTGAGAGAGCGGCTCTGGTGGTCCATGGCGGAACGATTATGAACATTCTGGAAGCATATGGTCTGCCGGAGAAATCTTTTTATGATTGGCATGTGGCGAATGGAGAAGGATACAGGGTCTTATTGGATCCCTATCTCTGGAAGAAAAGAAAGAGAAGTCTGCACGTCATTGACAGGCTTTCCATATAATAACAGAACGAAAGAATAAAAATCGGGCGGAGGGGATTTTGGTGCAGGTACATCAGACAGATTTTTCCACAGGAAGTGTGCAGAGAAACATCATAGAAGTGGCGATCCCCATGATCGCGGCGCAGCTTTTAAATCTGCTGTATAACATTGTGGATCGGATTTATATCGGACGGATTGCAGGGGAGGGGACACTGGCACTGACCGGAGTAGGGTTATGCTTTCCTCTGATCACGCTGATCACTGCTTTTTCCCTTCTTTTTGGAAATGGAGGAGCACCCCTTTGCTCCATCGAACGGGGAAAAGGGAATGAGAAGGAGGCAGAGATGCTGATGGGGAATACCTTTGCCCTCCTTTTGATGACAGGTGTGATTCTCACAGTGCTGGGACTGATTTTCTACAAACCGGTTCTGTATGCTTTCGGGGCCAGCGATGTGACTTTTCCCTATGCGCAGGAATATATCCGGATTTATCTGCTGGGAACAATCTTTGTGATGATTGTTCTGGGAATGAATAACTTTCTGAGTGCACAGGGCTTTGGGAATATGAGCATGTTGACCGTGCTGCTGGGAGCCATCCTGAATATCATCCTGGATCCGCTTTTTATCTTTGGATTCCATCTTGGAGTGCAGGGAGCTGCCATTGCGACGGTGATTTCCCAGGCTTGTTCAGCGGTCTGGGTCTTCTGCTTTCTGAAAGGCCCGAAGGCCATTCTGCATCTGACCACGAAGAGCATGGTTTTGAAGCTGTGGCGGGTGAAAAAAATTGTATCCCTGGGAATGGCCGGATTCGTGATGGCTTTTACCAATGGGCTGGTGCAGGTGGTCTGCAATGCCACACTGCAGAATTTCGGCGGAGATCTGTATGTGGGTGTCATGACCATCTTAAATTCTGTCAGAGAGATTTTTAATATGCCGATTCAGGGGCTGAATAATGGCGCGTCTCCTGTCATGGGTTTCAATTACGGTGAAAAAGCCTACGGGAAGGTGAAAAAGGCGATTTTTTTCACCTCTGCGGTGGGAATTGTTTATACGCTGGCGGCCTGGCTGGTGGTGAAATTGTTTCCTGAGTTCTTCATACAGATTTTCAATGGGGATCAGGAACTGATTTCGGCCTGTGTACCGGCGCTTCATATTTACTTTTTTGGATTTTGTTTTATGGCACTGCAGTTTTCCGGGCAGTGTGTGTTCACAGCCCTGGGAAAAGCGAAGAAGGCCACATTTTTCTCTTTATTCAGAAAGGCGATTATTGTGGTTCCTCTGACTCTGTGGCTTCCCCATGTGGGCGGCCTGGGGGTATACGGTGTCTACTGGGCGGAGCCGATCTCCAATCTGATCGGAGGCTGCGCCTGCTTTATCACAATGTTAGTGACGGTTCTTCCGGAACTGAATGGTAAAAAGAAAATAACTGGGAGGTAAAAAAAGATGGCAACGTTCAGACCTTTTGCGGCGCTTCGCCCGGCGAAGGAGCTGGCAGAGCAGGTAGCTGCGTTACCTTATGATGTGGTGACTAGAGAAGAAGCAGAAAAAATCGGAGAGGAGAATCCCTATTCATTTCTCCATGTGGACCGGGCTGAGATTGATCTGGATCCGGAGGTGGATCCTTATTCCACGCAGGTCTACGAAAAAGCAAGGGAGACCTTGCAGAAGATGGAGGAAGACGGGGTGATGCGCCAGGATCCATCTCCCTGTTATTATATTTATCAGCAGCAGATGAAAGATTATGTACAGACTGGACTGGTGGGCTGTGCTTCCATTGATGATTATAGGAATCAGGTGGTCAAGCGTCATGAACTCACCCGGGCAGAGAAGGAACAGGACAGAATCCGTCATGTGGACACCTGTGACGCCAATACGGGACCGATTTTTCTCACAGGTCATTTTCCTATGGAACTGATTGAATTGCGCAACCAGTGGATCGAGAGTCACGAGGCGGAATATGACTTCGTGGCGGAGGATGGAATCGCCCACAGAGTCTGGGTGATCGATGATGAAGATATCATTCGTCAGGTGGAAAAATATGTCCGGCAGATTCCAAGCTTTTATATTGCCGATGGACATCACCGGGCGGCTTCTGCCGTGAAGGTGGGATTGAAAAGACGCAAGGAGCACCCGGATTACACCGGTGAGGAAGAGTTTAACTATTTCCTCTCGGTATTATTTCCCTGCAGGCATATGCAGATCCTGCCTTATAACCGGGTGGTTCTGGACAGAAATGGATTTGAGGAGAAGGGAATCTTAAATATGGTGAAGCTGAATTTTGAGCTTTTGTTTTTCCCGGGATTTCCCTGCAAACCCATTGAGCCTCACTGTTTTGGCATGTATATGGGAGGCCAGTGGTATCATCTGAGAGCCAGAGAAGAATCTTATGACCACTCAGATCCGGTGGCAAGCCTGGATGTGTCGATTCTTCAGAAGAATCTTCTGGATCCGATTCTGGGGATCAAAGATCCCAGAACAGATCACCGGATCAAATTTGTGGGAGGCATCAAAGGCTTGAAGGAGCTGGAAGCCATGGCAGATGAGACAGGAGGAATTGCTTTTTCCCTGTATCCCACCACGATCCAGGAGTTGATGACGATCGCGGATGCCGGAGAGATTATGCCGCCGAAGTCCACCTGGTTTGAACCAAAACTTCGCAGCGGGTTGTTTATCCATAAGCTTCGGTGAGAATAGAGGCAAAAAGTTGAACAGGTAAGGATTGCGGAAAATGCGAATGCATTTTTTGCAGTCCTTTTTTAAATTCATAAATGATAAAGAAAAATTGAGGATTGGCAAAAGAATT
>ERZ1643247.922-NODE-922-length-31022-cov-15.920205_pt1 | contig 31022 bp, 38 predicted proteins | sample MGYA00579264_ERZ1643247 | MGnify/ENA primary metagenome ERZ1643247 (study PRJEB29033, sample SAMEA4952262) | chicken gut metagenome | biome: Broiler Chicken; feature: Gastrointestinal Tract; material: Caecum | place: Ireland | collected 2018 | study: Broiler... | reverse complement strand
ACACGTTGCCGCCCAGGGTGGCGAACTTCTCGCCGGGATCGGGGGGATAGAGGAAGCCCTTCTTGGCTGCGTCCTCGGCCAGATCGTTGAGGAGCACGCCGGCCTGGACCCGGACCACCATGTTGTCGGTGTCGTAGGAGAGAATCTTGTTCATCTTGGCGATGGACAGCACCACACCGCCGCAGACCGGGACAGCGCCGCCGGTCAGGCCGGTGCCGGCGCCCCGGGGGGTGACCGGTACATGGTGCTCGTTGCACAGCTTCATCACTGCGGCCACCTCTTCGGTGGAGACAGCCTCCACCACCACCTCGGGCATGGCCTTGCCGTAGATGGGCATCTCGTCGTGGGAGAAGTCGTCGTTGATGTCCCCGTCCACGCTGACCCGGCCGGGCACCGCAGCCTGCAACGCCTGGATCAGTTCGGGGGTCACTTTTTCATACTGACTCATAGCGGATTCCTCTTTTCTTTCCTTCTCATTAAGTAATTTATTCTGCTTTCTTTACAATCACCGACACGCCGTCGGGGATTACCGTGATGGGGCTGTCCGCCCAGCCCAGCAGCCGGTCGGCCAGGTCGATGGCCGCCGAAAGATCGGGGGCCCAGTGCATGTGCATGGCCTCCACCATCTCCCGGGGGGCCTGGGTGACCATGATCACCGGGTGCTTTAAGAGAATACGGCAGAGAATCTGAGCTTCCCACTGGTCGGGAATGGTGCGGTCGCTGGGGGTGGCCAGGAAGGAGGCCATGATTTTTTCCTCGTCGGGTTCCTGAGCGAAGGTGTCGTAGAACGACTGGCCGCCGTGTCCGTCGCTGCAGGCGGAGACCATAATGATCACACCCCCGGGGGCGCAGGTGGCCTCGGCAGCGGTCATTCCCTTCACCGATTGGTAGATGTTCTGGTCCAGGGGATAGCCGCCGTTGGTGGAGATGACAATGGGGGCGGGGACAGCTGAGACACCGGAGAGCTGTTCTACAAAAGCGCAGCCAGCCCGGTGGGCCTCATTGAAGTGGCCGGCGAAAGCGGCAATCACTTCTTTTTTCTCGTCAATGACTACATTGCAGATGAAAGCCAGCTTAGCCTGCTGGGCGGCGTAGATCATATCCCGGTGAATGGGGTTGCCGTCCAGGATGCCGGTGCGGGCAAAGAGGCTGTCAATGAAAGCGGAGCAGTGGTTGGCCAGTACGGTGGTCCGGCTGGCGACTCCGGGGAGCACACTCTTGCGCCCGCCGGAGAAACCGGCAAAGAAGTGGGGCTCAATGAAGCCCTCAGCCACCAGCAGGTCCGCCTGGGCGGCCAGCTTGTTGATGAGCAGCTTGCCGCCGGAGGGCAGGGTGCCCAGAGATACCATGTCCTCATCCTTGCCGCTGAGATGGACGGCAAAGTGCAGGCCGGACCGGAGGAAAAGCTCCTCGCCGTATTTGTCCAGCATCTCTTCCCGGGTGGTGGGGCGGTGGAAGCCGGTGGCCACCAGCACGGTGATCTTTGCAGAAGGGGAACCGGCCCGGATCTCATCTACCAACTGGGGCAAAATAACCTTGCTGGGGACCGGGCGGGTGTGATCGCTGCTGATAATGACAACCTGATGCTTGCCTTTGGCCAATTCCCGGAGCGGGGGCGTGCCGATGGGGTTCTCCAGAGCCTGCCGCACCAGCTGATCCTGGTCGGCCTGAGGCCGATAGCTCTGTGCGCCGGAGCGGAGAACCGCCGCCAGGCGCTGGTCCGGGATCTGAGCCTCAACCCGGCCCCGTCCGTAAGGAAGGGAAATCGTCTGCATAGATGATAACCTCCTGTTTCAGTGGTTGACCTATTCCTTAAATTGGTTCTACCATATAAAATAAAAAGCGCGCAACAATACAAGGAATTTTTAGAACATTTATATATTATTCCTGAGACTTCTAGATGTCAAGGCGATAATTGGACAATATTACGAAAAAGTTTGCAATTATCGGCTTTTTTAAAAACATGTTGGTCCTACCAGTTAGAATGAGTTGGTCGCACCTTTACAGTGGCCTTCTCCTTGTGCTATACTATTTACATGTACATCATGCCAAGGAGGAAGATTTCCATGGCGGAACAGCCCAAATCCTATGAAAAAGTGCTCACCTATCTGGAGGATTCCTTGCGCCGCGGACAGCTGTCCCTGGGGGATCCCTTGCCTCCGGAGCGGGAGCTGGCCGAGCAGTTGGGCATCAGCCGCAACTCGGTGCGGGAGGCAGTTCGGCTGCTGGAGCATATGGGATTTATCGTCAGCAACCAAGGGGCCGGCAATTTTATCTGCTGCAACATCCAGCGCAATCTGCAGGACTCCTTTGACCTGCTGATGCTCCTGCAGCAGATCGACTACCGGAGGCTGGGGGAGCTGCGGGCGGGCCTGGAGCTGCAGGCCGCCCTGTTGGCCCTGGGGCGCATCACCGACGAGCAGGTCCGGGAGCTGTCCGGAATGGTGGAGGAGATGGCGTCCTGTTCCTCCAAGCGGGCCGCCCAACTGGATAAGCAGCTCCATGATACCATTGCCGCCATCTCAGGCAACGAGCTGATTATCCAGATTCACCGGGCCCTCTCCACCACTATCGACCGCTTCATCACCGATATGCGCCGGCATATCCTGCGCAACTTCCAGACCGGCAACCAGCTGCAGTACGCCCACGAACAGATTGTGGACGCTCTGGCCCGCCGGGATAAGGCCCAGCTGATTCTGGCCATCAACCACCACTTCAATGTGATCAGCGCCAATATGGAACAGAACCTGTGACAAGATGTTTATCATGCAGAAAAAGACGCTCCCCGCCCTTTCCTCCGCCCGGTAGTAGTCGGACACATACCAGAAAAAGCCGCCCGCCAGCAGAACCAGGACCGCCAGCAAAATGCCGCCGGCTAACTTCCACTTTTTACGGCGGGGTTTCGTCTCTGTCGTCATTGCATCCTCTCCTCCCGATGCCGGATCACTGCCGCAATGGTCTCCGCCGCGATGTGAGAGCCCAGCTCACTGGGGTGGACGCCGTCGGCGGCATAGAGGGCCTGGGGATCGGAGCACTCGTAAAACCTCCGGCCCACATCGGCGATCAGGGCGTCATTTTCCTGTGCCGCCCTGTGGTAGGCCTCGGACAGCTTTTGAGCCATCTCGTCGTAGTCCCAGCCCTTGTTCATCAGCTTGGCTCCGCCCCTCTGATAGGCCCAGGTAGCAAACAAAATGGGGACCGCTCCGTTTGCCCGGATCTGCCGGCAGAGCCCCTCCATGCTGGAAAAGAAGCTCTTGGGGGAGGTGATGGGGCCATGGCTCATCTCCTGGAGCACCACATAGTCCCACTTCTCTTTTTGGAGCGCCGCCTGGGTCTGACTGCCCAGCCTGGTACTGGGGTTCAGCTGTTCCGACAACCGCGCCCCGCCCCGGGTGTGGTGGACCACCTCCGCTCCGGTCAGGTTGGCCAGCATCTGGGGCATATTATTGGTGAAGATAAAACTGTTGCCCAGCATGAGAATGCGCATGGCACTGCTCCTTACTCGTTTATTTCACTGCTTCCAACTGCCATTATACACGGCCTCACCGAGAGGGACAAGGCCGGGAAAGTGCAGCCAAGCCTATCAGATTTTGCGACGCAAGATTCAAAGATAAGGTTGCGGCCGCGTGAACTGATCGTGAATAGGTGGTCATGCCCCCATATTTCAAAAATTGTGCAGTTTGTCTTTGCCTCTTTTCAGAACGAATCGTGGCGGAGACGGACAAGAAACTATATTTACAACGAAAATCCAAAACAAATCCGCAAAAGTGAGTTGACCACATTTGAGGCCTTATTTATGCAGAACGCCAAACAAATTATTGTCGAAAAAGTTACAAAAACCGCCTCAAAACATCAGTTTTGAGGCGGTTTTTGGTCCGAGTGGGGAGACTCGAACTCCCGGCATCTTGCTCCCAAAGCAAGCGCGCTACCAACTGCGCTACACCCGGATATGGAATTTTCCAACTGTGGTCAAATATGGGGTCAACGCCGGTTTTTGACCAGTTCCCGGCGAGGGGCAAAACTCCGTCCGCCTTAGCGTCCCAGAGCTTTCCGGGATTTTGAGAAAGTGTGGCTCGAACTCCGGCCTCACGCTCCCAAAGCAGGCGCGCTACCAACTGCGCAACACCCCGATATAAGATTGTGGAACTGCCCGGGCGGTTTCTCCCAAAGCAAGCGCGCTACCAACTGCGCTACACCCGGTTATAAAGTTTTCAGTTGCGAAACAGTCCCTTAGCATCTACAAAGGAAAACTCGCCTAAATAGTATAGTATATTTTGAAAAAGATTGCAAGAGGTCCGTGGGATATGTTAAGATATTTTCGCAACAAAACAGAGAGGTGACACAGCATGCGCATGAGAAAGAAGCCAAACCTGGGAGCGCGGATGGAGCGCTGCGCCCAGTTTTTAATTGAGGACCCGAAACAGCTGCGCGGACAGTGGCGCAGTTTGAAGCCGGAGGCCGGGCAGCTCTGGCTGGAACTGGGCTGCGGCAAGGGCCGCTTTACTGCTGAGACGGCGGAGCAGAACCCGGATGTCCTCTATATCGCGGTGGAGCGGGTCCCGGACGCCATGATCGTGGCCATGGAGCGGTGCGCCGCCAAAGGATTGAGCAACGTCTTTTTCGTGGACGGGGACGCCGCCCTGCTCCGGGAGTTCTTTGCCCCCGGCGAGGTGGACCGCCTGTTCATCAACTTCTGCGACCCCTGGCCCTCCAATCGCCACGCCCGCCGGAGACTGACCCACCAGAACTTCCTGGTGCTCTACCGGGGAATCCTGAAAGACGGGGGGCAGATCCATTTTAAAACGGACAACCGCGATCTGTTTGAGTACTCCCTGTTCCAATTTCCCAAGGCGGGGTACACCCTCTCCGAAGTCACCCGGAACCTGCACGAGCACGGCATCCAGGGCGTGATGACCGACTATGAGGCCAAGTTCCACGAGCTGGGCACCCCCATCAACCGCTGCGTAGGCACCAAAGAGCATCTGGAGATCGAGCCGGAATTTCAGACCATCCCCGGCCCCGACTTCCGCCGCGCTCCGAACGGCGAGGCCTCGGAGGAGAAGCTGCCGCAGCCGGAATCTCAGTCTGAATAAAAACAGCGCCGTCTGAGACACTCAGGCGGCGCTGCTATTTTCCCTAAAATCAGGCCAGGAGCAGGCGGTCGCTCTCCACTTCCTCGCCGGAGGCCGCGGTAAACCGGGCCAGCAGGTCTGGCACCGTCAGCTTCTTTTTGTCCTCGCCCCGGATGTCCAGAATGACCCGGCCGGCGTCCAGCATGATGAGCCGGTTGCCGTGGGCGATGGCGTCCTTCATATTGTGGGTGACCATCAGGGTGGTGAGCCTGTGCTCCTCCACAATCTGGTCGGACAGCTCCAGCACCTTGGCCGCCGTCTTGGGGTCCAGCGCGGCGGTGTGCTCGTCCAGCAGGAGCACCTTGGGCTTTTTCAGTGAGGCCATGAGCAAGGTCAGGGCCTGCCGCTGTCCGCCGGAGAGCAGTCCCACCTTGGCGGTGAGCCGGTCCTCCAGTCCCAGTCCCAGGGGCCGGAGCAGCTCTTTGAACTGCTCCCGCTCGCTTTTCTTGATGCCCCAGCGGAGAGTGCGCTTCTCCCCCCGGCGGGCGGCCAGAGCCAGGTTCTCCTCGATGGTCATATTGCCCGCCGTCCCCACCATGGGGTCCTGGAACACTCGGCCCAGGTAGACGGCCCGCCGGTGCTCGGACAGCTCGGTGACGTCTACGCCGTCAATACGGATGGCGCCCTTGTCCACCGGCCACACGCCGGAGATGGCGTTGAGCATGGTGGATTTTCCCGCCCCGTTTCCGCCGATGACGGTGACGAAGTCCCCCTCCTCCAGGGTGAGAGACAGGTGATTCAGCGCAGCCTTTTCGTTGACGGTGCCGGGGTTGAAAGTCTTACAGACCTGATGCAGTTCAAGCATGGTTGCTCCTCCTGTTCCAAGCGGGATCTCTGGACTGCACGCCGGCGGATACGCTCCGGCGGCGGTTTTTCACGGCCCAATTCGCCTTCCAGTAGGGAACAGCCAGGAAGATGGCCACCACCAGGGCGGAGATCAGCTTCATGTCGTTGGTGTTCAGACCCATGCGGATGACCAGGGCAATGACGATGTAGTAGACGATGGCGCCCACCACCACGCCGGTGAGCTGTCCGCCGAAGGACCGGACACGGGAGAACAGCACCTGTCCGATGATGACGGCGGCCAGGCCGATGACAATGGCGCCCCGGCCCATATTCACGTCAGAGGCGCTCTGGTACTGGGCGAACAGGCCGCCGGACAGTCCCACCAGGGCGTTGGACAGAATCAGCGCCACCATCTTGGTCCCGTTGGTGTTGATTCCCTGGGCCCGGGCCATATTGGGGTTGCTGCCGGTGGCCCGGACGGCGCTGCCCAGCTCGGTGCCAAAAAACCAGCACAGCACGGCCACAATGCCCACGCAGAACAGCAGGGCGATGAGGCAGGTCTGCTCGGGGTAGCGGATGCTGGCCATCAAGGGAAATTGGTCCACACTGACGGACACGTTAGAGCGGTTGCCCATGATCCGCAGGTTGATGGAGTAGAGGGCCAGCTGGGTCAAAATTCCGGCCAGAATGCCCGGGATTCCCATTTTTGTGTGCAGAACTCCGGTGACAGCTCCGGTGACGCCGCCGGCGATCAGGGCCCCCACCAGGGCGATGGGGGCGGGGATGCCGCTGACGATCATGACCGCGGCCACCGCGCCCCCGGTGCACAGGGAGCCGTCTACCGTCAGGTCCGGAAAGTCCAGGATTTTATAGGTGATGTACACCCCCAGCGCCATCAGGCCCCAGATCAGGCCCTTGGCTACGGCGTCCGGCATCTGGGCCAGGAGCGCGGTGAAAAAGTTCATGGATGGTTCCTCCTGTTACAAGATCTGAAAACGTGTGCTTATTTCGCGTACTGCTGCATGGACTCCGGGATGGTGATGCCCAGCTCGTCGGCCACACTCTGGTTGATGGTGATGTCCATGTCCTCCACAGACATGACGCCGATGGGCATGGAGGCGGGGTCGGCCCCGTTGACCAGGATCTCATAGGCCATCTCGCCGGCCCGGTAGCCCATGGTGTAGTAGCTGATGGAGATGGAGAGCAGGGCCCCGTCGTTCTCGTCGGCGGTGAAGCAGGAGACCACGGGCACCTTCTGGTTCAGGGCCACATTCTTCACCAGCTCCATGTTGGCAGCCATCAGGTTATCGGTGGGGACGTAGATCACATCGGCCTGGGTGCAGGCCTCGGTGACCACCGAGGAGATGTCGTTGGAGTCGTTGGCGGTATAGGACTCGGCGGTAAGCCCGGCGGCCTCAAAGGCGGCGGTGGCGCTCTCCGCCTGAATGCGGGAGTTCTCCTCCCCGGTAGAGTAGAGAATGGCCACGGTCTTGGCCTCCGGCAGCAGCTGCTGGATCAGTTCCACATGGTTGTTGGCGTCAGACAGGTCCGAATAGCCGGTGACATTGCTGCCGGGATTCTCCGCAGAGTCCACAATACCGGTGGACACATAGTCGGTGACCGAGGTGCCCACCACAGGGATCTCGGTGGTGGCCTCTTTGGCGCATTGAACGGCAGTGGTGGCGTTGGCCATAATCAGATCCACATTATCCGTAACGAATTTGGACACGATGGAGGTGCAGTTGGCCTGCTCGCCTCCCGCGTTATGATAGTCAAACTTCACATTTCCCTCCCCCAGCAGTTCGGTGAGGGCGTCCTCAAAGCCCTGGGTGGCCTCGTCCAGAGAGACGTGCTGCATCTGCTGGCAGATGCCGATATTGTACACCCCGTCGGCGCCGGCAGAGCCGGAGCTGCTCTCAGAGCCGCCGGAGGCGGCGGAGCTGGTGTTGGCGGTCCCGCCCATGCAGGCGGTGAGGGACAGGCCCATGGTCAGAACCAGGCCCGCGGCAAGAAGCTTTTTCATGTTTCATTTCTCCTTTGTGAACCAGTTGCGGGGAGATTCCCCGTTCCAGACCGGGTCCGCTCCGCCGGAGGCGGTCTGGAGGGCAGGTCCACAGCGGTCGGAGGCACCGGGACCTGCATATACAAAAACGGCTCCGCTGTCTGAAACAACGGAGCCGTTTTGGTATCCTGCGAATATCCCAAATGCCTCGATCAGGCTGGCTGCAATTGTTCCAGACGTCTGCTCTGCATAAAGAAGAAGCCAAAAAAGACGTCAAAAAACAGGCCCGCAAAAAAGCGCGCCATGCAGCTGAAGAAAAATCGAGAGGAGACCAGCATATTCCCATTCTGACCCACGCGGCAGATGTTCATTGCGGTCCCCTCCTTCCACCGGATATTCCGGTTTTTCTTTGGATGTATTCAATATAGTCCTGAAGTTTCCGAAATGCAACTCGGAATTTTCACTAAAATCAAGCTGTCTCAACCGAGAATTTTCTTCTCTTCTTACAAGTCTCCCACTATTTCTTCCGGCGGTAGGTCACATAGCGGTAGACGATCCCGTCCTGTTCCAGGGGGGCGCTCTCCTCGGCCTTCTCCCACTCCAGGTCCTGCTCCAGGTCCGGGAAATAGCAGTCCGCCGGGAACGTCCGGTCGATTTTCGTCACATAGGCGGTGTCGCACCAGGGCAGCAGCTGCCGGTACACCGAGGCCCCGCCGATGACAAAGGAATCCTCGGGGGCGGCCGCCCGCAGGGTCTCCAGGTCGGAAAACACCTCCGCCCCCTCCGGGGCAAAGCCCGCGCTGCGGGAGAGGATGAGATTCCGGCGGCCCTTCAGAGGCCGTCCCCCCGGAAAGGTGGCCAGGGTCTTCCGCCCTAAAATCACCGGATGCCCGGTGGTCAGGGACTTGAAGCGCTTCAGGTCCTCCGACAGGTAGACAAGCTGGTCCCCGTCTTTCCCAATAGCCCAGTTTTGATCCACTGCTACGATTACATTCATCAGTTTTGTCCCTTCATATCATAAGAATTGTTCCATTTGCCCCGCCCCTGCGGGGCGGGGGCGGGATACAGCAATCAGACCGCCACCGGGATCTTTCCCTCCAGCTCATGGGCCTGGTACCCCTCCAGCTTCACGCTGCCCCGGGTGAAGTCGTAGAAGTCGGTGACCGACGGGTCCAGGGTGAACTTGGGGGCCTCATAGGGGGGCCGGGCGATGATCTCCTCCACCACCGGCACGTGCCGGTCGTAGATATGGGCGTCTGCAATCACGTGGACCAGCTCCCCCGCCTCCAGGCCGGACACCTGGGCCATCATGTGCAGAAGCACCGCGTACTGCATCACGTTCCAGCCGTTGGCGGTGAGCATGTCCTGAGAGCGCTGGTTCAGGATGCCGTTGAGGGTGTTTCCGCTCACGTTGAAGGTCATGGAGTAGGCACAGGGGTACAGGGCCATCTCGCTTAAATCGTGGTGGTTATAGAGGTTGGTGAGGATGCGCCGGGAGCCCGGGTCGTGCTTCAAATCCCACAGGACCTTGTCCACCTGGTCCATGTCCCCCTGGGGGTAGTGGTGCTTCACCCCCAGCTGATAGCCGTAGGCCTTTCCGATGGAGCCGTTCTCGTCCGCCCAGGCGTCCCACACATGGCTGTTCAGGTCATGGATATTGTTGGACTTCTTCTGCCAGATCCAGAGGAGCTCGTCCACCGCCGACTTGAGGTACTGCCTGCGGATGGTGATAATGGGAAACTCCTTTTTCAGGTCATAGCGGTTGACCACTCCGAAGAGCTTGATGGTGTGGGCGGGTGTTCCGTCCTCCCACTTGGGGCGCACCGGGCGGCCGGTGTCCCACACGCCCTTGGACAAAATATCTTTACAGTTCTGAATGAATACCTGATCGGCGTAACTCATTGCACTGCTCTCCTTTCGGCGGCATCTTCTGTATCGTCCGCTGTATGTTCAGTAGACCTTATTATACACGAACCGGCGGCGGGGAACAAGCATTGTTTCCCGCCGCCTGGCCGGTCAGACTCCTTTGTATTTTCGCCGGGTGGCCATCCCGCCACGGATGTGCCGCTGGGCCTTGTTCTCCTCCAGCACCTGCTTGGCCTGGAGGTACAGGGTGCGGTTAAAGGCGGGGAGCCGCTCGGACAGATCCTTGTGTACCGTGGATTTGCTGATGTTGAATTTCCGGGCCGCGGCGCGTACCGTGGCCTTGTTCTCTATGATGTACAGGGCCAGCTGACAGGCCCGCTCTTCCATGTTTCCTTTCACACAGCAACATCTCCCCCATGATTTGGGTCTGCTGTGCTACTATATGCCGGATTTTTCCAGGGTATGAGAGGTTCCCCCCTCCGCGCCGCCTCCCGCTTCCCTGTAAATCAAACGGCCGCCGCGCCTTTCCCTGGCGCGGCGGCCTTGTCCAATTACAGCTTTAGAATGGGGTAGTCCTGCACCGAGGTCACCGGATTGAGACCCACCTTGGCGGCCTTCTCCCGGTACTCCTCCACACTGCCGGTGGTGTAGATGTCCAGGGTGCCCTTGCCCGGCTGGTCATTGACCAGGCCGTTCTCCTGGAGATAGCCGGCGATGGTCTTGGCCATCTGGTCGGCCGGATCAATGAGGGGCAGTCCCGGATACAGCCGCTGGATGTTCTTCTCCACCAGGGGGTAGTGGGTGCAGCCCAGCACGCAGCAGTCGATCTTCTCCTGGTTCACCAGCGCGTCCATGTTGGCCTGGATGTCCGCGTCCAGAATCCCCTGACCGGCGGGGTCGCCCACGTTAGCCTCCACCAGCTTGGCCAGATCGGGGCAGCCGTGGCTGACCACCTCCTTGTCCGGAGCTTTCTTGCCGATGAGATCGGGATAGCACCGGGTGGAGTGGGTAAAGCAGGTGGAGATGACGCCCACCTTGTGGACCGCCATCTGGGACACCGCATCCGCCCCCGCCTCCACCACGCTGAGCACCGGGCAGGTCATGTCGTCCCGATACCGGTCAATGAGGCAGGAGATGGTGTTGCAGGCCACCAGCAGGGCCTTCACGCCCCGCTCCTCCATAAAGCGGAGCATGTACCGGGTCATGGTCAGAATCTCCTCCGCGGAGTGATTGCCGTAGGGCATGTTGCCCCCGTCTCCGAAGTAGAGCAGATTCTCATGGGGCAGCTGCTGCTGCATTTTCAGGGCGACGCTGAAGCCGCCGATGCCCGAATCGATGATACCGATGGGGCTTGTTTTGGTTGCCATGAGTTTCATCCTTCCTTCTTTTGGGAGCCTCGCTCCCGACTCGCCCCCTATCATAGCACACTTTCATCAAAAAAGGTACCCTGTTTTTCAAATCTATTCGACATTTTTACGAAGGCGGACCTTGGTCCGGAACAGAATCGTCTGATAGAGCACAATAGCCGACCAGCCCGTACCGATGGCCAGGGCCACGCCGGCCAGCCCCATAGGTCCGGCCAGGGTGTAGGCCAGAATCACCCGGATGGTCTGCTGGAGCACGCTGCCGATCACCGGCACGGACACCCAGCCCATTCCCCGGTAGAGCCCCACATAGGCGCTGCCGATGAAGCACAGTACATAGAACACGGAGATCCACCGCAGATAGGCCATCCCCTCGTCCATAGCCGCCGGAGACGCCTCCCCCAGCATCAGGACCATGGAGGCGCGGGCCCCCACAAACATAATGAGGGACATGGCCAGCCCCAGGCCGATCATCAGCGCCATTCCGGTAAAAAAGCCCCGTCTCACCCGCTCCGGCCTGCCTCCGCCGGTGTTCTGGGCCACAAAGACGGACACCGCCTCCGCCCCGCTGTCCCCGAAGGAGTTGGCAAAGCCCTCGATGCGGGTGGCGGCGGTAAAGGCGTTGATGGCGTCCGTCCCCTGGGCGTTTACCGCCCCCTGGACCAGCAGCTTGCCGATGTACACCGCCGACTGGTGGAGGGCGGACACCACGCCGAAGGCCGCCGTCCGCTGGAGCATGCTCCAGTCCATCTTCATATCGGCCCGGCCGAACAGCAGCTGGGGCAGCCGCCATTTCAGATAGGCCAGCGCCATCAGCGCCGCCGCCCCCTGGGCCAGCACTGTTGCGATGGCCGCCCCGGCAATTCCCATGGAGCAGGCCCCCACAAAGAGAAGATCCAGCCCCACATTCAGCATGGTGGCCGCCGCCAGAGGGAGCAGGGCCGCCAGGGTGTTCCCCGCCGCCCGCAGGGCCGCCGAGCCCAGGTTATAGAGGAAGGTCACCGGCAGTCCCAGAAAGATCACATTCAAATATTCCGTCACCAGGGGCCGCAGCTCCCCCGGGGTCTGGATCAGCCCCAGCAGGGGCCCCAGCAGAACCAGGCCCCCCAGCCCCAGAACCGCCGTCAGCAGCAGGCCGAACACCAGGGAGAGAAATCCCTCCCGCCTGAAAGAGGCCAGGTCCCGGCTGCCGTAAAACTGGGCAAAGAGCACCGCGACGCCCGTACAGCAGCCGCTGAGGATGAAAATGAACAGGTTCATCACCGTGCCCGCCACCCCCACGGCCCCGAAGGCGGCGCCGCCCAAAAATCGTCCGATAATGAAGGCGTCCACCGTGTTGTAGAGCTGCTGCAGGATATTCCCGCAGATCAGGGGCAGGGCCAGCCAGATCAGCTGTCTGGGGATGCTGCCCTGGGTCAGTACCACAGTCCGGTCCATGGAAAGCTCCCTCCTTTTCTCCCTCCATGATACCCCAGGCAAACGCCCTTGTAAAATACGCTTTTTCCCCTTATAATATAAATCGTATTTTATAGGTCGAGGTGCACTATGACACAGTTGGAGCTGCAAGCCTTTCTGGCCGTCACGCGGACCGGGAGCTTTTCCCAGGCCGCCCAGTCCCTGTTTATCTCCCAGCCCGCCCTGAGCCGGCGAATCCGGACCCTGGAGGAGGAGCTGGGCTTCCGCCTGCTGGAGCGGCGGAAGGGAGCCCGCGCGGTAGAGCCCACCCAGGAGGGGCGAGCCTTCGCCCCCGTGGCGGAGCACTGGCTCGCCCTGTGGGAGGAGGCCCGGTCCATCCCCCAGCGGGAGGAAAACCAGGTCTTTCGGGTCGCCTCCGTGGGCAGCGTGTCCACCTACATCCTCGCCCCCGTGCTCCAGCGCTTTCTGCTGGACGGAACCAGCAGTCTCACCTTCCACCAGTACCACTCCCTGGAGTCCTACGGCTATGTGGAGCGGGGAGAGGTGGATCTGGCTTTCATCTCCGACGACATGTTCCGCCGCCAGGTGGAGACCATCCCCGCCTTCCGGGAGCCCATGCGCCTGGTCACCAGGCCCGGCTCCCCCCTGCCCCAGCACGTCCACCCCTCCCAGCTTGACAGCGCCCGGGAGATCCGCATGCAGTGGAACCCGGAGTACGACCTGTGGCACGCCTTCTGGTTCGGCTCCAGCTCAGTCCCCCGCATGTGGTTCGACCAGATGTCCCTGATGGAGGACGCCATCCAGTGGGAGGACAACTGGCTCATTGCCCCGGCCAGCGTGGCCGCCTCCCTGGTCCAGAGCGGCCGGGCCCAGCTCCACATCCTTCAGGAGGGGCCCCCGGACCGGATCATCTACTACCTGCTGGGCCCCCGGCGCAAGAACACCCAGACCCACCGTCTGCTGGAATTGCTTCAGGATCGATTGGAGGAGTTGGAGGGCGTGACCTCCCTTCTGTGATCCGCTTTATTTACATAATTTTTGTCATCCGCTTTGTGCCAGCAACATCTATGCACAATTTCCACCGATTTATCCACAAGTTTTCCACTTAATTTTCATATTGCGAGGATTTTACAAACTTATTTCTTGTTTTTTAAAATCCATCCATTCCACATAGATAACATAACGCCATTTCCTTCTCTGCCGCCTGTTTCCTACAAAGAACGCTAAACGCCTCGAAGCGCCGTAACCTGCCGCGCTTCGGGGCGTTCTATCATTTTTGTGCCGGACTTCTTCCATCCACCGGCCTCTCAGGAGGCCCGCAGAGTAACGGCTACCAGCTCCGGCGCGTTCCACAGCCTGGGAAAGGGCGTACCGTTGCCCAGGCCGCGGCTGACCACCACCCAGGTCTCCCCGGCCGGATACACTCCGGCGGTGTGGTCCGGGAATATCCCTTCGTCCGTAGAAAACAGGGGGCCGACAACAGGCACGCGCACTTGGCCTCCATGGGCGTGGCCGGAGAACACCAGGTCCGCCCCACCGGCGGCATACTCCTCCAACAGACTGGGGCGGTGGGAGAGCGCCACGTTCAGCGCCCCCGGGAGCGTGAGGTCCTGTATCAGCCCCGGCAGTTCCTCCCGGGCCCTCTCCCGCCCCTGGGGGTGGAACGCCAGGTCCAGCAGGCCGATGATGTTCACCTGGGCCCCGTTCCGCTGCAGCTGGGCATTCTCGTTTTCCAGCACGGTGACCCCGGCCTTCTCCAGCCCCTCCCGCAGCTCGGGATAACAGGGGCTGTCCGCCTCGTGGTTGCCCGGGGCGTAGTAGGCCGGGGCAATCTGAGCGGCCATAGCCGCCAGGGAAAGGGCGCGGCTCAGGTCCCGGTCCTCCCGGTTTACCAGGTCGCCGGTAAAGACGATCAGGTCAGGGGGCTCCTCCCGCAGGGCCGCTTGCAGCTCCTTCTGGATGTCCGCGCTGTGCACATCGGAGATCTGAGCAATTCTCAGGCCGTCCAGCCCCTCCAGCCCCTCCGGAAGCGGGATCTCATAGTGAGTCACCCCAAGTTCGCCCTGGAGGGCCCACACTGCCCCGGCGCACAGGGCCGCCCCCGCCGCCAGAGCCAGGGCTCCCGCCTTCCATTGCCTCTTATGTCTGTCCATAGCCGCCCTCCATCTGTTTTTCGATGGGGCTATGGTAGCATAAATTTTTTCAAATAGCCAGAACATTTTGTTAATCTTCGCTCCGCTTCCTCCAGTGGACGGCAAACAGGACCGCAAGCTGTATCACGCAGGAAGTTGCCAGCAGAAAACCAGAGAGCCAGACCGCCGCGCCGCTGGTATCCATGAGAGCGGACCAATCCCCATCCTGAACATAGCTGTCTCCATAGCGCAGCTGAAAATACAACGCCGCTGCACAGCACAGAGCGCCGGCCCAGCACCACAGGGCCGCCTCCGCCCCAGCTTTTCGGCTCTGTCTCCGCAGCCCCCACAGGGGCAGAAACCAGGCCGCCAGCCCCAGCAGCAGGCTGGCCAGATTCATCCATCCATCGTACATTCCGCAACCTTCTTTCGTCATTCGTCCTCTTGCAGGCACTCGCCATACGGCACTCCCACGTCCACCGATCTCGCCCCCCGGACCAGGGGGCCATGGTACTCATAATACACATAAAGGTGGTCCAGAAATCCTCTGTCCTCCTCCACCAGCATCTGGTCCTGGTAGGTAACCACCCGCTCTTCCACCGTGGAAAAAGTCCAGAAAAAAAGGCCTTCCGTGACCGCAGAGCCAATCACAACACAAATACTGACGCCCAGAATGACTTTTCTTACTACGGAATACGCCTCGTCCCGGCAGAGGACGGAGAGGCCCACCAGCAGCGTCCAGACCACCGCCAGCACCAAGGCCGCTCCCTGAAAAAAAGATACCAGCCACGACCGCCAGGCCAGGCCAAAAGCGGCCAGCACCGGCTCTCCCACAAGCCATAGAATCAGGTCCGCCGCCAGCAGCCCCAGCATCCAGGCCAGAAACTTCCACTCGCCCCGCCAGTCCGTGCGCAGGCAGCGCGCCGCCTCCCATAGGACCACAAGGGCCGCGGGGACCCAACCATACAAGAAAAGAAACCATACCTGTTCCATGTTTGATTTTCCCCCATGACCGTCATTTCCAGCGGCCGTATTTGGCTGGCGGCTCTAGGCCTTGTTTGAAAATTGGAAATGTGTCCAACGGCGAGGAATTTTTTCGCCAGACAAGGCGATTTGACGCGGCAATACTTTGTGTATTGCGAGGAAAATCAACGCAGTATGGCGGAAAAAGAACCGCCGTTTGGGCATATTGACTTTTTTCAAACATGGCCTAAGGAAGGCGCTCCCCATACTCCAGCCCTAGCTCCAGCGGCTCCAGCCCCCGGACCAGAGGGCCGTGCCAGGCGTAATAGATGTAATCCGGGTCCAGGAACCCCTGATCCTCCTCCACCAGCGTCCGGTCCCGCCAGGTCACCGTCCGCTCCGGCCGGAGGGAAAGAAACCAACTGGGGAGCCCAACCGTCACCAGATAGGCGATCACCACCAATCCGCTGACCCCGACCACAATCTGGTGTGCCAGCCGGGGCGTATCCCTCTGTTCCAAATAACATCCCAAAATTTGAAACACGCCGAGGAAAGTCAGTAGCCCCAGCGCCCCCGCAAACAGGGAGCGCACCCAGGCCCGCCAAGCCAGGCCGAACATTGCCAGCGTAAACTCCCCCGTCAGCTGGAGAAGAGACACCGCCAGGAACAGAACCAGCACCCAGCCCAGCGCCCGCCGGGACTTCGGCTCACAAGCCACCCGGCCGGGCAGCAGGCAGTACAGAGCCGCCGCCAGCAGCACAGCCGCCGCAGGGATAAAGACTGTCAGCAGAGCGTCCAGCAAATGCTCCATCCCTCAGTTCCTCCACGGCTCCGCCGTCCCGACGGTCATGCGGCTGTGCTCCTCCAGGGTGACATACACCCGCTCTTCCCCCAGATTGACCCGGCGGTGCCCCACCTGGTTCCCATCCAGGTCCCACAGCTCCACCCACACCGGCCCAAGTTCGTCCACCTCGAAGCCGTAGCTCTCTCCCCGCTCCAGCGGATGGCCATCCGCCAGAGAGACGGACTGGCTCTCCTCCTCACCGGATACCGAAATGCTACCCAGAATGGCCGTACTGTCGTTGTACACCACCAGATCCGGGTCCTCGGTCCCCAAAACTCCGGCGGAACAGCCGGAGCAGACCGCTCCGGCCAGTAGGAGAACCGCCGCTATCCCACTCACTCGTCTCATTGCGCATGCTCCTTTCTTAACAGGCTTTCATACCGTCCAAGTACAAATCCGATTCAAAACAGGGCATCTTATCTCTTCTCCTCCATCTGCTGAAAGCAGGGCGCTGAAACGGCTCAACTTCCGGCCAGCAGCAGCCAGACGGCACAGGCCAGCAGGGCGCACATCAGCTGTACGACCACCACGCCCCGCTCTCCGCCCGCCTGGAGCCAGAAGTAGAACAGGAGGAACAGCACCAGTCCGGACGCCAGGTACAGGGCGGTCCAGAGGTCGGAGGGATGGATCAGGAGGAGCCCTCTCCACACCAGCACCCCGGTGAGCAGAAAAAACACCGCTCCCCACCGCTTCTCCCGGTGGCTCCGGCGGGCAAAGAAGATCATTCCGGACAGGGAAAACCGGTACCCTCTCTCGATCCAGGCCCGTCCGATCCAGAGCGTCCAAAGCGCAAAAACAATGAGGGCCGCGGCAGCCATCACCCAGAAAGCGGGAATGAACAGCAGGGCGGCCAGGTTATCCACCCCAGGCACCGGCGTATGGAGCACCTCCCGGGTACCTTGGAAAAAGCAAAGCCAGTGAAACAGCGACACAAGACACATCAGACCCCAGAAGCTCCATTTCCGCACGACCGCCGCCCCCTAAAATTCCATCTCATAGTAGTACCAGCGCTCATCCAGCTCCTGGATGTAACAGCGGTTGTCCCCGCCGCTCTCCTCCCAGCGCCAGCCGTCCCCGTCGGAAATCCAGCCCTCCAGCCGCGAGCCCTGAAAGCCCAGCCGCTCCCCGGAGGGCACGTATTGGATACCCCAGTATGTTGTGGAGGACCCCATCCCGGAGCCGCCCATGGAAAATTCCACCGCGGTCCCCTCATAGTCCCAAAAGGTCACGTCCTGCACCCCCGGAGGACGGGATATTCCCTGGCCGCTCCCCCGCTCCACCGCCTGGGCGGCGGCAGAATCAAAGGCGGACCGGTTCTGCTGAAACAGCGCAGCGGCATGCTCCCGGGACTTTGGCCCGCCCTGGATGGCGGTCCAAAGTGCGCCCAGCGCCAAAAACAGGACCACAATCAGGGAAATTCGGCGCACTCCTTTTCGATTCATAGGCGTTTCTCTCCTGGTCAAAGACCGCTCAGCGGTTTTGTGATGGATGGCAATCCCTCCGAGTCAAGGCCGACCCCGATGGAACCAAACCACAAATAGGAAACTGTTGCCTCAAGCCCATCTTCTCCATTCTCCTGAACCACAATATGGTGGGCCAAAAGGGGGACCCGCTGGGAATAAAACCCGCCCCAGAATGTCCTCAGCTTCTCCCGCTGTTCCTGGGTCACAGGCTTCTCCAGATCTTTTTGGCAGGTCACCCATGGGTGTCCCCAAATCCAGGCGGCATACCCCGCCATCAGGCACAGTGTCAGAAAGAATATTTTCCAGGGAAATGGCCGCTGCCGCCACGCCCCCACTAAAATGGCCGGGACAGCCGCTAAAAATAGCGTAATTCCCAGAAGAAGGGCATAGACCAGAAGCTGAAGTACATTTTCGCCCATATACTCACGTCTCCTCGTCAGGCATTCACTTCAAAATGATCCCCGTCTGTCAGCCCAGGTCCTCTCCCCAGGGCTCCAGAGATTCACCCAGGTACTCCCCCAAACAGAAGGGGCCGTGGTAAGCGTAATAGTTGTAGTCGGTCTCCATCCAGGTAACCTTCTGCATCACCACTTTCTGTCCCTGCCACTGCCCCACCGTCTCCGGCCGGGCGGTAAAAACCAGGAGCAGAAATCCCCAGCTCACCACTGCCCAGACCGACAGGGCGGCTCCCACTTCCAGCAGCCGCTTTTTCCACCGCCTGTCCATCTGGCGCATAGCGTACCAGGCCGTTCCAATCAGCAGGGCGATGGACAGGGCGGCCAGCAGATAGACCGGCCCAGTAACGATCCAGTTGCGGAGGGTGGATATCCGGTCCCCGGCCATCATATGCCACAGCAGCGGCAGGCACAGCCCCCAGGCCGCCGCCAGAGGCAGCAGCACCGCTCGGGAACGCGGCTCCCGGACCAGGATCCAGACGCTCACGCCCAAGGCGGGGAGCCACAGAAATGGAGCCGCAATCAGGCCGCCCAGCCACCCGTATGCCGCCGCCTTCACCATCAGCAGGCCGCCCATGTCACCCCTCCTCCCCATCAGGCACGTACTCCAGAATATCCCCCGGCTGGCAGTCCAGGGCCTTGCAGATGGCCTCCAGGGTGGAGAAGCGCACCGCCCGGGCCTTGTTGTTCTTCAAAATGGACAGGTTGGCCATGGTGATGTCCACCTTCTGGGCCAGTTCCCCCAGGGACATCTTCCGCTTGGCCATCATCACGTCCAGGTTTACGATAATTCCCATGTTCTCCCCGCCCCCCTTTAAATGGTCAGGTCCTGGTCCTCCTGGAGCTCCGCCGCCTGGCGGAACAGGGCGGACATGACCAGGAACAGCAGGCCGCCCATGAAAAACACCGGAATGGCCAGGGCATTGTAGGTAAACAGGGGCGCCATATTTTTCAAGGTAAACATCTCCCACAGAAACCGGATCAGCGCCGCCCCGCTGATCCCCCAGCAGCACAGAGCCGCCCGATTCATAGACTTGGCATTCCGCATCTGGAAGGGATTTCCCTCCTGAACGGTATTCAAAATCCAATGGGCCTGCCGCAGCATACAGGCGGAGCACAGACCGCAGAACAGGAGGAACAGGCTCCCGCCCAGCTGAAAGGTCACAGGGTCCATCCACACAAAGATCCATCCGAACACCACGGCAAACACTCCGGCAAAGACGATATCGTCCTCCCCCGCATAGACGACGGAGTCCAGAAAATCCCTCGCCCCGCCGATCAAATTGTAGGGGTCGTGGGCCAAAAGTCCGGGGATCAAGATGATCGCCAAAATATTGGCCGCAAAGGTGATGGTCACCAGAACATTCAAGACCTTCGCCAGCTTCTGTACATTCGTCTGTTCCATGGAAAATTCCCCCTTTCGCTTGACCGCAGAATAACACGGCAAAAACTGTTTGTCAATATATTTTTATTGTTTTTCGATAAATTTAAGAAATACAAAACCTCGCTCTCCACTGAGATGGGAGCGGGGTTCCTGTCAGGTCAATTCTCTTTACAGCACAAGGGCCTGAGCATATTTCTTCAATTCCTGCCGCCGTTTCCGCCAGTCCGGCATCCTTGCGTCCATGGCGGCGTAGAAGCCGGGGCCGTGGTCGTGGTGGAGGAAGTGGACCAGCTCGTGGAGGGCCACATAGTCTCTCAGAAATTCCGGACAGCGGGCCAGGGCGGTGTTCAGGGTGATGTACCCCTGCCGGTAGTGGCAGTTGCCCCACTGGGTTTTCATCTTCCGCAGTTTTATCTGGGGCGCCGGCACGCCGCTACCGGCTACCAGGGGGTAGACCCGCAGGACGGCCTCCTCCAGCAGGCGGGCGCACTCCCTCCGGTCTGGCTCCGGCATCAGGGGCGGAGCCTCCTCCGGTCGGGGGAGGTGGCCCACGATCCACCCGCTTTTCTCGATCACAAAGGCGTCCGCCCGCTCCGCCGGGCACCGCAGGGGGACGGAGAGGACCACCTCTCCCGTCCGGTCCAGACGGAGGTTCAGATTTTTCACCCGCTTTTTCACCAGGCGGTAGGTGATGGGGCCCTCGGGCGTGGCCACCAGGCGGTACTGTTCCATGGTCTCTCTCCCTCCCTGTTTGGATTTCGTCTTCCGTATTGTAGCAGGGTTTTTCTTTTAAAACAAGGTGGAGCAGGTTTTCTCAGGGGTGGGGAGTTTCGCCGCCTGCTCCCTTTAAGCCTTCCCCCTGGGGGGAAGGTGGCACGGCGAAGCCGTGACGGATGAGGGGGCGATGAGGGAATTGTTGCGTTGGTGGCAGGGGGATTTCGCTGCCTGCGGGCAGCGAGTGACTTTGCCCGCGGCGGCAAAGTCACCAAAACGCCGCCGGGGACGGCTCCGATGAGCACTTCGTGCTCATAGTCGCCTTTCCCCGGTCCCCCATTACGGCGGGCGCGTACCTGTTAAGCATTGCAAAATTTCCGGCGCGCAAAATCTGAGTGAGTGTCTAAATTCCCGCCGGCCCACTGGGGCCTGGCTGTTCCAAAATTGTTGTTGGTGCGGTCTCACAGCCGCGCCTGGCTGTGCCGAGTAGGTGGTGGCTGGTACGAATCCCGGCGGGAGGCCCAAGGGCCTCCCCTACCCAATCTCGGAAGATTTTCTTGAGAGCCGTAGGGGAGGGGCTGAAGGTGAATCGGCCGAAGGCCGAGAGAAGCCACCCTGGGGTGTGCCCCTCCCGCGGGCCGGTCTGGGACCGGCCCCTACAATAAAAATGGATGGCTTCCGAATATGTCGTAGGGGCGGGTCCAAGACCCGCCCGTCCAGGAATTCAAATATGTTTTTGTAGAACCGTAGGGGCAGCACACCGGGCCGCCCGTGTGCAAAAACAGGGCGCGGTCCCCCGCGCCCTGCCGTATGCTTTATCCGTTTTGCAACTCCCACAGTTCCTCTACCTGGCTCAAGCCTGCTCTGTACCAGTCCGGGTCCTGAATGAACTCCTCCCAGGGGATATCCTCCCGGCTGTGGAGGGTTCCGGTCCCGCCGCCTTCTCCGTTGGCAAACTTAATCCCCTCGGCCCAGCCGTAGTCCTCTGGAGTGCCGCCCACCAACACATAATGGAGATCCCCATTTCTTTCCCAGCGAGTCCACACATAGGGGGTTTTCTCATCCACTTGGTCGGTGATATCCAGTCTCTGTCCTTCAACCAGGAACCACAGTCGCCCCTCCTCCAGTTCGATAATGCCGTTGCCCCCATTTTCGTAGGAGCCAGCTGAGATATAGACCGTCTCAGAGCCATTTCCGATGGCTGCGTCTACTGTAGTCAAAAGCGGATAAATTTTTTCCCCATATGTCCACCCTATCAAGGCCAGACAGGCGGCCAGGGCCGCCGCCAGCACCAGAACCGTTCGTCCCTTCCGCTTTTTCTGACGCACCTGGGCCAGCACGGTCTCTTTTACCTTGTTCCTGTCCACAAAACACTCCTTCTCGGGCTCAAATTCTTCGTCCTGGAAGGCGTTCATCAGTTGAAATAGGTCAATCCGCTTCAAATTCATACCCCGCCTTTCCCAGCAGTTCCTTTAATTTCTCCCGGCCCCGGCGCAGGCGGCTCTTGGCGGTGGACAGGTTTAACCCCATCTCCTCCGCCGCCCGAGCCACGGTCTGTCCGTAGTAGTACCGGCGGACAAAGAGCTCCCGGTCCGTCCGGTCCAGGGTTCCAGGGCCTCCCGCACCAGCCGGGCGGCCTCCTGGTCCTCCAGCGCCCGCTGGGGGCTGTCCGCCGTGAGGGTGAGGAGGTCCTCCTCCAGAGGCAGTTCCTCCTCCCGGAGGGCCCTCAGCCGGTTGATGCACCGGTTCCGCATGGTCACCGTCAGCCACCCCTTCACCTTCTCCGGCTGGAGTTTCCTCCGGTTCTCCCAGGCGGCCAGAAATACGTCGGCCGTCAGTTCCTCCCAGTCCTGGGGCCGCCCGGGCAGGACCCGGGCCGCGATGGCCGACAGGTAAGGGGTGTACCGGTCCATCAGGGCCTCCAGCCCCGCCGGGTCCCCCCGGCGCAGCCTCTGCATGATCTCCTGCTCCTGAATGTCCGCCGCCTCCCTTCTGCTTTGAAACGCGTCTCACCCTTTATAACACAGATTCCCCGCCTTTGGTTTCCGGTTTTCAAAAATTCTCTCCCGGACAAAAAAGTGCTTGACAGGCCGGGGGAAACGTGGTAGAGTATCAATTACCTGTGAAAGGGGCTTTCTTGTCGTGCGCATTTTTACGGTGTCATGCGCTCCGACCCCCTCCTCCGGCTGACCGGAACACAGGGAGGCAATGGCCGGACCCCACCGTACCGTCTCTTTGCGCAGAGGTTCTCCTCTGCGCTTGTGCGACGCTGGATTCGGCCGCAGGCCGCGTCCGGCGTTTTTTCGTTGCCGCGGCTGTGAAAGCGGGGGCCGCCCCGCAAAACAATAAGGAGGTGCCGAACCTATGGCAAGCAAAGCCGGCGCGCGCATTAAGATCACCCTGCGGTGCTCTGAGTGCAAGCAGAGAAACTACAACACCATGAAGAACAAGAAGAATACCCCTGACCGTCTGGAGCTGAACAAGTACTGCCCCTTCTGCAGAAAGCACACCGTCCACAATGAGACGAAGTGATCCCACTGGAACGGCTGAAAGGAAAGAAGGGTAGTCAGAATGGCTGAGAACGAAAAAGTGGAGCAGAACACCCAGCCTGCTTCCAGCAAGGCCGACAAGGCCAAGAAGGACAAGAAGTCCGAGAAGAAGCCCGGCGTCTTTGCCCGCATCGGCCGCTGGTTCCACGAGCTGAAGGTGGAGTTGAAGAAGGTCGTCTGGCCCACCAGAAAGCAGACCCTCAACAACACCCTGATCGTTATTGCCTGTGTGGTCTTCGTGGGCATCTTCATCTGGCTGTTTGACGCGGTGGCTGGCGCTCTGATTCGGGCGCTGTTCCACCTGTTTTCCTAAAGTCAGGTGAGCGGCATGGCTGACAATCTGAATTGGTATGTGGTCCATACCTACTCCGGCTATGAGAACACGGTGAAGGCCACCATCGAGAAGTACGTGGAAAACCGCCACCTGCAGGATGTGATCCATGAGATCAGCATCCCCATGGAGACGGTCACCGAGATCACCGACAACGGTCCCAAGGAAGTGGAGCGCAAGGTGTTCCCCGGCTATGTGCTGGTCAAGATGGTGATGAACGACGAGACCTGGCACGTGATCCGGAACATCCGGGGCGTCACCGGCTTCCTGGGCGAGGGGAACAACGCCATCCCCCTGTCCGAGGAGGACGTGGCTGCTCTGGGCGTGGAGAAGCGTGAAATCGTGGTCGGCTATCAGGCCGGCGACAGTGTGAAGATCACCGACGGCGCCCTGGAGTCCTTCCTGGGCACCGTGGAAGAGGTCGACCTGGACCGGGGCAAGGTCCGGGTGGTCGTCTCCATGTTCGGACGGGAGACCCCCGTGGAGCTGGAGCTGGACCAGGTGGAGCCCATCGGCCGGTAAGAGACCCCGGCTGGCTCCCCCGCGGCGTCAAGCCGCATGACGTGGGAGGGACGGCGCCGTCCGTCCCGCCAAACCGGACGCAGAGCGTCCTATTCAACCACATTTTTTCAATGGAGGTGCTCTTTCGTGGCACAGAAAGTAACTGGATATGTAAAACTTCAGATCCCCGCCGGCAAGGCGACTCCCGCCCCCCCGGTCGGCCCCGCCCTGGGCCAGCACGGCGTGAACATCGCCGCTTTTACCAAGGAGTTCAATGAGCGCACCAAGAACGACGTGGGCATGATTATCCCCGTCATCATCACTGTGTACGCCGACCGCTCCTTCACCTTCGTGACCAAGACTCCCCCCGCTGCGGTGCTGATCAAGAAGGCCTGCAACATCGAGTCCGGCTCCGGTGTGCCCAACAAGACCAAGGTGGCCACCATCAGCAAGGAGGATGTGCGCAAGATCGCGGAGACCAAGATGCCCGACCTGAACGCCGCCAGCATCGAGGCCGCCATGAGCATGATCGCCGGTACTGCCCGCTCCATGGGCGTCGTCGTGGGCGAGTAAGGAGGGTGTAAACAATGTTTAGAGGCAAGAAATATCAGGAGAGCGCCAAGAAGATCGAGAAGAATACTCTGTACGATACCAACGAGGCCATGGATCTGGTGGTAAAGACCGCCACCGCCAAGTTCGACGAGACCGTCGAGCTCCACGTGAAGCTGGGCGTCGACTCCCGTCACGCTGACCAGCAGGTCCGCGGCGCCATCGTGCTGCCCCACGGCACCGGCAAGACCCAGCGCGTGCTGGTCTTCGCCAAGGCCGCCAAGGCTGACGAGGCCCGTGCCGCCGGCGCCGACTACGTGGGCGAGATGGACCTGGTGGAGAAGATCCAGAAGGAGAACTGGTTCGACTTCGACGTGGTCGTGGCCACCCCCGACATGATGGGCGTTGTAGGCCGTCTGGGTAAGGTTCTGGGCCCCAAGGGCCTGATGCCCTCCCCCAAGGCCGGCACCGTCACCCCCGACGTGGCCAAGGCCGTCACCGAGATCAAGGCCGGTAAGGTGGAGTACCGTCTGGACAAGACCAACATCATCCACTGCCCCATCGGCAAGGTCTCCTTCGGCCCCGAGAAGCTGGCTGAGAACTTCAACGCCCTCATGGGCGCCATCGTGAAGGCCAAGCCCGCCGCCGCCAAGGGCCAGTATATCAAGAGCTGCGTGGTGGCTTCCACCATGGGCCCCGGCGTCAAGGTCAACGGCGCCAAGCTGGTGTAATCCCTCACATATATCCATGGCGCGGCCCATAGGGGCCGCGCCTTTCCTTTTCCTGGGGCAAATGGGCGGACATTTCTAAATTTTTATTAAAATTTCCCCATCTGCCCTTTACAGCGCCCGCTTTTTGGAGTAAACTAAGCACAAATGTTCCATACCCATTTCTAGGAGGTGTTTTCGATGGATGAGATGGACTTCACCCGAAAATTCCGGTTGGGCGACCAGCGGGATTTGGAGATCAAGGCAATCCTGGCCTCTGTGTACCAGGCGCTGCAGGAGAAGGGCTACAACCCAGTCAATCAGATCGTCGGCTACATCCTCTCCGAAGACCCCACGTATATCACCAACCACAACAACGCCCGCGCCCTCATTCGCAAGGTGGACCGGGACGAACTGCTGCAGACCCTGGTGAAATACTACTTGACCCACTAAAGCGTAAACGGCCCGCCGGAGCGATCCAGCGGGCCGTTTTTTGATCGGAGGGATCCCTATGAACATCCTGGTCAGCGCCTGCCTGCTGGGCGCCCCCTGCCGCTACGACGGGACTGGAAAGCTGGAACCGGCTCTGGAGCGGCTCCGCGCCCAGGGCCACACCCTGGTCCCCGTCTGCCCGGAGGTGCTGGGTGGGCTGCCCACCCCCCGCCCTCCGGCGGAGCGCCGGCCGGACGGCCGGGTGGCCACCCGGGAGGGTGTCGATGTCACGGCGGAGTACCGCTCCGGGGCGGAGCAGGCCCTGAAAATTGCCCAGGCACACGGCTGCACCCTTGCGGTCCTCAAGGAGCGCTCCCCCTCCTGCGGCCGCGGGAGCATCTATGACGGGACCTTCTCCCGCACCCTGGTCCCCAGCTCCGGAGTGGCCGCCCAGCTGCTGGAGGAGCAGGGAATCGCCGTCTATGGGGAGTCCCGCCTGGATGAGCTGATAAGCCAACTGTCTGCCGAAAGATGATAAAATCGTCCGCCGGGCTCCCGCCCGGCGGCTGTTTTTACTGCGGCACTGACGATAAGGGAAGCGAAAAGGTAACTACCCCCTCCGCCGGCGGGGCCAGGGCACACTGGGGGATGTAAAATTCCAGCCCCTCCGGGGTGCGGCAGCACCGGTAGGGGGACAGCCAGCGCCGGAGCCGCCCTCCGAAGTCCGGGTCCAGAAAGCAGTCCCCCGCCGCCCGTCGAACCTCCCCCTGCTCCCGGAGCTTGCGGGTCAGATGGAGCCACCACCGCCGGTCCCCCGGGAAGTAGCTCCGCACCGGCAGAGGAACCCCCTCGGGCAGCTTCCACAGGTCCCCGGTGCGCACCTGGAGGGGGCGACCGTCCCCCCGCACCTCCCGGGCGTCCATACGGATGGAGAGGGTGTTCTCATCCTGAAAGAGGACCTCACCGGAGAGCCGGGCGGTCCAGGGGCGGAAGGGCCGGGACGCCTCCCGGCAGCGGGCCAGATCCAGGCAGGCCCGCCAATAGTTCTCCCGGCTCCATCGGCTCCGCCAGGCCCCCGCCAGCCGCTGGTAGTAGCGGCTGATCCGCTCCCCTCCCCTGCCGCCCCCTGTCAGTTGGGGGACGGACAGGTCCATCTCCAGTACCGGGATTTTCTCCAGGGTCAGAACCCGCTTCTCCTCCTTCCACTGGACCTGGGGCAGGGGCTCCTTCCTGCGCTTTTCTGCCATGCGATCCCCTCCTTTTTCCGTCCATCCTATGTCTTTTGACCGGGGAGGGTTCCCAAGGGATTTGGAGCAAATCAGGAGGGCGGCGCCTCCTGTAATTTACCTAGAAGCGGGCCGATGAGGACATCGGCCCCTACGCGCATAGTTCCATCTCTCCGCAGGGGCCCCTTGGGGCTCCCGCCGTAGATGATTCGGGCCAAAAGGTCACCCTCATCCGCCTCGCATACGCTCGGCACCTTCTCCCTTCTAGGGAGAAGGCTCGGGCGGCTGATAGCCGCCCCTACGGCATTTTCTCAGCCTCCCAAAGCGGCGCGTCCAGGAGGCCGCGCCCTACGGCCCAGCACCAGCCACCACCTGCTCGGCAAAGCCAGGCGCGGAAATGGAACCGCGCCAGTTTCAATTTTTGAAAAGCCAGGGCCCAGTGGCCCGGCGTGAATTTGGGCCGCCACTCAAATTTTGCGCGCCGGAAATTTTGCAATTCTTAACAGGTACGCGTCCCCCGTAATAGGGGTTCTAGGGGACGGGCGTCATGGAGGCGGGAGGCCTTGCCGAACCGCCGATTGCGCCCGCCCCCTAGCGGTTCTTTGGTGACTTTCTGGCCGTCCAGAAAGTCACTCGCCGCCGGGGCGGCGAATTCTCCCCGTGTGCAAATAATGCTGGAAAGACGGCGTGCCCTACGTACAAAAAAGCCGCTCCCTCATCGTCCCCTCATCCGTCTGGCCTAGCGGCCAGCCACCTTCCCCCCAAGGGGAAGGCTTTCGGAAACTCCCTGTATTTCCTGTTTACTTTCACAAGCTAGTGTGTTACAATATAAAAAACATCCCACTTGCCGCGGGAAAGGAGCGTCCTATGTCCAAATTTTATGACAAGCCCTCCAGCGACCTGCTGTACCAGGCCCTGCTGCAGGTCCACACCCTGGAGGAGTGCCGCCAGTTTTTACAGGACCTGTGCACGGTGTCTGAGCTGAAGGCAATGGAACAGCGCATGGAAGTGGCCATGCTGCTGGACCAGGGGCTCATTTACAGCGAGATTCTGGAGCGCACCGGGGCCTCCAGCGCCACCATCAGCCGGGTGAACCGCTGTCTCCACTATGGGGCGGACGGCTACCGCACGGTGATTCCCCGCTTGAAGGAGGAGAACCATGGGGAGCTATGAGTTTCTGGCCGGGTGCTACGATGAGCTGACCTATGACGTGGGCTACTCCGCCTGGGCGGACTACATCGAGGCCCACTTCCGAAAGCGCGGGCTGCCCGGCAAAACCGTGCTGGATCTGGCCTGCGGCACAGGCTCCCTCACCCGGGAACTGGCTCAGCGGGGCTATGAGATGATCGGGGTAGACCGCTCCCCAGAGATGCTCTCCGAGGCGGCGGAGAAGAACCGGGACGTGGGGGAAGTTCCCCCGATCTTTTTGTGCCAGTCCATGGACAAGCTGGACCTGTACGGTACCATCGACGCCTGCGTGTGCTGCTTGGACAGCGTCAACTATGTCACCGACCCCAGGCAGCTGCGGAAGGCCTTTCAGCGGGTCTACCTGTTTCTCATGCCCGGGGGGCTGTTCTTGTTCGACATCAACACTCCCAGCAAGCTCCAGGGGCTGGACGGCCAGATCTTTCTGGACGAGACGGAAGATGCCTACTGCGTCTGGCGGGCGGAGTACTCCAAGCGGAGCCGGACCTGCTCCTACTTCATGGACCTGTTCCGGCTGGACCAGGAGACCGGCCTGTGGGAGCGGGGCGAGGAGCTCCACCAGGAGCGGTCGTATGAGCCGGAGGAGTTGGTGGAGTACCTTCGGGAGGCGGGCTTCCAGGACATCCGCCAGTACGGCAACCGGAAAATGCGTCCCCCCAAGCCCGGCGAGGACCGGATCTTTTTCACAGCCCGGAAGGACCCCCGCATGACCACCCAGGTCTGAGGTCCTCCTCTTTTTCTTTCCCATCACAGACGTACAAGGAGAATATATCATGCGCGACGAAATCGTAAGAGCCATTACAGCGGACGGCCTGGTCAAGGCCGCCGCCATCACCGGTCGGGACCTGGTGGAGCGGGCCCGGAATATCCACACCCTTCTGCCCGTGGCCACTGCCGCACTGGGGCGAACCCTTATGGCCGCCTCCCTGATGGGGGACGCCATGAAGATCGACGGCTCCTCCCTCACCCTGCAGATCAAGGGCGGCGGCCCCCTGGGCACCATTCTGGCCGTGTCCGACGAGGCGGGCAACGTGCGGGGCTATGTGCAGAACCCCCATGTGGAGCTGATGGAGAAGGCCCCCGGCAAGCTGGACGTGGGCCGGGCCGTGGGTGAGACGGGCAGCCTTACCGTCATCAAGGACCTGGGGATGAAGGAGCCCTACGTGGGCACCATCGACCTGCTGTCCGGGGAGATCGCCGACGACATCGCAGCCTACTTCGTAGAGAGCGAGCAGATCCCCACCGCCTGCGCCCTGGGGGTTCTGGTGGGCACCGATCAGAGCGTAACCTCCGCGGGCGGCTACCTGATCCAGCTCCTCCCCGGGGCGGGCGAGGACATCATCACCAAGATCGAGGCCGGCGTGCAGCGGGTGGGCTCGGTGAGCCACGCCCTGGAGGGCGGTCTGGACGGGGCCGGTCTGCTCCGGGCGGTGCTGTCCGACTTCGACCTGGAGATCCTGGAGACCCACCCGGTGGAGTACCGCTGCTACTGCTCCCGGGACCGGGTCACCCGGGCCCTGATCAGCATGGGCCGGGAGGAGCTCTCCTCCCTCATCCAGGAGCAGGGCCAGGCGGAGCTCACCTGCCAGTTCTGCGACCAGATCTACCGCTACTCCAAGGAGGAACTGGAGGAGATTCTGGCCAATATGTGACCGTTTCTGAAGTTCCCATGCAATTTCTTTCCCATGATAAAAATTCGCCTCCGGTCTCCCGGAGGCGAATTTTTCAGCTTATTCTGCGAAAAGCGGCGGAAGCATCAGTCCACCTTGGGGCCGGCGGCCACCAGCGCCTTGCCGGCGTCGTTGGTGGTGTACTTGGCGAAATTCTTCACGAAGCGGGCCGCCAGGTCCTTGGCCTTGGTATCCCACTCAGCGGCGTCCGCGTAAGTATCCCGGGGGTCCAGGATGGCGGGGTCCACGCCGGGCAGAGCGGTGGGCACCTCAAAGTTGAAGTAGGGGATGGTCTTGGTGGGGGCGGTCAGGATAGAGCCGTCCAGGATGGCGTCGATGATGCCGCGGGTATCCTTGATGGAGATACGCTTACCGGTGCCGTTCCAGCCGGTGTTCACCAGGTAGGCCTTGGCGCCGGACTTCTGCATCTTCTTCACCAGCTCCTCACCGTACTTGGTGGGGTGCAGCTCCAGGAAGGCCTGGCCGAAGCAGGCGGAGAAGGTGGGGGTGGGCTCGGTGATGCCCCGCTCGGTGCCGGCCAGCTTGGAGGTGAAGCCGGACAGGAAGTAGTACTGGGTCTGCTCCGGGGTCAGGATGGACACGGGAGGCAGCACGCCGAAGGCGTCGGCGGACAGGAAGATCACGTTCTTGGCGTCGGGGCCGGCGGACACAGGGCGCACGATCTTCTCGATGTGGTCGATGGGGTAGGAGACGCGGGTGTTCTCGGTGACGGAGTCGTCCGCGAAGTCGCAGTGGCCGTTCTCGTCCACAGTCACGTTCTCCAGCAGGGCGTTGCGCTTGATGGCGTTGTAGATGTCGGGCTCGGCGTCCTTGTCCAGGTTGATGACCTTGGCGTAGCAGCCGCCCTCAAAGTTGAACACGCCGTTGTCGTCCCAGCCGTGCTCGTCGTCTCCGATGAGCAGACGCTTGGGGTCGGTGGACAGGGTGGTCTTGCCGGTGCCGGACAGGCCGAAGAACAGAGCGGTGTTCTCGCCGTTCATGTCGGTGTTGGCGGAGCAGTGCATGGAGGCCATGCCCTTCAGGGGCAGGTAGTAGTTCATCATGGAGAACATGCCCTTCTTCATCTCGCCGCCGTACCAGGTGTTCAGGATGACCTGCTCCCGGGAGGTGAGATTGAAGATGGCGGCGGTCTCGGAGTTCAGGCCCAGCTCCTTATAGTTCTCCACCTTGGCCTTGGCGGCGTTGTAAGAGATGAAGTCGGGCTCGAAGTTCTCCAGCTCCTCGGCGGTGGGCTGGATAAACATATTCTTGACAAAGTGGGCCTGCCATGCCACCTCCATGATGAAGCGGATGGCCATGCGGGAGTCGT
>ERZ1643247.921-NODE-921-length-31046-cov-29.319415_pt1 | contig 31046 bp, 32 predicted proteins | sample MGYA00579264_ERZ1643247 | MGnify/ENA primary metagenome ERZ1643247 (study PRJEB29033, sample SAMEA4952262) | chicken gut metagenome | biome: Broiler Chicken; feature: Gastrointestinal Tract; material: Caecum | place: Ireland | collected 2018 | study: Broiler... | reverse complement strand
TTTTCAGCAGTGAGGACGGTCTGAAGTGGAAGTTTGAAAAAACACTGATCAGCAATAACGGACGTTTCGGACGGATGTGGGAATGCCCGGATTTTTTTGAACTGGACGGCAAACAGGTTCTTCTTGTCAGCCCGCAGGATATGCTTCCGCAGGGGGTTGAATACCATAATGGAAATGGAACCGTATGCATTATAGGAAATTACGATAACGAGACAGATACATTCATTGAAGAGAATAATCAGGCGATTGATTACGGAATCGACTTTTATGCTCCGCAGACCGTGGTGGCGCCGGACGGACGGCGGATTATGATCGGTTGGATGCAGAACTGGGATACCTGTAATCTGCATTCCCCGGAGCGCCCGTGGTTCGGCCAGATGAGCCTGCCAAGAGAACTTTCCGTGAAAAATGGACGCCTGATCCAGAAGCCGGTCCGTGAACTTGAACAGATGCGGACGAATAAGGTGAGTTACGAAAATGTGGAGGTGTCTGATGTGATCCGGCTTGATGGAATGAAAGGCCGCCGGATCGATATGGAACTGACGCTTCGTCCGGCAGAAGGAGAAGAGATGTACCGCAAGTTTGCCGTACGTTTTGCCCAGAATGATACCTGCCATACGGCTGTCAGCTTCCGTCCCCACGAATCCATCCTGAAAGTTGACCGGAAGTTTTCAGGCTCCAGAAGAGCGATCATTCATCAGCGCAGAAGCCGGGTCAACAGCGAAAACGGCAGGATTACAATGCGCATCATACTGGATAATTTCAGTGTTGAGATATTTGTAAACAACGGAGAGCAGGTGCTTTCGGCGACCTTGTATACGGATTTATCCGCAGACGGAATTTTGTTCTACGCAGATGGAAAAGCATTGATCGATGTTGTGAAATATGATCTTGCATTCTAATCATAATAGTGTGAGTTTTATGGTATAGAACAGTTTTTTACAGAGCAGAGTATCTATGAGAGGTATTCTGCTCTTTTATTAACAATTTTTTAACAATGATTTCGAAAAATATTGCCGAAAATCGCCCGTTCCGTTATAATTTAACCATTAGTCTTAATATGAAAGGATGAGAAATTATGGAAAAGACAAACAAAAAAAGCCTCAGCGTCCTGATCGGCGCTGCCTTTCTGATGGCAACTTCTGCCATCGGGCCCGGATTCCTCACCCAGACGGGAACATTTACAGGGAGCCTGAAAGCGAGTTTCGGATTTGTAATTCTGATCTCGGTCATACTTTCAGCAATTGTCCAGCTCAATGTGTGGCGCGTGCTCTGCGTCTCAGGCATGAGGGGACAGGATGTGGCGAACAGGGTGCTCCCCGGTCTTGGCTATGTGGTAGCGTTTCTGGTTGTCGCGGGCGGACTTGTATTCAATATCGGTAACGTAGGCGGAGGAGCCCTTGGATTTAACACTCTGCTCGGCATACCGGAGATAGCAGGTTATTTCATCGCAGGTGGTGTCGCAATCGTGATCTTCCTGATGAAAAACGCACTGAATGCAATGGATACACTGACAAAGATCCTCGGCGGTATTATGATCGTTGTGATTTTCGTTGTGATCGTTATTGTACGGCCGCCGCTGGGACTGGCCCTGAAAGAGACGGTTATGCCGACAGCTCCGATGAGTGATCTCGGAACAGCTATCCTGACACTCCTTGGCGGTACAGTTGGAGGATATATTACATTCTCCGGCGCTCACCGTCTGATTGATGCAGGTATCACGAAGAAAGAAAATCTGAAAGAGATCAACAAGAGTTCTGTCATGGGAATCGGTATCGCCACTATCGTGCGTGTATTCCTGTTCCTCGCGATCCTCGGTGTTGTTGTGGAGACAGCTACATCAGCCGCGCATACACTGGATGCTTCTAACCCGGCGGCAGACGCGTTCCGTATCGGCGCAGGAGAGATCGGATACCGTTTCTTCGGACTGGTTCTGCTCTGCGCGGCGATTACATCTATCGTGGGATGTGCGTATACTTCTGTGTCTTTCTTAAAGACATTCCACAAGAGTATTGAGAAATATGAGAATGTGTTTATTATTTTATTTATCGCACTGAGTACAGTTGTTATGGCGGTTCTCGGACAGCCGGCTGTCCTGCTTGTTCTTGCAGGCGCGGTGAACGGTCTGATCCTTCCGATCACGCTTGGTGTGTGTCTGATCGCTTCCAAGAAGAAATCAATCATGGGCGAGGACTATAAGCACCCGACATGGCTTCTGATCTGCGGTATTGTCGTTGTGATCGCATCCGCATATCTCGGAATTACAACATTCGGAGCAAACTTAAGCCAGCTTCTCTGATTATGGAAAGGCAGGAGATTGAAATGAATGAAATCAAAATCTGTACTGCCGGGGATTCCTCTCTCCTGATCGAATTCGGTCAGGAGATTTCCCCGGAGATCAACGCGCAGATCACGGCGCTGGTGCGCATGATCAAGGCACAGCATATTGAGGGAGTCACTGATATGATCCCCGCTTTCGCATCTCTGCTTATCAATTATGATCCCAGAGTGGTAAGCTATGCCGGTCTTCGCGCGCGTATGGAGAAGCTCCTGAAGCTGGAGATCAGCGGGGAAGCTTCGGAATCAAGAATCTTTGAAATCCCGGTCTGCTACGGCGGGGAATACGGTCCGGATCTTCAGAATATCGCGGATCATGCAGGACTGACTCCGGAAGAAGTGATTCAGATCCACAGCGGAAAAGATTATCTGATCTATATGCTTGGATTTCTTCCCGGTTTTTCCTATCTGGGAGGACTGGACGAGAGGATACACACCCCAAGACTTGCCAATCCGAGGATACGTATCCCGGCGGGAAGCGTGGGGATCGGAGGGTCCCAGACCGGCATTTATCCGCTGGATTCTCCCGGAGGATGGCAGCTTCTCGGCATGACGCCGGTAAAGACTTATGATCCGGGGAGAGAGGTGCCGATCCTTTTTGAAGCAGGAGACTATATTCGGTTTGTTCCTGTGACAGAAGAGGAGTATCTGGAAATAAAGAAACAGGTGGATGAAGGCACATATCAGTGTGTGATCCATCAGAAAGGAGTGTAATCTATGGGCTTTCGTGTTTTAAAAGGCGGGATGCTGACAACAGTGCAGGATCTTGGAAGAACCGGCTATCAGAGTCAGGGGTTCAGTGTTTCCGGCGTCATGGATGTCCGCTCCTTTAAGATTGCCAATCTGCTTCTGGACAACCCGGAGAATGAGGCGGTGTTGGAATTTACCCTGATGGGACCCAGTCTGGAATTTACCTCAGAGACGATCATCGCCATCACCGGCGGGGATTTCCAGCCCCGTGTGAACAAGAAGCCGGTGAAGATGTACACAGCCCTTTATATGCACAAGGGAGACGTGCTGGATTTCGCGGGATGCCGTACCGGCAGCCGGGGATATATTGCGTTTTCCAGTTATCTGGACATACCGGTTGTGATGGGCAGCCGTTCTACGAATATCAAATGCGGGATCGGGGGCTTCAAAGGCCGCAGGCTCAAAGACGGGGACTATATCGGTTTCCGCATTAAGAGAAGATATCTGCCGTACTTCCTATCCAGAAGCCTGGATCTGGATGAGTTTGACTACGATGAAGTGACTCTTCGCGTTGTGATGGGACCGCAGGAGGATGTGTTTACCAATGCGGGCAGAGAGACATTTCTGAACTCGGAATATACGGTTACCAGCGACTTTGACAGAATGGGATGCAGGCTGGAAGGGCCGTTTATCGCATATAAGACAACGGCGGATATTATATCAGACGGTATTGCGTTCGGTTCTGTGCAGGTGCCGAGCCACGGGAAGCCTATCGTGCTTCTTTCCGACCGCCAGACAACCGGCGGATATGCAAAGATAGCAACTGTGATCTCGGTAGATATTCCGAAGCTTGCGCAGTGTAAGACAGATAACAAAGTGCGCTTTAAAGCCGTGACAGTTGAGGAAGCCCAGCAGCTTCTGCTCGACGAAGTGGCCGGACTCAATGAACTGCGCAGGCAGATCTATCAGCCCTGCCGGGAAGTGCTTGAGTGCCGTCTGGTAGCAAAGCGCCTCAGCAAACTGTTTCAGTAAATGAGAAAAAAGATAGGAGTAACCGATATGGATTTGGAAAAGATCGAAAAACTGGTAAATATTATTGAAAAGTCTTCCATGCTGGAGTTCAGCATTCAGGAGGGCGATACAAAGATCAAGATGAGCCGCAGAGGCAGCGCGGGGACGCCGGGAGAACCGCTCACTGTTGTAAAGACAGAGGCTCCGGTTGAAGATACAGTAGATGAGAATTATATTATTTCCCCGATTGTGGGCACATTTTATTCTGCTCCGTCTCCGGACGCTGAGGCGTTTGTCAAAGTCGGCGATGTGGTGAAAGCAGGACAGACAGTATGTATCCTTGAGGCCATGAAACTGATGAATGAGATCGAGAGTGATTATGACTGCGAGATCGAGGCGGTTCTCGTCAGCAACGAACAGAAAGTAGAGTACGGGCAGCCGCTCTTCAAGGTAAAGAAGCTGTCGGACTAAGGAGGAGTGCTGATGTTTCAGAAAATATTGATCGCAAACCGCGGAGAGATCGCTGTCAGGATCATCCGTGCCTGCCGGAATATGGGGATCCGCAGCGTAGCGGTTTATTCAAAGGAAGATAAGGACAGCCTTCACGTACAGCTGGCTGACCAGAGGATCTGTATCGGCGAGGGGCCGGCAAAGAACAGTTATCTCAATATGGAGCGCATTGTGACTGCAGCTCTCAATATGGGCGCCGATGCGATCCATCCGGGATTCGGCTTCCTGTCGGAGAACGCAGATTTTGTCCGGCTCTGTGAGAAGAACGGGCTGACGTTTATCGGACCGAAAGCAGACGTGATCGACAGCATGGGAAATAAGTCCCACGCGCGTAAAACCATGATGGAAGCGGGCGTTCCGGTGGTGCCGGGGACAAAAGAACCGGTGTATGATGCAGAAACAGGTATCAAGCTGGCAGAAGAGATCGGATATCCGGTCATGATCAAAGCATCATCAGGCGGCGGCGGAAAGGGAATGCGTGTGGCAAAATCCTCCGATGAGTTTGAATTCCAGTTTAATATGGCTCAGAGAGAGTCCGCCAATGCATTCGGCGACGACACGATGTACATTGAGAAATTCATCGAGAATCCCCGTCATGTGGAGATTCAGGTCATGGGAGATAAATTCGGCAATGTGGTGGCTCTCGGCGAACGTGACTGCTCGGTGCAGAGAAACCATCAGAAGCTGATCGAGGAGTCCCCGTCTCCGGCTATTAATGATGAGATCAGAAATGCCATGAACCGTGATGCTGTCCTTGCGGCTAAGACGGTAAACTATACCAATGCGGGAACGATAGAGTTCATCCTTGACCCGAAGGGAACATATTATTTCATGGAAATGAATACCCGTATACAGGTGGAGCACGGCGTTACGGAGATGGTCACAGGCACAGATCTGATCATTGAGCAGATCAGGGTGGCTATGGGAGAACCTTTAAGCTTTAATCAGGAAGGTATCCGTCTTACCGGCCATGCGATCGAGTGCCGGATCAACGCGGAGATTCCGGAGAAGAACTTTATGCCGAGTCCCGGCGTGGTGAAGCACCTCCATCTTCCTGCCGGAAACGGTGTGCGGGTGGATACGGCGCTCTACACAGGCTACAGGATCCCTTCGGAGTATGACTCCATGATCGCCAAAGTTATCGTACATGCGCCGGACCGCAATGCCGCGATCCAGAAGATGCGCTCTGCACTGGATGAGATGGTGATCATGGGAGTAGAGACGAATCTGGACTTCCAGTACCAGATCATGCGCAATCCGGAGTTCTGCGCCGGAAATGCGGATACCGGATTTATTGAGCGGATGCTCAGACTGGACTAATCAAAGAAAGAAGTGTGAATAAATATGTATAAAGTTGATTTAAACAGTGATCTTGGAGAGAGCTTCGGACGCTATACGCTGGGGATGGATGAAAAGATCATTCCGCTGATCTCTTCGGCGAATATCGCATGCGGATTCCACGCGTCAGACCCTGTCGTGATGATGGAGTCTGTCAGCAGGACGAAAGCTGCAGGCATCCGTATCGGCGCGCATCCGGGCTTCCCGGACCTGATGGGATTCGGACGCAGAAATATGGCTGTTTCCCCGGCGGAGGCAAAGGCGTATACACTGTACCAGATCAGCGCTCTGGGCGGGATGTGTCAGGCTCAGGGGATGAAGCTGCAGCATGTGAAACCCCACGGGGCAATGTACAATATGGCGGCGAAAGATTATGAACTGTCTCTTGCCATATGCGAAGCCATCAAGGAATATGACCCGGAACTGATCGTGATGGGACTCTCGGGGAGCGAGACGATCCGTGCGGCAAAAGACTGCGGCTTAAAGACAGCCAGCGAAGTATTCGCGGACCGCGGTTATGAGGAGGACGGAAGTCTGGTAAACCGCAGGAAAGAGGGCGCGTTTATCCGCGATGAAGAGGAAGCGATAGCCCGAGTGATCCGCATGGTGAAAGAAGGAAAAGTTACCGCCGTTACAGGAAAGGATATTGAGATCCAGGCAGATTCCGTATGTGTGCACGGAGATGGAGAAAAAGCTCTTCTCTTTGTGGAGAAGATCCGCAGTGCGCTGAAAGCAGAAGGAATAGAGATTGCTCCGTTAAGCGAGATCTGCCGGTAAGAAATTACACGGTGAGAGAATAAATGTTAAGAATAAGAACTGGCAGCAGCCGATTAATCTTCGACTCCTGCCAGTTCTTTCATTTTTGCATATGTAAAATGATTGAATACCGCTATGGTCCGCCCTACGCCGATCATAGCCAGAATAGTTCCGACGCCCACACCCACAAGGTGTCCGGCAAATACAAAGCTTAAAACTATAGTAATGGTTATATTTGTCAGATCAAAACAGTTTTTCGTAAAGCCTACACTCTTGTGGATCGTATCGGCGATGGCCTGCACGATGCCGTCGCCGGGGTTCGGCACAATGCGCATATTGAGTGACATGGCGGCACCGATGCCGGTCAGGATAATGGCGATGATAAGGACGATTACCCGGACGGTCATCTCACCTGCCGTGCTCTGGCGGTCTGAATACAGATTCGGAATGACTGCCGAAAAAATATTCAGGAACCGGGTGAAGATGAGGCTTAAAGGGATCTGAAGAAAATCTAACAGCAAGATAAACTTCAGGTCGGCCTTTCCTGCATGGGCGAGGACGCCGCCAGACTTTTTTGTATATTTCCTGTCACGGATCAGATGGAGGATTATTTCGATCACAACAAACAGACTGTACAGTGCCAGAGTCATATTTCCGAAGTTGTGATCAAATATTTCTGAGATACTGTAAGCAACCGATATGATCGGTGAGACGCCGAGTCCTGTCTTTGTGTTCAGAGTGAGTCCGAGCGCGAGCACAAGAAGCCCGATGGCATAGAACAGAATTCGGTAGAAAACTGGTTTCTTCATATATTTTCCCTGCCTTCATTGTAAAAATCATACTTTTCTATTTTAGGGACGAAGGGATATTTTGTCAAATCGTCAGAAACGGATTCTGTATGCATCCCTGTTGTAAGCATGATAACGATGCAGAGAATAAAGAACTGAGAACAGTCAGCTCAGAGACATCCGGGAAATAATATATAGACATCCCTCGGACTTAAGTGCTACAATATCCCGGGAGGATGACAGATATGGGTAAAAAAGACGAAAAGACAAATGTCATGCGTATATTAGAACAGAAGAAAATCTCTTATCAGAGTTATAATTATCTGAGCACCGGAGCCATCAGCGGTACGGAAGTGGCGCAGGCGCTGGGCGAGGATCCGGATATTGTGTTCAAGACACTGGTTACGGTTGGAAAATCAAAGGAGCACTATGTGTTCGTAATCCCGGTGGAGAAAGAACTGAACTTAAAGAAAGCGGCAAAGAGTGTGGGAGAGAAGAGCATTGAGATGATCAAGCAGAAAGAGCTTCTTCCCCTGACCGGATATATCCACGGCGGCTGTTCACCGATCGGTATGAAGAAGCAGTTTGCCACGACCATCGACAAGAGCGCGGAGGATCATGAGAAGATTATTTTCAGTGCGGGAAAGATCGGATATCAGGTTGAAGTTGCGCTTGAGGATCTGGCGAAAGTTGTAAAGTTTCAGCTGGCGGAAGTGGCGGAATAAAAGAAGGATTAGCGGAAAGGAGAGCGAGAAGATGCTGCGCTATACATGGAAACGGATACTGACAGGCATCCTCTCACTTTTTGTGCTTGTAACAGTGACATTTTTTCTTGTACGGGTCATCCCCGGAAGCCCGTTTCAGCGGGGCGGGGTGTCCGAACAGGTAGTTGAGACGATTGAACGGGAATACGGTCTGAATGAGCCGCTCATGACCCAGTATCTTTCTTATCTTGGAAATGTGGTACGGGGAGATCTGGGGATTTCTTATGAGGATCCGGCTGCAAAAGTGTCAGATATTATAGCGAGAGCGTGGCCGATCACTGCATCCATCGGGATCACGGCACTGGCGGTATCTGTAATTCTGGGAACCGGGCTGGGTATTTTGAAAGCTATGTCAAAACGGCGGTGGGTCAGAGAACTTATTTCGGCGGGGGGAATGCTGGCAGCAGGGATTCCGAGCTTTGCGGCGGCGATCCTCCTGCTTTTAGTATTCAGTGTGAAGCTGAAGTGGCTGCCGGCGTCCGGACTTTTAAGTCCGGTCCATTATATCCTTCCGGTGACGGCGCTGGCACTCTATCCTTCGGCAATGATCGCAAGGCTGGTCGGAAATACACTGGACAGAGAACTTCAGAAAGATTATGTCTTGTTTGCGAGGGCAAAGGGACTGGGGACAGGAAGGATCATTCTTACCCATGCTCTTAAAAATGCTTATCTTCCGGTTCTTAACTATATCGGACCTGCTTCCGCGTCACTGCTTACCGGAAGTTTTGTGGTCGAAAGTATCTTCACGATACCGGGACTGGGACGGGAGTTTGTAGGTTCTATCACGAACAGGGATTATACACTGATTCTTGGGCTGACCATATTTATGGGAGCCGTGGTGATTATTGTCAATCTGATTACGGATCTGCTCTGTGCATGGCTGGATCCACAAACCCGCAGGGCATACCGGGAAGAGAGAGGATAAGATAACAGTTCAGGGAAAACGGTGAAAGGAGAATACGCTTTGCTGAGACGGATACGGCAGCATTGGAAAAACTACATAGGCACAAGCCGCATGGCGCTCATCGGGTGTATCATACTTGGCATATGGATAGTGCTGTCGGTTGTTGTGCCGCTGTTCGGCCCGTGGTCCTTTTCGGAGCAGAATGCCGGGATACGCAATCAGACAAGTTCTCTGATGCACTGGTTCGGGACTGACCGTTTCGGACGGGATCTGTTTACCCGTGTGTGGTATGGAGCGGGAATCAGTCTGGCTGTCGGTCTGATCAGTACATTGATAAATGGGATCATAGGCGTGTTCTATGGCGCGGTATCCGGCTATGCGGGAAAACGCACGGATATTGTACTCATGCGTCTTGCAGATATCATTTCTGCAATTCCGTCCATGCTGTATGTGATCCTGATCACGCTTGTTCTGGGAGCAGGAGTCGGCAGCATGATACTGGGCTTATGCATAGCAGGATGGATTGGAATGGCGCGGATCGTAAGAGGGGAAATCATAAAACTTAAGGAAACGGAGTATGCCTGTGCTGCGCGGATGGAGGGCATCAGGCCGCTGCGTATCCTGATACGGCATCTTCTGCCGAATACAGCGGGCATGATCGTGGTCAATATGATTTTTCTGGTACCTCAGGCAATTTTTACAGAGGCATTCTTAAGCTTTCTGGGAGTAGGAATAGCCGCACCGGTGGCCAGTCTGGGGACGATCATTCAGGAAGCAAGAAGCCAGATGATGCTCTATCCGTATCAGATGGTATATCCGCTCATTGTACTCTGTGTCATGCTTTTAGCCCTTAACATGATAGGAACCGCGGTGGAACAGAGAGTGGGCAGTCATTCGGGAAAAGGAACAGATAACAGATGAGTGTACTGGATGTAAGAAATCTGAGCGTACAGTATCTGACGGAAAACGGCGCTTCAGAGATTGTAAAAGACATCAGTTTTAAAGTGGAGAAAGGTGAGATTGCGGGGCTTGTGGGTGAGTCCGGATCAGGAAAAAGCACGGCCATGCTGGCCGTGATGGGGCTTTTGGGAAACCATGCGGAGATACGTGCGGAGCGGATCGCGGTCAGTGGAGAGAAACCTGTGCCGGGGCATAATGTGGCTATGATCTTTCAGGATTCTCTGAGCTCTCTGAACCCGTCTGTCAAGATCGGACGTCAGATCAGGGAGACGGTGCAGACACGGCGGAAATGCAGCAGTAAAGAGGCAACGGCACGTGCGGAGGAACTGTTGGACATGGTGGGAATCCGAAACCCGGCACTCAGGATGCGGCAGTATCCGTTCGAGCTGTCCGGCGGGATGCGCCAGAGAGTGGTGCTTGCAATCACACTGGCGTGTGAACCGGAGCTTATCATAGCGGATGAACCGACAACTGCTCTTGACGCCCTCGTACAGGCACAGATCCTGCTGCTCTTAAAGAGGATCGTCCGGGAAACGGGAACGTCCATGCTTCTTGTAAGCCATGATATGGGAGTGACCGCTGCCATGTGCAGCAGAGTGTATGTAATGCACAATGGAAGAATAGTGGAACATGGTACTGCTGAAGATATTTTTTATTCACCTGTGGAAGAATATACGAGACGGCTTCTGGGGGACGCCCGGGGCGGCAGGCTGACCGGACACGGATGCGGAAATGCAGTAAATGAAACCGGAGAAACCGGGAATGCTCCTCTTTTACAGATGGAACATGTGACAAAGATATTTGACGAATGTGAGGGGGTGAGTGATCTTTCTCTTGAGATACGCAGGGGAGAGATCCTCGCGCTTGTAGGAGAGAGCGGGAGCGGCAAGACCACTGCAGCGAGAATCCTGACGGGAATGCTCAGGGAAGACAGTGGTAAGCTTTGGTATCGGGGAAGTGAACTGAGAAGGGACAGGCGTATGGAGGCATTTGCCGGCGCGGTTCAGATGGTTTTTCAGGATCCATATGCATCGCTGAATCCCTGTCTTACTGTGCGTGAGGCACTGGAGGAAGCGCTTGAAGCAGCCAGATACAGAGTAAACGGGACAGACCGCCGCAGGCCGGAAAGACGATCATCACGCCACAGCCGGGAGAATGGGCGGATGGCGGAGAAGATCGACAGGATGCTCCGGCTGACCGGACTTTCCCCGGAAGATGCAGACCGCTATCCCTGTGATTTTTCGGGCGGCCAGCGGCAGCGCATCGGGATTGCCCGCGCCCTGATCGTGGAACCTGAAATCCTTGTGTGTGACGAGGCACTCTCATCGCTGGATGCGACTACCCGGGAGCAGATACTGGAGCTGATCTTCCGGATACAGAGAAAGATCGGTTTCGCATGTCTTTTTATTTCCCATGATATGCACGTGGTTCGAAGGATCAGCGACAGGATCGGTGTCGTGTACGGCGGACGTATTGTGGAGATGGGGGAGACAAAGCGGATCTGTTCTGATCCGTGGCATCCATATACAAAGCAGCTTATCGAGGCCGTACCGGAGCCGGATCCTCTCAGGGCAGCAAAGATTAAGGCAGCTCCGCTGAAAGACGGCGCAGGCATTAATCGGTCCGGCTGTCCGTTTGCAGGCCGGTGCGGCTATGCGTTAGACTGCTGCTGCGAAGAAATTCCCGAAAGCTATTCCTTTGACGGGCGGGAAGTATCATGCTTTCTGTATTCGGAACGTCACAGCGGAAGGAGAAGCAGTGGTTACAGGATGACGTCACAGATTTAAAGCGGCAGTTCACTCAGGCGGTATGAACTGCTGCGGCATAAATTAAAACGAGTAGGAGATAAGACATGAGAAAAAAAATGACGGCAGCATTACTTGCGCTGACACTGCTTTGTACAGGTCTATTGAGCGGCTGTGTCACCGCGGACCCTTCTGATGGATCGGGAGACAAAGGAATTACAGTCGCTATAAGCAGTGATACGGGGACGATGGATCCGGCCGGTTCTATTGCCCTGACATATCTTGCGTATTCGGTAAGTGCTCTGGACGAGCTGCTCACGTATGATGAGAACGGTAAGATCGAGTACAGGGCGGCAGAGAGTTACGAGGTGAATGATGATTCTACGGTCTGGACATTCCATCTGAGAGAAGATGCCCTCTGGTCAGACGGTTCGCCTGTGACGTCTGCCGATTTTATGAATACGATCACACGTGCCCTTGACCCCGCTTCCGGAAGCGGATATGCAAATTATCTGTTCCCCATTGAGAATGCAGAGGCAGTCTATAACGGCGAGGCAGACATGGACTCTCTGGGCGTGGAGACGCCGGACGACCATACTATTGTATTCCATCTGGCGGAACCGTGCGTCTATTTTCTCGATTTGCTGCGGCTTCCGGTCTATACACCGTCCTGCTCGGAATACGCGGATTCTGTAGACAGCGGATGGGACAGAGATCCCGGAACAAGCCTGTCCAACGGGCCCTTCTGCCTTGCGGAATATGTGCCGGATCAGTATTTTGTCCTTGAAAAGAATAAATACTACTGGAATGCGGATGCGATAAATCTGGATACGATCACCTACCGGTTTTTCGATGATACCCAGTCCATGGCAAATGCCTATGAAGCGGGAGAAGTGGATGTGGCTACTGCTCTTTCTTCTACAGTAATGGAAGCGTATGAAGGAACGGACGACCTGTTTGTGACCGATCAGATCGCTACGCGGTACATTTACATGAACCTGAATGTGGAGCCTTTAAATGACGTACGGGTCAGAGAGGCGATTAATCTTGCCATCAACAGAGAGGAGCTCTGCCAGATTGTGGGAAGCGACACAGAGCCTACATACAATCTGGTGGCGAAATATATGAAAGATAAGAACACGGGAGAATATTTTGTGGATGAGGCAGAACAGCCCTTTGAGGAAGATGTGTCAAAGGCGCAGAAACTGCTGGCGGAAGCAGGATATCCGGACGGAGAGGGATTCCCGGAGCTTACTTACAACTATCCCACACTGGAGATGGATTCGGATACAGCACAGGTGATTCAGGAACAGCTGAAAGAGAACCTGAACATTACGATCAATTTTGAGGCACAGGAGCTGCAGGCAAATTATTCTACAAGATATGCGGGAGACTTTGATCTGTGCCGTATGAACTGGACAGCGGACTTCGCAGATCCGTACACTTATCTGTCCATGCTGCTGTCTAACAGCACATATAACTGCAGCGGCATAAATGATCCGGAATATGATTCCATTGTTGCGGCGTCTAATTCCGAGTCAGATCCGGCAAAACGCTCGGAACTGCTCCATCAGGCGGAGCAGCTGGCAGTGGGAGAGCAGTTTTACATTATCCCGCTGTTTGCAATGAAGAGTGTAAATCTTGTAAATCCGGACATCACCGGCATCCGGCAGATCCCGGCAAGCGGGGCTCTGGAATACCGGTATGCGGATATCTGAAATAGCGGAGATAATGGATATGGACGACAAATCAATCGCAAATATGGCAGTACTTGCCGGAGAGATCATGCTGAGAAGCGGAGCAGAGACTTACCGGGTGGAGGATACGATCAAGCATATTCTTGATACTGCCTGCACAGCCGGCGGATCCGCCTCCAGAACAGGCAGATCAGCGGATACCGACGCAGTGAGGACAGAGTCTCTTGTTATGCTGACCGGAATTATTGTTACGATTGAGAGACCGGGGCAGGAGGCGGTAACTGTCATGCGCAGAGTGCACGACAGGGGAACCAATATGCACCGCATTGTAGATGTGAATGAAATCTCACGGAAATACTGTGCAGGAGAACTGCCGGCAGAGGAGACCTGGAAAAAGCTCAAAAGCATAAAAGGCAGACAATATACGGTCTGGATGTATAATGTGGCAACCGTGCTGGTCCCGGCCGGGTTTGCCCCGCTGTTTGGCGGAGGACTCCGGGAGGTCCTGGCTGCCGCGGCTGTGGGAATCCTGCTGGCGGTTATCATGACAATCGGAAAGAGACTGCGGATCAGCAGTTTTATCCTGAATATGATCTGTGCGGGCGGAGTTGCCGCGGCGGCAATGCTGCTCAAAGCGTGGTATCCGGTCCTGAATATGGATACGGTTATCATCAGCGGTATTATGCCGCTCGTGCCGGGAGTGGCGATTACCAATGCAATACGGGATACGCTCCGCGGCGATTACATTTCCGGAGGGGCGCGGGTGCTGGAAGCTTTCGTGACAGCGGCGGCTGTGGCGATCGGAGCCGGTGTCGGGATTGCGGCGGTGAATGTATTCTGGCAGGGAGGTGGTCTTCTATGACAGAACTTTTTCTTGTGACGGCAGGCTGTTTTATCGCGGTTATGGGATTTGCAGTGCTTGTGGAGACACCGAAGAAATATATCCTGCAGGCGGGAGTCGCAGGCGCAGGCGGGGGCTGGGTTTACTTTTTCAGCATACAGCGTGGAATAGACGTGGTGACGGCCAGTTTTCTGTCAGCCCTTGTCATATCCCTTCTGGCGCATACATTTGCAAGGATCTTCAAAGCGCCGGTTACGGTCTTTCTGATCGCCGGCATACTGCCTACTGTGCCCGGTGCGGGCATGTACCGGACTGTCTACTATATCATAACAGACAACAGAGCACAGTCCTCATATTATCTGATGCAGACGCTGGAGATCGCGGGAGTGATCGCCCTTGCAATATTCATTGTGGATTCACTTTTCAGAATCCGTTTTAGGAAATACAGGAAATCGGCAGGCGAAAGTGTAGGTGAGAAACAGAGATGATGGAGCTGGTCACAGGAGGCAGCGGCAGCGGAAAATCTGCTTATGCGGAGAAGATGATCTGTGAAAAGCACAGACAGCTGTGCGGTACGGCAGAAAAGCCTCCTCTTTACTATATAGCTGATATGGTTCCATATGGGCGGGAGACAGAGAAGAAGATAGAAGCTCACCGGAAAATGCGCGCAGGCAAAGGTTTTGCAACCATTGAATGGTATGTGGATCTTCCGGGCAGGATTTCGGCGCCGGATTCGCCGGATCTGAAAGGTTCCTGTGTCCTGCTGGAGTGTATCTCCAATCTTACCGCCAATGAGATGTATGAACCCGGCGGCGCGGAAAATACGGGTAAAGATACGGTGAAATGCATTATAAGAGGCGTGCAGATGTTAAAAGAACGATGTGCACATCTTGTTGTAGTGACGAACGATGTGTTCCGGGAGTCCGTGCCGGATTCGGAAGAGATGACGGCATATAAGGACAATCTGGGGACAATCAGCCGTGCTTTGGCTGAGATGGCGGACCGGGTGACGGAAGTGGTATTCGGGGTGCCGGTCTGCATAAAAGCAGTTTCGGATACGGCGTCCGGAACGCGGGATCGGATGAAAGGCATTGATGCGCAGGAAGACGGATCGGAAGAGAAAGGACGGCACGGGATGAAATTTATAACGGGCGGCGCATATCAGGGAAAACTTGAATATGCGAAGAAATTATATCCGGATGCAGAATGGGCGGACGGAACAGGTTGCTCTCTTCAGGAGCTTCTCTCCTGCGGTGCTGTGGATCACTTCCATCTTTTTGTGAGAAGGTGGCTGCAGGCGGGAAAGACGCCGCAGGAGCTGACCGGAGAGATCCTTGATAAAAACAGAGATCTTATCATCGTGTGTGACGAGATCGGGTGCGGACTTGTGCCGACAGACGCATTTGAGAGAGAATACAGAGAATCTGTCGGCCGCATCTGTACGGAACTTGTAAAATATACGGATGAAGTGTATCGCGTGACGTGTGGTGCGGGGGTACGTCTGCGTTAAGACAGAAGATATACTTATGCACGGAAAGAACAGGTGACAGAAAGGAGACAGGATATGCTGAATGAACTGGAGCAGGTACTTCCTGCGGACATTGAAAAGAGAAGTTTTGAGATAATCACGGAAGAACTGGGAGATAAAAAGCTGATCCCGGGAACAGAACCTGTTGTGAAGAGATGTATCCATACAAGTGCGGATTTCGACTATGCGGATAATCTTGTGTTTTCCGATCATGTGGTGGAACAGGCGCTTGACGCGATCAGAAGCGGCGCTTCTATTGTGACAGATACCCAGATGGCAAAAGCCGGCATCAATAAGAAACGGCTGGCTCAGTACGGGGGAGAAGTCTACTGCTTTATGTCTGACGAGGATGTGGCGCAGGCGGCTAAGAAGAACGGCACGACCCGTGCGGCGGCATGTATGGATAAGGCGGCGGCCCTGTATCAGAACAGAGAGCAGGACAGAGGGATGATCTTTGCCATCGGAAACGCACCCACTGCACTTGTGCGTCTCTATGAACTGATCAATGAAGGAAAACTCAAACCTGAGCTGATCATCGCGGCGCCGGTGGGATTTGTCAATGTAGTACAGTCAAAAGAACTGATTCTGACGCTTAGTGATATTCCATATATTGTGGCGAGGGGAAGAAAAGGCGGAAGCAATATCGCGGCGTGTATCTGTAATTCACTGCTGTATATGCTGTGATTCTGCTCTATGCAGTCCGAATCCCCGGAATGTGCCGGCATAACTGATTTGAATGGAGTGTATAAGATGGACAGACCTTATTTCCCAATGTTTATAGATATTGCGGATAAAAAGATACTTGTTGCAGGAGGCGGAACGATTGCCCTGCGGCGTATCAGGACGCTGCTCAAATTCGGGGCGGACATCCATGTGATCGCGCCGGATCTCTGTGAAGAACTGACACAGCTGGAAGAAGAAGGGAAGATCAAGACAGAGCATAGAGAATACCGTACCGGGGATATCCGTGGCGCGCAGATCGTTCTGGCGGCTACAGATGACCATGAGGTAAACCGAAAGATATGGGAAGAGTGCCGGGCTGCCGGTATTATAGTAAATGTGGCAGATGATAAAAAACTGTGCGATTTTTATTTCCCGTCAGTGGTGATGACGGATGAGGCAGTCATCGGGATCAACTGCGGGGGGATGAATCATGCAAAAGTAAAAGAGACGCGGATAAAAATAGAGAAGGCGTTCAGAAAATGATTGCCAAAACTTTATATTTTGTTTATAATTAGTCGCATATTGTGTCTTGGGATACACCTGATTCTGTTGTGACATCATGATTTACAGGACACAGAGAAAAAGATGCCGGATTTCCCGGTATCGTATACAGAAAGGACTATATGGAATGGGAGATACTTTACAGATTCTGACTGCCATGATCATCTATATGGCGGCAGTCATCATTATAGGAGTTACATTTGCGCGGAAAGCAAATGCAAGCTCGGACGCCTATTTCCTCGGCGGGAGAAGTCTCGGCCCGTGGGTGACGGCTATGAGCGCGGAGGCATCGGACATGTCCGGATGGCTCCTCATGGGCCTGCCGGGCGTGGCGTACTGGTGCGGTATCGCGGATGCGGCATGGACAGCCATCGGTCTGGCAGCAGGTACATATATCAACTGGCTGATCGTATCCAAGCGGCTGCGTCGGTACAGTGAGAAGGCAGGAAATGCGATCACATTGCCGGAATATTTTTCCAACCGTTTTCATGAGAAGAAGAAAGTGATCATGACGATCGCGGCAGTGTTTATCCTGATTTTCTTTACTGTGTATGCGGCAAGCTGCCTTGTGACATGCGGCAAGCTTTTCTCTACATTATTCGGTATGCCGTATATTCCGATGATGATCGTGGGCGCGGTGTTCGTACTGATCTATACGATCATCGGCGGTTTCCTTGCGGAGAGTGCTTCGGATTTTATGCAGGCCATCGTAATGATCATTGCGCTGGGCGTGATCGTGCTCGTGGGAACTTATGCGGCAGGCGGCCTCGGCGCGGTGATTGACAATGTGAAAGACATTCCGGGATTTCTTGAATTCTTCGGTATGGCGACGCCTCAGACTGTAGACGGTGTGCAGCAGGCTGCAAACGGGGTTCCTCTGTTCGGGGAGGCTGCTCCTTACGGGATTATTTCTGTCGTATCCATGCTGGCATGGGGACTCGGATACTTCGGAGTTCCGCAGGTCCTTCTGAGATTTATGGCGATCCGTCATGAAGACGAGCTCACCCGCTCCCGCCGTATTGCGACGGTATGGGTGCTGATCTCGCTTACGATTGCTGTATTTATCGGTGTAATGGGGCGCGCCCTCTATCCGACGGCGCTGACGACCTCGGCAGACGCGGAGAACGTGTTCATCCTTCTGTCAACAAATCTGCTTCCTCCGCTGATCGCAGGTTTTGTGATGGCCGGGATTCTTGCGGCGACGATCAGTTCTTCTGATTCGTATCTGCTTATCGCAGCGTCCGCATTTGCAAAGAATATCTATCAGGGGCTGTTCCGCAAGAAGGCTTCTGACCGTGAAGTGCTCAATATCTCCAGACTGACGCTGCTCCTGATCGCAGTTATAGCGATCATCATTGCATTGGATGAGAACAGCGTTATCTTTACGATCGTCAGCTTTGCATGGGCCGGATTCGGCGCAACATTCGGACCGCTGATGCTCTTCAGCCTCTTCTGGAAGAGAACCACAAGAGCCGGTGCGATTGCCGGTATGCTCGGCGGAGCCGGAATGGTATTCGTGTGGAACCTGCTGGTGCGTCCGCTGGGCGGCATCTGGGATATCTACGAACTGCTCCCGGCATTTATCTTCTCCTGCCTGTGCATTGTAGTGGTATCACTGTTATCACCGAAGCCGTCAGAGGAAATCGGGAGAGAATTTGAAGAAGTAAAAGCGATGGGAAGAAAATAAACAAGACCTGATACAGGGCAGCAGTTGCCGAAACTGTTGCCTTGTTTTTTGTACTGGCGGCGGGGAAAAGCCGGGAGACCCAAGTCTGGATTCGGACTGATGCGGCTTTCCATGGACGGCGATGTGATAGATATTGAGAAGACAAAAGAAATAGCAGACCGCTTTATGGAAGCAGGATTTCGATATTTTGGCACAGCATACGGCTATAATGACGGAGAGTCGGAAAAGGCAGCAAAAGTCGCGCTGGTCGATCGTTACCCGAGGGAGAGTTTCCTATTTGCTACGAAAGTGCCAGTATGGGCGGGAGCGGAGAGCAAGGAAGAAGTACAGCAGATGTTCTATACTTCACTGGATCGGACCGGAGCCGGATACGGTGATTGTGGTTTCTACCCATTCCGTGATGTATGCGGACTATTTCCATATTTCCCCGGGCAGCGGGTCAAAGGGAAAATTCTGTCGGTTCCGTGCGTCTCAGGTAGAATTTCAGGCGGGTTATGCCACAGAGTTCGCGTGGATGCTCTGTCGGAAGGGGGAAGCAAGAGATATCCCTGCGGGAACAGTGGGAGAGCGGGATAAAAGTCTAGATCACGAAACGATGGTCTCTCGAACAGCAGTAGATGGTTGGGAAAGCAGGGGGACAGCAGTCGTTTGCACGGTTTGTCTATATTACTGCAGATTAACGGAAAATCAGTACGGCAGATGCATAGTGAGAAAGAATGAAAAAGAAGAAATCATCTGTGATAATTACGGAATAGTGACAGCTCTTGCGCTGGATTCGATTGTATCCGTGAGTTTCGAAATTGTACTCAATGTGACAAGGTTTTTCCCGAGATACAGGATGACGGACCGGAAGGGCACGGATGTGAAAGAGGTATAGCAGCTTCGAGATGCGGCAGGGAAGTATTTGAAATATGTATATACGGGAAACTGCTGAATGAAGATGCATCTAAACAAAATCTAAACAATTGTACGGTGGATATTATCACTCTCTTAATATGAGAAAGATTATGATAAAGATAAGAAAAGAGGGTGATCAATATGTTGAAAGATTTGTTATTATTCCTGCTCATGATTGCAGGTGGAACATACGGATTATGGGTAATGCGCAAAGTGGACGGTTTTATTAAACGCAGCCGTGAAGAAAAAGCCGGAATTGTTAGAAAGACGTATGCATATATCGACCGGATAAAGGAAGAGCAGGAAAAGAGAGCTGTTTAAGCAAGTAAAATTATATATAATCTAAGACGCAAAACAGCCTCTCGGGGTAAATTCCCTGAGGGGCTGTTTTTAAAAAAGGATTTAAATAGAACTTATGAGTGAGGTTGAAATGCTCTCCATTGTGCGGCAAAGAAGCGCATTGTCAAATCTGCATCAAAGTGATAATATCAGATGGAGAAAAAGTATCGTACGGGGAGAATGGGACAGATGGAAAAGATAAACGGATGGATAAAGAAGATCATGTACAGAGAGCGGTTTATCTATCTGGGACGGACGGCGGCGATTGTACTGGTGGCAGGTCTTATCGGTTTGTATCTGAACCGCGCCGGTGTTATGAAAGAAAATATCCTCATGGTCCTGCTGATCGGTGTGATTCTGACCGGCGCCTTTACGGCGGGATATGAGTACGGTGTGATCGGCGCGGTGGCGAGTGTGCTGATTTTCAATTATTTCTTCACCGTACCGGTCCATACATTTGCGATCATGAATCCGGACGATGTGGCGCTGATGATCTTTTTCCTAATCATATCGTTTATCTCGTCGGCTATGACGGCACGTTTCCGCAGACAGGTAGAAATCGCGGAAGAAAATGAGAGGACGGCCCGGCGCATGTCGGAACTCTCGGAACGTTTCATCAATGTCACGGGAACGGAACAGATCACGGCTCTCGGGCTTTCTTATATCAAAGAAAATACCGGCTATGATGCTGCCGTCAGGCTGGATGAACGCGGCAGGGATGACCAGCCGGGCACAGAGGGTGCCCTTCTGTTCCCGATTGGCGGCATTACCTGCAATTCGGGAGAGATTGTTATCTTTACGAGAGACCGTGGGATCAGCGCGGAGCAGGAAATCTTCATACGCGCGGTGGCAGGGCAGATGGGAATTGCCCTCGACCGCGAGCGGATCTATGAAAAACAGGAGAAGACGAAGCTTCAGGTGGAGAGGGAACACTTGAAAAGCAGTATGCTGCGCAGTATTTCCCACGACTTCCGGACACCGCTGACGGGGATCATAGGGGACTGTGATCTGATTATACAGCGCCATGTGACGGAGCCTGAAGAGCAGGACGAACTTGTAAGGGACATCCGGGAACAGAGCATGTGGCTGACCCGCACTATGGAGAATATCTTGAGCATGACGAAGATCGAGAGCGGCACAGGTTTTATCAGCAGGAGAGAAGAAGTAGTGGAAGATCTTGTCTATGAAGCGGAGAGTCATGTGAGTGGGCTCAGGGAACACAGGAAGTTTAAGGATTCAGTACCCGAAGAAGTGCTGATTGCGGATGTGGACGCAAGGCTTATCGTTCAGGTACTGGTAAACCTGCTGGACAATGCGGTAAAACATACGAAAGAAAACGGGGTGATCCGGCTGAATGTGTCATATCAGGACGGCAGGGTGTACTTTGTTGTAGAGGATAACGGGCCGGGGATCGAGCCGGGACAGGAGGAGACGATCTTCGGAGAATTTGTCTCTCTTGCAGGCCGGGGACCCGACCAGAAGCATGGAATGGGACTGGGACTTGCTATATGCAGAGAAGTCGTAAAGGCCCATGGAGGAGAGATCTGTGCGGAGAACCGGCCGGAGGGCGGTGCCAGATTTGTCTTTTGGCTGAGCGCACAGCCTGCGGGACAGCCTGTCGGAATGGAGGAAGAATACGGGGGAACAGACTGGGATGGAAGAGAAGCAGACCATACTGATCGTTGAGGATGACAAATACATTATTCATTTTATATCAATGAGCCTGAAAGAAGAAAACTATACGTTCTGGACGGCAAAGACAGTAAAAGAAGCGTTAAGCCTCTTCTATGCCAACCGACCGGATCTGGTGATACTGGATTTGGGATTGCCGGACGGCGATGGCCTTGACGTGGTCAGAAACATCCGTGAGATTGCTTTTACTCCGATTATCGTCGTGTCGGCAAGGCAGGAGGAACCGGAGAAGATACGCCTGTTGGATGCAGGAGCGGACGACTATGTCACAAAACCGTTTTATATGGGGGAGCTTCTGGCAAGGATCCGCGCTGCTTTAAGAAAAAAGGAAAACTGGGCGGCGGATCAGGATTCGTGTTTTCTGGACGGCGGCCTGATGGTGGACTATGAGAAGAGGCGCGTGGAGGTGAACGGAAAGGAAGTCCATCTCACCCCGATCGAATATAAGATCCTGCTTCTTCTGATCGCGAACAGAGGGAAAGTCCTGACCCACCATTATATCTTAAAAGAAGTGTGGGGATATGCGGAAGGAGTGGAGGCGGGAACCCTGCGGGTGTTCATGGCGACTCTTCGAAGAAAAATCGAGAAGAATCCGTCCCAGCCGCAGCATATCATTACAGAAGTGGGGGTGGGCTACCGGTTTAAATGAATAAAGGATCCGATATACAGAAGCGCAGGAGAGAGGTTATCTTCTGCGCTTTATCAATACATCCAGTATGTCGGGGATTGCTCCCGACTCTGCATACAGCAGATACTCCGGTTCATGGATATCTTCAAGATAATGAGCATCGGAACAGCAGATCACATTGCATTTTTCAAAATACGGGTGCTCCCGCCTGATCCGGTGCAGATTTTTAAAATCATGGAATTCTGCACAGGTAAATGCACTTCCGGGCGGTACGAAACCCAGATTTGAGATCAGGCTCGTGGAAGTCTTATCCACATGAGCCGGATATGCAATCCCGTGAAAGGCTTCTACCAGCGGGAACACATCGTCAAAAGAGATGGAAGTGGCGTTGATGAGAAGATTCTCCACCGTATCTGTCACTTCATCGACTTCGTTCATGACCTGCTGCCTGCCGAAGATATTCTCCCGATTGGGAACGGGCATCAGTTTTTTATATACAAGAGCGTCAAATGTAAGGGCGGCTTTCAGTGTGGGAAAGAGACAGATCACATGGACCTCTTCCTGCGTTGTAAGTTCCATGCCGGGTATTACAGTCACGCCGTACTTTTCCCCGTGGTACATGGCAGCAGGGCAGTTTCTGCAGGAATTATGGTCTGTGAGAGCGATTACGTCAAGCCCTTTGACCGCCGCCATGCCGACCAGATTGGCAGGCGTCATATCATTGTCCCCGCAGGGAGAGAGGCAGGAGTGGATATGCAGGTCATAATAGAGCGGGATCATGATGCACCTGCTTCGTAGATTTCGAGGCCGATATCAAATACCGGAAGTTCTGTTGAGAGTATGGCGATTCCTTCCTCTTCCGCTTTCGCCAGAGTTCCTTCATCCATCCCGATGCCCTCGGCCAGTACGATGCAGGCCACATCCGCAAGGGTGGCTACGGCGAGGGTATTCTTGTTTCCCATAACAGTTATCCAGACGCTGCCGGCGGGAGCCTTCCCCATAGCGATGCTTAAGAGATCGCAGCAGAATACCTTTGATATTTCACGTTCCGGATTACCTTTTACAAGAACTCTGCATTCCGGCAGTTCCAGTACAGTCTGTAATTTCATATTCATTGATTCTCCTTCTTTTCAGAATCTATCTGACAGTTCAAGCTGTCATCGTTCAGCCGTCATCGTCAGCGGACCTGGTCACGGTCGCCGGAAGTTTCCCGGCACCCCGAATGAGGCAAGATCCGTGGTCAGTTCTTTGATATATTTATGAAGCATTTCTTTTTCCTTTTCAGATAACGGTTTTCCTGATTTATCTCCCTGTGTCAGTGACTCGATCTTCTGGGACAGGTCCGCGATATTTGAGCGTAGAACGTAGATGCAGTCGTTGGGCGTTGCTTCCCCGCGCACGATATCCTCGGCCAGCGTCTGGCATGTGGGAGCGCCGCAGGAACCGCAGTCAAGTCCCGGGAACCGGGCTGTCAGTTCCTCCACATCGCTCATCATTTTCAGGCTCTCCTTGAATGTATTTCCTAGGCGGAAGACCGGCTCATATTCGATATCATCCGCCCAGTACATATTCCGGATCTCCGTGGTATCATCCAGATGGCTTTTTGACACCGGCTGATATTTCGTCAGGCGTTTTGTCTTTGCCATGGCGATGTAAGCGTTCTCCACAGTGAGCGTGCCGCCGACACAGCCGCCGCTGCAGGCGTTCAGTTCTACGAATGTGAGCCCGTGAAGTTTCTCGTCTTCAAGCTCCTCCAGTACACGCAAAATATTTACAATGCCGTCCGCCGCAAGGTAGCTGTCGGCGAGCAGACCGCCTGCCTCGCCCCCTGCATTGCTCCAGCCGATGCCGATGCGCCCGGAGTGGGACAGCGGCTTTAACTGGCTTTCGTCATGTTTCATATGGGGCAGCAGGAGCGGATATACATCTTTGATCGCCACCACATTGTCGATGCTGCTTTTCTCAATCCCGAGAGGAGCTTTTGCGTAAGATACTTTGGACGGGCAGGGAGAGATGAAAATAATGCCGATCTCTTCCGGTTTCAGTCCGGTCTTCTTTATCGCCCGTGCCCGTGCGATCTCTGCTGCCACCTCCACCGGCGCCTTGATAGGCAGAAGCCGGGAGATGAGTGCGGGGAATTTCACCCGGATCAGACGGATCACGGAAGGACAGGCGGAACTGATGAATGGGGCCTCGTCCATGTGCTGCCTGATATATGCTCTGGAAGCCTCGGACACCAGTTCTGCAGCCGCGCTCACTTCGTATACATCGTCGAATCCCAGTTTCAGCAGGGCGTTTAACACAATGTCCACGTTGGTCAGATTATTGTACTGCGCATAAAGAGAAGGAGCCGGAAGGGCAACCGTATATTTGAAATTATTAATAACGGAAAGCGGATCATAGACCGGAATCTTGGCATGATGGGGGCAGTAGCGGATACACCTGCCGCAGTCGATGCAGAACTTGTCTATGATATGTGCTTTTCCGTTATGTACCCGGATTGCCTGAGTAGGGCAGTATTTGATACAGTTGATGCATCCCTGACAGACAGATTCCCGAAGCCGTACGGAACGAATAAATTTGTTTGCACCCACAGGCAGTTCCCCCTTTACAGATTGACTTTCATGGTGATCGTTGTTCCCTGTCCTACCACAGTATCGATATGCATCTCGTCGGAATACCGCTTCATATTCGGAAGTCCCATTCCCGCCCCGAAGCCGAGAGAACGCACTTCTTCACGGGCAGTGGAGAATCCCTCCTGCATGGCCTGATCGATATCAGGAATACCGGGTCCTGTATCCGCGAGAACCATGGTAATGTCCGTGTCCGATATTGTGACTGTGATCGTGCCGCCGTCTGCGTGGATGACCATATTGATCTCCCCCTCATACATGGCAATGGCAGTCTTCCGGATAACGTCGCTGCCGACTCCAAGCATTTTCAATTTGTTTTTGACTGAGCTGCTGGCCTCGCCCGCGCGGGTAAAATCATTTCCGTCGATGACATAAGTAAAGATGAGCTGATCTCCCATTCAGGCACCTCCTCTGAGTCCGTTCTCGTACAGGATGCCGCAGGTGGTGAACATATAATGCTCCGTGGCAAGAACAGCGATAGACTTTCCTCTTGCCAGTGCCAGCATATTCTCATCCGGCATCTTGCCGCGTACGAAGATAATGCAGCAGATATCGAGCATCTCGGCTGTACGCACAACCTGCGGATTGCAAAGACCGGTGATGAGGACGGAACATTTCCCGCAGTATGCAAGGACGTCGCTCATCATATCCGCTGAAAAAACGAATTGTACATCCAGATCGGCAAGTTCCTCTCCATATAGAAACTGTGCGTCAAGGACTCTCTGCATATCTCTGATCGTCATAAGCCCTCCTCAAAGAATAGAAATCGAACTTTTACCGTTTCAGTCAGTATAACATTTGAATATTTAAAAAGCAATAATTGTATAAACAGTAATGACTAATTACAGATATTGTATAAATATTCAGGAAAATAATTTATATATATAATATAGACGAAATTTTCTTACTTTTAAGTGGCGTATTGGGATATCGTATGATATTATTGTTGTAATGAGCACAAAACGGGTAACAGTCCGGTACGTTCATCCCTGACGCTCGAATTGTTACTGAAACAGAATTGGAGGTTGAAGAATGGCAGATAAGAAAGGTACCGTTCCGTTTTCCGGAACGAAAGAGCAGGAGGAGGCTCTCGCGAAAGTGATCAATGAGCTTCGGGACGAAAAGGGAGCTCTTATGCCGATCCTGCAGAAAGCACAGGACATATACGGGTATCTTCCATATGAAGTGCAGAAGATGATCTCGGATCAGACCGGTATTCCACTGGAAAAGATATACGGAGTCACTACATTTTATTCACAGTTTACGTTGAATCCCAAGGGCAGGTACAGGATCTCTGTCTGTCTCGGAACAGCATGTTATGTGAAAGGTTCCGGAGATATCTATAATGCTCTGATGGAGAAGCTGGGCATTGAGGGCGGACAGTGTACTCCGGACGGTAAGTTCTCGCTGGATGCATGCCGCTGCGTGGGAGCCTGCGGACTCGCGCCGGTTATGATGATCAATGATGAAGTCTACGGACGTCTGACTGTGGACGACATAGACGGCATCCTGGCGAAGTACGAATAAAGCCATGATGCCGGAAATATCTCTGAATATACTGGATGTTGCCGAGAATTCTGTGCGGGCAAAGGCGGCACTGATCGAGATCACAGTGTCCGTGAAGACGAAAGAAGATACGCTGACTGTCATTATCAGGGACGACGGATGCGGGATGACGACAGATCAGGTAAAACGCGCACAGGACCCGTTTTTTACAACAAGAACAACAAGGATCGTAGGCCTCGGGCTTCCGTTTTTTAAGCAGGCAGCGGAGAGCACGGGAGGAACATTCAGGATTGATTCGGAAAAAGGAATAGGAACAATTGTTAAAGCAGTATTCATCTTATCCCATATTGACAGGATGCCGCTGGGGGATATCAGTTCTACCATACATACACTGGTCGTATTCAACGAGCAGATTGATTTCAAGTATACCTATGAATATGATGATAAGAGTTTTTCGCTGGATACCCGGGAAATGAGAGAGATGCTGGGCGATGAAATTTCATTTATGGAGCCCGAGGTATCGCTGTTTATCTGGGAGTATCTGGATAATAACAAACAGGAGACAGACGGCGGAGCTGATATTTAAAAACAGGACGAGGAGGAATCATATGAAATCTCTTGAAGAATTACGCGCAATCCGCGCCAAAATGCAGGGAAAAGTCGGAGTGCGCGCTGAAAATGAAAACCAGATCCGTGTGGTCGTGGGAATGGCTACCTGCGGAATCGCAAGCGGGGCACGCCCGGTCCTGACCGCGCTTTCCGACGCGGTTCAGGAACAGAATTTAAGCGAAAAAATCTGCGTGACACAGACCGGATGCATCGGGCTGTGCCAGTATGAACCTATCGTAGAAGTGATGGAACCGGGAAAAGAAAAAGTGACTTATGTGAAGATGACTCCCGAGAAGGCTCTGGAGGTGCTGCGTCTCCATCTGATCGGCGGACAGATAGTGACGAAATACACTCTGGGCGCGGCGCAGAACAGTCTGTAGAAAACAGGCGGAACACAGAGAAAAGGAGGTTTGAAAATATGTATCGTTCACATGTACTCGTCTGCGGCGGAACCGGATGCACCTCGTCCGGAAGCCAGCGTATCCGTGAGAGACTGGAAAAAGAAATCGCGGCCAACGGGCTGTCTGAAGAAGTCGGTGTTGTCAAGACCGGTTGTTTCGGACTGTGCGCCCTCGGCCCCATCATGATCGTATATCCGGAAGGAACTTTTTACTCTATGGTTCAGGAGGAAGATATTCCCGAGATCATCTCCGAACATTTATTAAAGGGAAGAGTTGTCACGCGTCTGCTCTATGATGAGACGACGAAGACAGACAAGATCATCCCGCTCAATGAAACGAATTTTTATAAGAAACAGCACAGAGTGGCGCTGAGAAACTGCGGTGTGATCAATCCGGAAAATATTGAAGAATACATCGGAACCGGCGGTTATGAGGCGCTTGGCATCGTGCTCACTGAGAAGACGCCGGAGGATGTGATCCAGATTCTTCTGGACAGCGGTTTAAGAGGAAGAGGAGGAGCCGGGTTCCCCACGGGTTTAAAGTGGAAGTTTGCCGCGGCAAATGAAGCGGATCAGAAATATGTCTGCTGTAATGCAGATGAAGGAGACCCCGGGGCATTCATGGATCGTTCCATCCTTGAAGGTGATCCTCATGCAGTGCTGGAGGCAATGGCTATCGCAGGATATGCGATCGGGGCGTCGCAGGGATATATCTACGTGCGCGCCGAGTATCCGATCGCGGTGAAGCGTCTTGAAATCGCCATAAGCCAGGCACGGGAATACGGACTGCTCGGGGAGAATATATTTGACAGCGGTTTTAACTTTGATATAGAACTAAGGCTCGGGGCCGGAGCATTTGTCTGCGGAGAGGAGACCGCGCTCATGACGTCTATCGAAGGCAACAGAGGCGAGCCCCGCCCCCGTCCGCCGTTCCCGGCACTTAAAGGCCTTTTCCAGAAGCCGACAATCTTAAATAATGTGGAAACATTTGCAAATATTCCGCAGATCATCGTAAACGGTCCGGAATGGTTTGCATCTATGGGAACGGAAAACTCAAAAGGGACGAAAGTATTTGCTCTAGGCGGCAAGATCCACAACACCGGACTTGTGGAAGTCCCCATGGGGACGACGCTACGGGAGATCGTGGAGGAAATCGGCGGCGGTATCCCTAACGGTAAGAAGTTCAAGGCTGCCCAGACCGGAGGACCGTCCGGCGGATGTATCCCAGCGGAGCATCTGGATGTGCCTATCGATTATGACAACCTGAAAAAGATCGGATCCATGATGGGCTCCGGCGGACTGATCATCATGGATGAGGATACCTGTATGGTGGACATCGCCAAGTTCTTCCTCGAATTTACCGTGGATGAGTCCTGCGGCAAATGTACGCCCTGCCGGATCGGTACGAGACGGATGCTGGAAATTCTTGAGAAAATCACAAAAGGTCAGGCGACCATGGAAGATCTGGATAAGCTGGAAGAGCTCTGTTATCACCTGCAGTCCAGTTCGCTGTGCGCCCTCGGCCAGACAGCGCCCAATCCGGTGCTCTCCACACTGCGTTATTTCAGGGATGAATATATCGCCCATATTGTTGATAAGAAATGTCCGGCAGGGGTCTGTAAAGATCTGCTGCAGTTTAAGATCGATCCGGATAAATGTAAAGGCTGTACACTCTGCGCGAGAACCTGTCCGGCGGATGCGATCATAGGATCGGTAAGAGAAGTGCATATGATTGACTCCGAGAAGTGCTTAAAATGCGGCGCCTGCATAGAGAAATGCCGGTTCGGCGCGATCTACAAAGAATAAGGGAGGGCAGTGATAATGGAAAATGTAAATTTGAAAATAAACGGCCTGAATGTAACTGCACCCGCAGGTTCTACGATCCTCGAGGCGGCGCAGGCGGCGGGAATCCGTATCCCTACGCTGTGCTATTTAAAAGAGATCAATGAGATCGGCGCCTGCCGCATGTGCGTGGTGGAAGTAAAAGGAGCGAGAAATCTGGTGGCAGCGTGTGTCTATCCGGTTTCCGAAGGCATGGAAGTGCTGACGAATACGAAGAAGCTGCTGGATTCCAGAAGGAGAACGCTGGAGCTGCTCCTGTCCAACCATGATAAGAAATGCCTCTCCTGTGTGCGAAGCGGACACTGTGAGCTTCAGGAACTATGTCAGGAACTGGGTGTGACGGATGAGGATTATTTTGCAGGCGAATCGCCCCACTATGAACTGGATGAGAGTGCGGTACATATGGTGAGGGACAACAACAAGTGTATCCTCTGCCGGAGATGCTCCGCTGTGTGTGAAAAAGTACAGAGCGTGGGCGTCATAGGACCGAATAACAGAGGTTTTGCCACATTTATCGGTTCTCCGTTCAATATGGGACTTGGGGATACGAGCTGTGTATCCTGTGGGCAGTGCATTGCCGCCTGTCCTACCGGAGCACTCTACGAGAAGAGCAATATTGATGATGTGCTTGAAGCAATCGCCGATGAGACAAAGCATGTGGTCGTTCAGCCCGCTCCGTCCGTGCGCGCGGCGCTGGGTGAAGAATTCGGTTATCCCATGGGAACAGATGTGGAAGGTAAGATGGCGGCGGCTCTCAGGAGAATCGGATTTGATAAAGTGTTCGATACGGATTTCAGCGCTGACCTTACGATCATGGAGGAGGCGCATGAATTTATTGAACGGGTGCAGAACGGAGGTGTCCTGCCGATGATGACCTCCTGTTCGCCGGGATGGATCAAATACTGCGAGCACTATTATCCGGATCAGCTGGCGCATCTGTCCAGCTGCAAATCACCCCAGCAGATGTTCGGAGCCATTACTAAGACATATTACGCAGAAAAGATGGGGATTGCTCCCGAAGATATTGTGTGCGTCAGTGTTATGCCGTGTACGGCGAAGAAATTCGAACTTCAGAGGGACGATCAGTATGCGGCGGGAGTGCCGGATGTGGACATCTCCATCACAACAAGAGAACTGGCGCGGCTCATCCGCAAAGTGGGTATTGATTTTCGCAGTCTGCCGGATGAAGGGTTCGATGACCCTCTTGGCGAGTCCTCGGGTGCGGGCGTTATCTTCGGAGCGACCGGCGGCGTAATGGAAGCAGCCCTGCGCACAGCTGTGGAGACACTGACCGGAGAGCCGCTGGAGAAAGTTGATTTCATAGAAGTGCGCGGCACAGACGGCATCAAAGAGGCGACCTACAACGTAGCAGGGAAAGACGTGAAAGTCGCGGTTGCATCCGGACTTTCCAATGCAAAGATCATTATGGATAAAGTACGTTCCGGCAATGCAGACTATCATTTTATCGAGATCATGTGCTGCCCGGGCGGCTGCGTAAACGGCGGCGGCCAGCCTCAGGTACATGCAGATGTGCGGAACTTTACGGATGTAAAGGCAGCCCGCGCGAAAGCCCTCTACGATAACGATGCGGCAAAGACAATCAGAAAGTCCCATGAGAACCCGTCCATCAAGAAACTGTACAGAGAATATCTGGGCGCGCCGGGAAGCGAGAAGGCACATCATATACTGCATACCACATACGTAAAACGTACCATAAATT